>ERZ826051.1930-NODE-1930-length-17387-cov-10.617067_pt1 | contig 17387 bp, 15 predicted proteins | sample MGYA00519928_ERZ826051 | MGnify/ENA primary metagenome ERZ826051 (study PRJEB31778, sample SAMEA3449219) | human gut metagenome | biome: human gut; feature: human-associated habitat; material: faeces | place: United Kingdom | collected 2010/2012 ...
AGCGGCGCAGGATGCGCACACAGGCCGAGTGGAAGGTGGAGGCAAACACCTCGTCCCCCTCTTCACCGCCCAGCATATTGCGCAGACGCTCCTTGAGCTCCCCTGCCGCCTTGTTGGTAAAGGTGATGGCCATCACGTTCCAACTGCGGACAGCGTTCTGCCTCAGCATCCCGTCCAGCCAGGCGGGCGCATCGGTGCCGGTCATAATTGCCGTTTTCAGGGCCTTGACGTCCTCTTCGGTCACCTCACGGGGGGTCCAGCTAGAACCGTGGGCCGAGCCAAACCGGATCAGGTTTGCGATACGGTTGACCAGAACAGTGGTCTTGCCGCTGCCTGCACCGGCCAGAATGAGCAGCGGGCCGTCGGTGGTAAATACCGCCTGCCGCTGCATATCGTTCAGGCGGCCAAACTGCTTTTCAATATAGGTATCGCGCAGAGCGCAGAATTCCTGTTGGAGACTTGCTGCCATTGTTTCACCTGTTCTTCTATAAAATCACTTACTTTATAAGTATATCACAATTCAAGAGGGTTGTACATAAAAAACCGCCCTTCCCGCATAGCACAGGAGGGGCGGCAGTGTTCAGATAAAGCTTAGCCGAAGATGTTGATCAGGATACCGGCAGCAACTGCGGAACCGATAACGCCAGCGACGTTGGGGCCCATGGCGTGCATCAGCAGGAAGTTGGAGGGGTTCTCGCTCTGGCCGACCTTCTGAGAAACACGGGCAGCCATAGGAACAGCGGAAACACCAGCGGAGCCGATCAGGGGGTTGACCTGACCGCCGGTCAGGGCGTACATCACCTTGCCGCACAGAACGCCTGCAGCGGTACCAAAGGAGAAGGCGATCAGACCCAGCACGATGATGAACAGAGTACGGCTGTTCAGGAAGGTGTTTGCAGAGGTGGTGCAGCCAACAGACAGAGCCAGGAAAATGGTGATGATGTTCATCAGCTCATTGCCGGCAGTCTTCTGGATACGATCCACAACGCCGGACTCTTTCATCAGGTTGCCCAGCATCAGCATACCGACCAGAACGGCTGCATCGGGAACGATCAGAGAAACAATGATGGTGACCATGATGGGGAAGATGATCCTCTCGGTCTTGGACACGGTGCGCAGCTGCTTCATTACGACCGTGCGCTCTTTCTTGGTGGTGAGCGCCTTCATAATGGGCGGCTGGATCACGGGCACCAGAGCCATGTAGCTGTACGCCGCAACGGCGATGCTGCCCAGCAGCTCAGGTGCCAGACGGGAGGTAACGAAGATGGCGGTGGGGCCGTCTGCACCACCGATGATGGCGATTGCAGCGGACTGCTTCTGGGTGAAGTCCACAATGCCGGTAGCGGCCAGCAGACGAGCGCCCATGTAAGTACCAAAAATACCGAACTGAGCGGCAGCGCCCAGCAGCAGACTCTTGGGGTTGGAGATCAGGGGGGCGAAGTCGGTCATGGTGCCGATGCCCAGGAAGATCAGCGGGGGGTAAATGCCCAGCTTGACACCCATATAAAGCATATCGGCCAGACCGCCGTTGTTCAGGATCTCGATCCACATCGGGTGCTCGAGACCATCACCAACGAAGTACTGCATGTGGATAACGCCGCTGCCGGGCAGGTTGGCAAGGATCATGCCGAATGCCATGGGCAGCAGGATCAGGGGCTCAAATTCCTTCACGATGGCCAGGTACAGCAGGAAGCAGCCCACGCAGATCATGATCGCGTAGAGGTAGCCGCCCGGCTCACCGAACCGTGCAAAGCCGGAACTCTGGAAAATACCGACCAGAGTATCGATAAACTGTGTCATGTTTTTCCTCCTGTGTTAAAAAGGTGCGGTGGTGTCGTTGACACCAGCCTTGCTCCAGCCATTTGCAGCACGGCGCACGGCCTTCAGGGTGTACTTGCCATTGCCCATGGCGTGGATGGCTGCCATAATCGCGGCAACCACATCGCCGGGGATGCCTTCCTCCACCACAGGGGCGGGAGCAGCCTGCTGCACGGGGGCGGCGGGCTTTGCGGCAGCCTTGGGAGCTGTAGGCTCCTTGGCTGCCTTCTTCTTGGCGGCCATACCGTCGAAGATCTTGCCTTCCAGCGTGATGATGAGCATCAGCAGGATGAGGATGGCAAACACCAGCACGATACCGGTAATGGTGATAACCACATCAGAACCCAGATTCATGGTCTTCCTCCTAATAATAATTTACTCCGCACTCCGGAGCAGGCCCCGGCGCGCAAAAAGCGATTTGACAATATTATACAATATTTCCCGACCCGATTCAACAAGTATGAACAAAATTTTGTTGCAACTTTTCCAATTTCTTAACAAGCCGGGTCAGGGCCCCGGTTAACGGCGGCCCATGCGGGGGGTCGCATCCAGGAAGCCGGTCTCCAGCTTATCGTTCAGGCCCAGGCTCATGGCAGTGCCCAGCGCCACACAGTTCACGGGATCGGGCGAGACGGTCACATCCACCTTGAGCTCCTGGCTCAGGTATTCGGGCAGGCCGTGCAGCTGTGCGCCGCCGCCGGTCAGCACCACACCATTGCGGAAGATATCGCCTGCCAGCTCGGGCGGGGTCTTTTCCAGCACCTGATGGGCGGCAGTGCCGATCTGCTCACTCAGCATCATCACAGGCTCGTAGAGGTCGCTGGTGGAAACATTCACCTTGATGGGCAGGCCGGTCAGCAGGCTGCGGCCCTTCACCTCCATCGTCTCGTCAAAATCAGCCTTCTGGGGGCAGCAGGCGACATTCTTTTTCAGCTGCTCTGCGGTACGCTGGCCGATGGCAATGCTGAACTTGTTGCGGACATGCTTCAGGATCTCGTCATCATAGTGGTTGCCCGCCACACGGACACTGGTGGCCTTGACCTTGCCGCCCAGAGACAGGACAGCGATATCGGTGGTGCCGCCGCCGATATCAATGATCATCCGGCCATCGGGCTGGGTGATGTCGATGCCGGAACCCAGTGCAGCGGCAATGGGCTCATCGATCAGGTAGACCTGACGGGCACCGGCGGCCATCACGGCCTCCACCACGGCATCACTCTCAATGCCGGTAATGGCAGCGGGCACGCAGACAGCCACCCGGGGCTTGACCATGTGGGAGCTGTACACCTGATTCACAAACCGGCAGATCAGCTCCCGGGTCATGGTGTGGTCGCTGATGACACCGTCCTTCAGCGGGAAAATGGCGGAAATATAGTTGGGGGTACGGCCTACCATGGCCAGGGCCTTGTCGCCCACCTCCAGCACGGAGTTCTTGCGGGTATCCATTGCCACCACGCTGGGCTGGTTGAGCACGACCCCCTGCCCTGCCTGTGCAATGATAATGGTCGTTGTGCCCAGATCGATGCCGATGTCATTCTGTGCCATAATGAAACGTTCCTTTCTCTGCTCCCCTGTTTTCTATCGTAAATGCCCGTTCGGGCGGGAAATCAAATCAATTTATATTGTAGCATAAGCCAGTAAAAAAGTATAGACCAAACCTCTCCTAGTAGGAGAGCTGGCGCAAAGCACCTGAGAGGTTATTCCGCCGCCATCTGTTCCGGCGGCAGATTCTCTTTCAGCAATTCACACAGGCCGCTGTACCGCAGGTTCTGCCGGACATTGGACATCATCCGGTTCACCACGTCCCGCCGCCCGGCCACGATGCACAATTTGCGGGCGCGGGTCACGCCGGTGTAGAAGAGGTTGCGGTAGCAGAGCCTTGGCGGCACCTGCGCCACCGGCAGCACCACCGCCGGGAACTCGCTGCCCTGGCTCTTGTGCACCGTGATGGCGTAGGCGATCTCCAGCTCGTTCAGGTTTTCCGCCGGGTAGAGCAGGCGGCGGTCATCCATCCGCACCACCATGGAGCGGTCGCGCATGTTGATGGATTCCACAATGCCGATATCGCCGTTATAGGCTCCCACGCCCTGCTCCCCGCCAATGCGGTTCCAGACGATCTCGTAGTTGTTCCGCACCTGCATCACCTTATCGCCCACCCGGAACACCCGGGAGGCGCTCTGGAGCTGGGGTTTGCCCTTTTGCTCCGGGTTGAGCAGGTTCTGCAACTCCACATTCAGCGCCTGGGTGCCGGTGGGTCCCAGCTTGGTGGGGCAGAGCACCTGAATATCCCGGACAGGGTCAAAACCATAGCTCCGGGGCAGACGGGTGGTAACAAGATCGCACACCAGTTTCTGCGCCGCATCGCCGTCCGATTCCAGAAAGAAGAAATCGTCTGTCTTACCGCCCTTCTGCAGCGGCTCACTGCTGATGATGTGGTGGGCGTTCTCCACAATAAGGCTGCGTTTAGCCTGCCGGAAGATCTCGTTCAGGCAGACGGTGGGCACCAACCCGGAGCGGATGACCTCGCCCAGAATGTTACCGGGCCCCACGCTGGGCAGCTGGTCGGCATCGCCCACCATAATAATGCGGCAGCTGTACCGCAGGGCTGCAATGAGCGCCTGAAACAGCTTCACATCCACCATACTCATCTCATCCAGAATGACCACATCGCATTTGAGCAGGTTCTTGTCATTGTGGATGAAGCTGACCACACCGCCGGAGTAGTCCACCTCCAGCAGGCGATGGATGGTAGAGGCCTTGCGGCCGGTCAGTTCACTCAGCCGTTGGGCCGCACGGCCCGTGGGAGCACAAAGCGCCACCCGGTCGGCCTGATGTTCCAGCAACTGCAGGATGGCGTTGACCGTGGTGGTCTTACCGGTGCCGGGGCCGCCGGTCAGCACAAGGCAGTTTTCGGTCATGGCCTTGCGGATGGCTTCCCGCTGCAGGGGCGCATAGGCAAAGCCCTGGGTCAGCTCCAGCACCTGGATATTTTTATCAAGATCCCGCACCGTCTGCTTTTCCCGCTTCGCCAGCAGGGCCAGCCGGTCGGCAATGGCCTGTTCTGCTTCCAGCAGGTCAGGCAGATAGATATACGGCACCGCCTCCAGCATCTTTACGCCAAGCTGCCCGGTCTCAATGCAGTGGTCCAGTGCACGGGCCAGCTTTTCGGGCGGCTGCTGGATGAAGTGGGATGCCGTGTCCAGCAGCTGCGCACGGGGCAGGCAGGTGTGGCCGTTGCCCGCGTTGTGGCGTAGGGTGCGCAGAAGCGCTGCTTCCAGCCGCTGGGTGCAGTCCCCTTCCATGTGGTAATACTGTGCAATGCTGTCCGCATGGCGGAAATCCAGCTGCAGGGGTTCCCCACAGAGCAGATAAGGGTTCTGGGAGATGGCCTGCATGGCACTGGGGCCAAAGACGCGGAACACCTCCATGGCGCGGCGGGGGCTGATCTCGAACTGCGCCAGATAGGCGATCAGTTCCCGCATTCCGAACATCCGCTTGAACTCCTGCTGGATGCGGTCTGCCTTGTCCGCCGAGATGCCGGGGATCAGGGTGAGCTGGGCGGGGTCGTTGGCGATCACCTCCAGCGCCGCCGCGCCGAATTTGTCGATGATCTTATTGGCCGTGCGCGCCCCGATATAAGGCAGGGAGCCGCTGGCAAGGAAGGCGTATACCGCTTCCAGATCCTTCGGCATATCGGTCTCGCACTCCTGGGCGTGGAACTGGCGGCCATAGGTGGCGTGGTTCTCATATTTACCGCGGCAGACCACGCTCTCGCCCGCATGGAGCTCGCCCACGATCCCGCACACCACGGTGACCGTGCCGCCGCCGGAAATTTCAAACACCGTGTAGCCGTTATCCGGGTTCTCGTAGATAATGTCCTCCACCGTTCCCTCGATCTGTTCCAGCTCCATGCTCCTCACCCCCTTGTGACATAATTATTTATAGTATAATCGTTTTGGTGTTATTTGTAAAGGAATTGGGCAGGCCCTGCTCTTTACAACCTCTCAGCTTTGGCGTTGCGTGAGGCTTTTCTTCTTTGCCAAGGCCTCCCCTACTAGGCAACAAAAGAGCCGCCCTTCTGCGGTTTCGCAAAAGAGCGGCTCAATTTTTACAAGTTTGCGTGCGGTCTTGCTTTTTCCTGTTTCAGCTTCCGGAACACAACGATATACGCCGGGATCAGGAAGAAGCAGGCAAAGAACCAGGCCACCGGGTTTGCAATGCAGGCGGCAAAATAGCCCCACAGCGGCACGAACAGGAAGCCCACCATAGCACGGGCGATCATCTCCGCCACACCGGCAAACATAGCCAGGCTGGAATAACCCAGACCCTGAATGGTGTAGCGGTAAATGATAAGGACCGCCAGCGGGATATAGAACACGCTGTTCCAGAAGATGAAGCTCTGGGCGTTGGCCATGATCTCGGTCTGGCTACTCTCAAGGAACAGGCCGATCAACGCCTTATCCAGCACGCGCAGGATCAGGAAGGATGCCACACTGTACACACAGCCGATGCCCAGGGCGGTGTTCACACCCTTGTTCACACGGTTCAGGTCGTGGGCACCCATGTTCTGGCTGGCGTAGGTGGTCATGGCCGTGCCAATGCTCTCCAGCGGGACGGACAGGAACTGTGCCGCCTTGCCGCCTGCAGTCTGTGCTGCCACGATGTCACTGCCCAGACCATTGACTGCACCCTGCAGCACAACGGAACCGATGGCCGTGATGCTGCACTGCAGACCCATGGGGATGCCCATGCCGCACAGCTTGACACAGTGCTGTCTGCTCAGGCGGCTTTCTTCTTTGTTCCAGCGCAGTTCATTATAATGCTTGAGGATGTACCACAGGCTGCCCAGACCGGCCACTGCCTGGCTGAACACGGTGGCGAATGCTGCACCGAACACGCCCATCTTGAAGGTGATGATGCAGAGCAGATCCAGCCCGATGTTCAGAAAGCTTGCCACCAGCAGGAAGTACAGGGGCCGCTTGCTGTCACCCAGAGCGCGCATCAGGGCGCTGGTCATGTTGTACAGCAGCGTAAACGGGATGCCGATAAAGATGGTGCGGATGTAGATGTCCGCCAGATCAATGATGTTGTCCGGGGTATTGGTCCAGACCAGAATGGAACGGGTCATGGCCACCGTGACCACGGTAAGCACTGCGGCAAAAAAGACACTCAGCCAGACAGCATTGGCGGTGTAGCGGCGCATCTCCACATAGTCTTTCGCACCGAATGTCCACGAGATGGGGATGGAGAAGCCGCAGGCAATGCCATTGACAAAGCCCAGCACCAGATAGTTCAGACCACCCACACTGCCGACTGCCGCCAGCGCTTCCACGCCCACAAAGCGGCCCACGATGATGGTATCTGCCAGATTATAGAACTGCTGGAACAGGCTGCCCAGCATCAGCGGCACCGCAAAGGCAAGGATCAGCTTGAGCGGGCTGCCCTGCGTCATATCTTTCGTCATACGCACATTCCTCCTTGGGAAAGCATCACAGACCTTATCACACGAATTTTTTCCGACAAAAACGCCCTGCCGCGCAATGGGCAGGACGTTTTTGTTCATGTGGGTATTATATCAGGTTGCGATGAATTTTCAAGAGGTTTTTTCAAATTTTTCAGTGCTTCCCGGCCAGATGCTTCAGCAGCTGGAACAGAATGCTCCGGAAACCTGTTCCGGCATTGCCCGAAGGCGGGGTCTCCTCATCCGGAATGCTCAACGGCGTATCATCCTCCGTGATGCACATAGCGACCGACACACCAGATTCGTCCTGAGCAGCCCAAACCTACTCTGTACAGCAAAACCGCCCCGGCGTACGTTTCTGCACGCCGGAGCGGTTCGGGTCATTCTTCATTTTGGACGATTTTCTCAAATGCCTGTTGCAGCGGCGCTTCGATTCCCTGCGCCGCATAAATCGTTGCGATCATCAACTCGTCCGGATCTACCGCAGTGAAATCCAAATCATACCCCGCATTTTCTGCCAACTGTGACAAAAAGACGCGCTGTGTTCGCCCATTGCCCTCCCGAAACGGGTGTAGCTCGTTGGTTCGTTGATAAAGATCCACTAATGCAGCGATAAAATCATTCCTTGCAAGCCCACAAAGAAGATTATTCTGCGCAAGACGCTTAAAAATCGCCGCACTCACCCGTGGGATTTCCTCCACCGGGCAGAACTGCGTTCCTTTTTTGGACAGGTTGACCATCCGTACCTGTCCCGCCCAATCATACAACTCACCGAATAAATGTCGATGGATTGCTTTATAGTGCTCAAAATCAAATGCTGCACATCGGGGGTTCTCTGACCATTGTATCGTTTTGGCCGTAACCAGAACCGATTCTACTGCATTCAGCTCTTTTTGCGTATGCAGATCAAATTTATTGACCAGGACTGTCGTTCCCGGATAGCAGCCGTCCTGAGCCGCTTCGATGGTATAAGGCATTCGTCACCTCCGGGACAGCTCCTGCTTTTTCTGACGTTTCAATGCTTCTCTTACAAGGGTTGCAGTATCGATTTTTCCATCCAGATAGCGCAGGCAGTCTCTCTTTTCCTGCTCTGAGATCTCCAGCCCCTCCATCCGGGCCGATGCCACTGCGTTTGCAAGTGCTCGTTTCCGTGCTACTGTCATTTTTCCGCCCCCCTGTTTTTATCAGTATACCAAAAGACACCCACAGAGTGCAAGAGATAAAACCGCCCCGGCGTGCGTTTCTGCACGCCGGGGCGGTCCGGGTCATTCTGAATAATGTGCGAGGAACTGTCTGGTACGCTCTTCCCGGGGGTGGTCGATGAGCTGCTTGGCCGGGCCCTCCTCCACAACCACGCCGCCATCCATGAACAGGATGCGGTCGGCCACATCGCGGGCAAAGTGCATCTCATGGGTGACAATGATCATCGTGGTCTTGCGGTCAGCAAGATCACGCAGGACCTTCAGCACCTCGCCGGTCAGCTCCGGGTCAAGGGCGCTGGTGGGCTCATCAAAGCAGAGGATATCCGGGTGAAGCGCCAGCGCGCGGGCAATGGCCACACGCTGCTGCTGGCCGCCGGAGAGCTGGTGCGGGTAGTGACCGGCCCGCTCCGAAAGGCCCATCTGCGCCAGCAGTTCTCTCGCCTGCTGTTCCAGCTCCGCGTGGATGGCCTTTTTGTTTGCCTGATATTCCGGACGTTCCTTTGCCAGCAGTTCTCCTGCCAGCATCACGTTCTGTAAGGCCGTGTACTGCGGGAACAGGTTGAAGTTCTGGAACACCAGACCGAAATGGAGCCGCTTTTTGCGGATTTCGCTTTCCTTCTGGGTGGCAGGGTCGGCGGCATCCCACATGGTCTCGCCGTTCACCTTGATAATACCCGTGTCAGGCCGTTCCAGAAAATTCAGGCAGCGCAGCAGAGTTGTTTTGCCGGAACCGGACGAGCCGATGATTGCCAGTGCTTCACCCTGCTCCAGATCCAGGGAGATGTCCTTCAACACATGGGTCTCGCCAAAATTTTTCCCGATACCGGAAGCTTCGAGCAACGCCATAATCTATCTGCCTCCTTAGCAGCGGAAATAATCGAGCTTTTTTTCAGCCCAGTTGAACAGGATGGTCAGTGCGCCCACAAACACCAGGAAGAAGAGCGCGGTGGAGAACAGCGGCCAGATCAGGCCCTTTGCGCTATACTCCTTGGCCATCATAATGATTTCCTTGTTGGCAATGGTGTTTGCCAGCGAGGTATCCTTGACCAGCGTGATGATCTCGTTGCCCATGGGGGGCAGGATGCGCTTGACGACCTGAAGCAAGGTCACCTTGAAAAAGATCTGTGTTTTGGTCATGCCAAGCACCTGCCCGGCCTCGGTCTGCCCCTTGGGCACCGCTTCAATGCCGCCGCGGTAGATCTCAGAAAAATAGCAGGCATAGTTGATGGCAAAAGCCACCACCGCCGCCACCATCCGTCCGCCGGAGCCAGAAGGCCAGGGGTTGTTCATGCCCAGCAGGCCGGGGCCCAGATAGATCACAATGATCTGCAGCATCAGCGGGGTGCCGCGGATGATCCAGACAAAGGTCTTGACCAGCCCGGCCAGCGGCTTGCAGCGGCTCATGGAGCCAAACGAGACCACCAGCCCCAGCGGCAGCGCAAACAGCAGTGTCAGGGCAAAGAGCTCACAATTGAGCAGGAACGCGCCGGACAGGCGCATAAGAATCACAGACACAAAAACACACCTTTTTTATTCAGAATCCATACTCCCCTTCCATCACCGTCGGTGAAAGTCCCCTCTGCTCGGGAGCCTTTCACGCATCGGCAACAAAAAGCCTCCCTCACCGAGGGAGGTCGCATCGCATCGCGATGACGGAAGGAGTTGTTCAACAAATTCAGTCAGCCAGTGCCAAATCGTACTTATCGGCCAGTGCCTGCATGGTACCATCGGCCTTCAGTGCATCAAAGGCCTCATCCACAGCGGCGGCAGCATCACTGTCCTTGCGGAATGCCACGCCGTACTCCTCGGCGTTCAGCTCGTCCACGATCTTCAGGTCGGCATAGTCAGTGCCCTCACCGATCATGGCGTTGGCCAGGGTCAGGTCAAGTACAGCGGCATCGGCAGTGCCTGCGGCAACTTCCATCAGGCAGTCGGTCTGAACGCCCTTGGAAACGTAATCAGCCTGTGCCAGGTTCTCGTCCCCCTCAATGGCGGCCTCACCGGCGGAACCAGCCTCGGCAACCACGGTCTTCCCCACCAGATCAGCGGTAGAGGTATAATCGGTGCCATCTTTCACAACGACCACCTGTGCATTCTTTGCATAAGCCTTGGTGGTAGCGGTGTTCTGCATGATGTCATCGGTCAGGGTCATACCGTTCCAGATGCAGTCGATACTCTTGGCATCCAGCTCCACGACCTTGGTATCCCAGTTGATCTCCACAAACTCCGGCTCCACGCCCAGCTTTTCGCAGACAGCAGTGGCCAGCTCGGTATCAAAACCGGTGAAGTTGCCATCGGCATCGGTGTAGTTCATGGGCTCGTAAACAGTGTAGCCAATGACCAGCTTGCCCTTGCCCTTGATGTAATCCAGGTCGCTGCCTGCGGTCTGGGATGCGGCAGCACTGCCGGAAGCAGAGGCCGAAGCAGATGCGGCAGTGGAAGTGGAAGTGGCACCGCCGCAGGCGGCAAGGCTCAGTGCCATGGCACCGGCCAGAAATGCGGATACAAGACGTTTCATATACGGTTCCTCCCTCAGTGGCAAGCAGCTTTGTTTTATTGCTTTACCATGCTAAATTGCTAAACTGTGGTTATAGAATAGCGCGTTTTCTGCCATTTGGCAAGGGGGAAACCTGATTTTTCGCAGTTTGCTCAAATCTTTACCGCTTTACCACGGCAAAGCGGGCAATTTGACAAAACAAAAACGCCGCGTCGGCAGCTGCCAGACGCGGCGAGATGTTTCTCTCTGAAAATTCAGCGGAATGCCACCGCCCCCCTATCCGGGAGAGCCGGTGCGCGATTGCGAGACCGAAAAGGGTTTCCTCCTCAGCTCAGGGCATCCAGCGCCGCCTTTTGCAGATCGGTGATGTCAATGGTACACAGAGCCTTCAGGTCGGCATCGCCGCCGGAAAGCCCGGCGATCTCGGTGCGGGTCTTGCCCTTGAGGGCATCGCAGAAGCCCTCGCTGTGCTCATACCACTCCTTGCCCAGCGCCGATGCGCCGCGCATCCCATAGTCCTCGCCCAGCTCCAGCTTGGTCTTGACGAGGTCCGGGGCTGTCACACTGCCGTCCGACACCACCGTCAGGGCCGGCTCGGCCATATCCGCAATGGCACTGGTCACACGGCGGTCCGCATCGGTGGTCAGTGCCACGATGCTCACATCCACCTGCGCATTCACATCCTTGTCATCGGTGGCGGTGATGTCCGAAGTCCCGTTCACCGCTTCGATGCCCAGCGCGGCCCTGTCGCCCTTGGCGGCACCCAGTGCCCTGGCATTGGCGCAGGCCCGGGTCACGGCATCCCGGTAGCGATCCACAGCGATGGTACACCCGCTCAGCAGGTCGGCATCCGTGGCTTTGCCATCCTTATCCACTTTGAGCATGGAGACCTGTTCCGGGGTCATGCCGATCAGGTAACTGGCAAAGGCATCCGCCTGTTCCCCCCAGCCCTTTTTCAGGGAAGAGACCTCGGCCAGCGGGTAATCGTCCCCCTTCTGCCGCTTGGTGCGCCAGTCGGTGGGCAGGGTCACATGGCCGGTGCTGTCCGCCGAAACAGACACTTCCAGCTCATCCAGCAGAACACTCTCCAGTTTGCCCTCGCCATCCAGCAGGACAGCGGCCGCTGCCAGTTCAATTTTCCCTGCCCTGTCCTGATCGGTGGCCTCTGTCACCACACCCAGACCGGTTTTCCATGCCGCTGTCTGGGTCTGTGCGGAGGATGTGCCGCTGCTTCCGCTCATGCTGCCGGAGCTGCCCGACCCGGCGTTCGTTTTGCCGCAGGCGGTCAGCAGCAGCGCCGCCGCCATGGCACAGCTCCAAAGAGCCCGATGGTTCTGATTCATAGATACGCTCCCTTTCCACACGGCCCGTTGGGCCTTTGCCCCATAGTATGTCCAGAAGAACGTAAAATTACGCAGCCGACGGGAGTTTTCCAAAGCAAGTGTCCGCTGGGGTGGGACCCTGTTGCCGCAGGCAATAGGGCGGGCGATGGAATGGCCCGTTTCACTTGCGCGGAAAAGCTCCCCGAGTGCTGCGCGCAGCCGCTTACATCAACGGACTCAGCAGCCGCAGCACGCTGTCCAGTGCTGTGCCCGGCAGATTGGTGCGGCAGTCGGAGCGCATGATCTCCCGGCACTGCGGCAGGGTGCGTTCCACATCCTTCCGCAGTGCGGCGATCTGGCTGTTATGGAAGAGCAGTGTTCCGCATTCAAAGTGGAGGAACAGGCTCCGATAATCCATATTGATGCTGCCCACCACGGCGACACGGTCATCGCTGACATAGCACTTGGCGTGGAGGAAACCGGGCGTGAATTCATAAATGCGCACGCCCGCCCTGAGCAGGGGCAGATAGTAGGAACGGCTGAGCCGGAACACCAGCTTCTTATCCGGGATCCCGGGCAGGATGAGCCGCACGTCCACCCCGCGCTTGGCCGCATTTTTCAGAGCATCCAGCATCTCCTCGCCCACGGCCAGGTAGGGCGTATAGATATAAACATATCTCTGGGCCTGAGAGAGGATGTCCAGATAGACCGTCTCGGCCAGCGGTTCCTCATCCAGCGGGCTGTCCGCGTAGGGCTGTACCACGCCATCCTGCACTGCGGGCAGGCGGGTGGGCGCAAAGGCGGTGTAATCGGTCTCCTGCGGGCGGAAGGCGTTCCATGCATTGAGGAACATCACGGTAAAGTTCCAGACAGCGGCACCCTCCAGCCGGATGGCCGCATCCTTCCAGTAGCCAAAGCGCTGCTCGGCATTGATATACTCATCCGCCAGATTCACACCACCGGTGTAGGCCACATTGCCGTCAACCACCACGATCTTGCGGTGGTCGCGGTGGTTCATCACCAGCGAGACCAGCGGCACCACCGGGTTGAAGGGGATGCAGCGGATGTGCGCCTTCTCCATGCGGATGACAAAATCACTGGGCAAACCCAGCAGACTGCCAAAATCATCGTAGATCAGCCGCACATCCACCCCCTGAGCGGCCTTGCGGCGGAGGATCTGCTCCACGCCGTCCCACATTTTGCCGGAACGGAGGATAAAGAATTCCAGAAAGATGAACTTCTCTGCCTTGTCCAGATCCGCCAGCAGCTGGGGATACATCTCCTCCCCACAGGAAAAATAGTGGGCAGCGGTATCTTTCCAGGCCGGATACGGCCCGAACTTTGCCACATAGCGGCTCAGGTTCCGGCTGGAGATATCCAGCGCATCGGTCTGGCCCTCGGGCTGGGCAAGCTCGGTCTGATGGGCCTGTTCCACCTTCTGCATCCGCTCCCGCAGATACTTGGCGGGGGCCTTGTTGCCAAAAGCCAGATAAAGCGCGCCGCCCAGCAGGGGCAGAAGACCGATCAGAACGATCCAGCCGATCTTATAAGCACTGTTTTCATCCTTGCGCACCAGATACAGCACGATCATGATGCTCAGCGCCTTCAGGGCACCGTTCAGCCAGACCCGCCCCGCCGTGAACGACCAGAACGCCCAGAGCAGCCAGAGCACCTGTAAAGCCACCAGCACCACTGTGATCGTGACACGGTTGAAGATGCGGTTGAAAAACTTGACGATGGGCAATCTGAACATGTGGTATCCCTCCCCTGCCGCCCACGGCGATTTTGATGCTGTTAGTATAGCGCAGAGCGGAAGATTTTGCAAACAAAAAAGCGCCCACAACGGCTTTCCCCGCTATGAGCGCCTATTCAATCGTGGCAGAATTTTTCCCGAGGGTTGTCCGCTTATGCTTCCGCGTCCTCATAACCAACCAGCAGGCCGCCCAGCTCTGCATAATAGCTGCACAGACCGCCGCATTCGCTGATGTCCACCTTTGCTCCATCAAACACAGCCTCTACCATGTGCTTCAGGCGCTCGGCGGCGGCGGGATTGCCGCAGTGAGAGATATGGAGCCTGCCGTTGGTGTAGCCGTGCTCCTTGAGTTCCAGCACGATGCGTTCCAGCGCACCATGCTCACCACGGGTCTTGCAGAGAACATCCAGCTCTCCGGCCTCACTTGCCTGTCCGATGACCCGGATGCCCAGCATCCGCGCCACAGCAGCAACGGCAGGCTTCACGCGGCCATTGCGAGCCAGATTGGCCAGCGATTCCAGCGAGAAGAGCAGATGGGTGTGCTTGTGGTAGCGGAGCATCTCTTCACAGACCTCGTCAAACTCCTTGCCCTCAGCCAGCAGATCCCGCAGATGCTCGGCCAGCAGGCGCTGCTCCGGGCCGGTGGAAAGGCTGTCCAGCACGAACACCCGCTTGCCGGGGTTCTCCTGCTGGTATTCCTCGGCGGCCAGCTGGGCGGCATTGTAGCTGCCGGACAGAGTGCCCGTGATGGTGATGGCATACACCTCGTCGGCTCCCTCGTAGGCGGCCAGCCAATCGCTGACGTTGGGGCAGGAAGTCGAGGTCTTTCCCTTATAGGTGCGCAGGGTCTGGGCCATGCCCAAGGCATCCATTGTGCCGTTGTCCAGATATTCGGCATCGTCGGTGATGATCTTCAGGGGAACGCATTCAAAATCCACGCCCTGCAAGGTGTACAGGCTGGCGGAGGAATCCACAACAATCTTGGTGTTCATAAGCATTTATCTCCATTCCGGCGGCAGAGGATGCCGCAGTTTTTCCTGTTGTTTGAATCACTATATCAGTTTTTCAAAAACCTGTCAACTGTTTTCTTGAATTATTTCAAAAGTTTTTAATTTCCTGTTGACCGCATTTCCAAAACATGGTATACTGTCCGCATGAAATTAGAATCAAACCGCCGCGTTGCGGCCTGCGCCGCAGGGTTTGCCCTGCCCCGGTATGCAGAACTCCCCACCGTAGGGCTTTATCTGGATCAGAGTGTACAGTTTGTCAACGGGTGTTTCTGCACATTTCAGGGGGTGGAGCTCACCGCTTCCATGGTGAGCAACTACGTTAAGAAAGGGATCATCAGCCACCCCATCAAAAAGAAGTATACCCGGGATCAGCTGGCCTGCCTGATCTACATCGTGGTTTCTAAAAATGTCCTGTCCATGGAAAACATCGACAGTCTGTTCAAGATGCAGCGGGCGCATTATACCTCCGCGCAGGCGTATGATACCTTTTGCGATGAGCTGGAGAATTACCTGCCCTATGTGTTCGGCCTGACCAAGAGCTTTTCCGAGCTGGAGCCGGATGTTGATGATGCACGCAAGCTCCTGCGCAGCACCATCATCTCGGCTGTGAACAAGATCTATCTGGACTGCGTTTTCACCGACCTGCGGCAGGAGCAGGCCCTCTGGCCCGATATCCTGCCGGATCTGGCGTAATAACAAAAAACGACCCTCTCTGTCATGCTTTGCAAAGCAATGATGGAGAGGGTCATTTTTTCTTAAAATGTAAGTGCAGGGCTGATCTCATTGCGGCGCTGAGCCTGCACGATGCAGTCCTTTTCCGGCACGACACCTGCCGCACCCAGGGTGTTGAACATGGTCTGCAAAGCAAGCGCTGGGGTGTTGTTCTCCTGCGAGAGATGGCAGAGGGCAAACTTCTTGCATCCCTCCTGGATCAGCTCCAGCAGCTTTGCCGAGCACTCATCGTTGGAGAGGTGGCCCCGGTTGGACTCGATGCGGGAGCGCAGGTAGTAAGGATACCGCCCGCTGCGGAGCATGTGGAGGTCGTAGTTGCTTTCCAGCGCCACCAGGTCACAGCCGCTCAGGGCCTGATGCACCGGCGGGGTCAGGACTCCCAGGTCGGTGGCAATGGTCATGGTCTTGTTGTCCGGGGTGTGGATGCGGTAGCCCACGCAGGGCACGTCATGGCTGGTGGGGAACATCGTCACGCCGAAATCTCCCACATCCTCTTCCCCGCCGGACAGGGTGCGCAGCTCACAGGTGGCGGGCACAATGCCGCTTGCATCCAGAAAATCCAGCGTATCGTCTGCGCCGTATACCGGCAGCGGATTCTTTTTGAGGAAGGTGGCCAGCCCCTTGACGTGGTCAGAGTGCTCGTGGGTGACCAGAATGCCCGCACAATCGCTGATGTTCAGGCCCAGCTCCTTGAGCGCCGCCGAGGTGGTGCGCACGCCCTTTCCCATATCGATGATGATGTACTTTTCCCCCGTGCGCACCACGCTGCAGTTGCCGGAGGAACCAGAGTATAACGAGATGAATTCAGACATTTCAAACCTCAAGAAACGAACCTCTCCGTCGTTGCTTCACAAAAGCTCCCTGTCAGGGGAACTTCTGCAAAACAGACTGAGAGGTTCTGAATGATCACATTGCTAATTCCAGTGCGGCAGGCATCCGATCCACCTTGCTGATCTCAGCGCCCAGGCCGCGCAGCTTTTCCACGATGTTCTCGTAGCCGCGCTCAATGTGGCCGATCTCCTCGATCTCGCTGGTGCCGTCTGCCATCAGGGCAGCCACCACCATAGCGGCACCGGCACGCAGGTCCAGCGCACGCAGCGGAGCCGGGCTGAGCTTTTCCACGCCCTCGAACACGGCCACCTGACCGTCCACCTGCACGCTGGCACCCATCTTGCGCAGCTCGTCCACATAGCGGAAGCGGTTGTCCCACACGCTCTCGGTGACGGTGCTGGTGCCCTTGGCCACGCTCAGCAGCACACCCATCAGGGGCTGCATGTCGGTGGGAAAACCGGGATGCGGCATAGTGTTGATCTTCAGGGGCAGAATGTCGCCGGTACGGCGTACCCGCACGGCATCGTCGAACTCTTCCACCTCGGCACCGGCACGGCGCAGCTTGGCGGTAATGGGCTCCAGATGCTTGGGGGTCACGTTCTTGATCAGCACATCGCCGCCGGTGGCAGCGGCCGCCACCATGTAGCTGCCGGCCTCGATCTGGTCCGGGATGATGCTGTAGGTGCAGCCGTGCAGCTTTTCCACACCGCGCACCTTGATCACATCGGTGCCGGCACCGCGCACATCCGCGCCGCACATAT
>ERZ826051.1959-NODE-1959-length-17210-cov-3.045876_pt1 | contig 17210 bp, 8 predicted proteins | sample MGYA00519928_ERZ826051 | MGnify/ENA primary metagenome ERZ826051 (study PRJEB31778, sample SAMEA3449219) | human gut metagenome | biome: human gut; feature: human-associated habitat; material: faeces | place: United Kingdom | collected 2010/2012 ...
GCGCCGATCCGACGCACGCACGCAGTCAGGACGTCGACAACTGCCATCAGATTTTCGTCATGTCGGGCCGGGACGATCAGTCGCATATCGAACCGATTCCGCCTATCGCTCCCGACACTTTCGCGATTGCCTTCTTCCGTACATTCGCCGGTCCGGAAGATTCGGGCCTGCGACTTTCTTATCCGCCTTTCACGGAGCCCTTCGTCTCGCATGGCAACGGGCATTCGCTCTCGTTACGGGCTCCTCCCGTTTTCCCGGCCTAACCCGACTGTTTCCCTTTCAGGAAAACGGACTTTTCATCCGCCGATGAAAAGTCGTACTACATCCGTAATATTATATCCAATTTTCAAACGATGAACAGATTACTAATAATCAGCATACTGTCCGCAGCACTCATGACGAGTTGCGGACACTCCGGCCCGGACGGGCAGGGGAGCTCCCGCGAGGCCGAAGCGCGCGACCACGGAACCGAGCTCCACGATCACGAATCGGAAGGGCACGATCATGCCAGCGAGAATCACACGGGCCACGACCACGAGGAAAAGGAGCACGATCATGCCGGCGAAATCGCGTTTACGAAAGAACAGGCAGCGCGTACCGATTTCGAGCTGCTGACCGTCGAGCCCGCCCCGTTCCGCGACGTGATCGAGACAAGCGGCCGGATTCTGGCAGCGCAAGGCGACGAGGCCGCCGTAGCGGCGCCCGTCAGCGGCATCGTCTCGTTCGCGGACAAGAAACTCTCGGACGGAGCGGCCGTATCCCGGGGCGAGACCCTTTTCACCATCTCGTCGAAGGAAATCGCCGAAGGCGATTACGAGCAACGCATCCGCTCGGCATACACGCAGGCGGAAACCGCTTTCCGGCGAGCCGAAAAGCTGATCGGCGACCGAATCATCACGCAGACCGAATACGAGCAAGCCCGGCTGGCATACGAAAACGCCAAGACGGCTTACGATGCGCTCGCAAGCAAATCGTCGGCCAAGGGAACCCGCGCCACGGCCCCCATCGGCGGCTTCGTCAAGAGCCTGTCGGTCGGCGAAGGAGACTACGTCACGGTAGGCCAATCGCTTGCGACCGTTTCGCAGAACCGCAAGCTCGTACTGAGAGCGGAAGTGTCGCAGAAATACGCGGGCAGACTGCGCGCCGTGACGAGCGCCAATTTCGAAACGCCTTACGACGGCCGCGTCTATTCGCTCGCCGAGATGGGCGGACGGCTGCTGTCGGTCGGCAAGGGCTCGGACGGGATGTCGGCCTACATTCCCGTCACGTTCGAGTTCAACAACGGCGGGGAGGTGATCCCCGGCTCTTTCGTCGAGGTCTTTCTGCTCTCGGCGCCCCGGCCCGAAACGCTGGCCGTTCCGCTCAGCGCCGTAACGGAGGACCAGGGCGTCTATTCGGTTTTCGTGCAGCTCGATCCGGAAACATACGTCAAAAGGGAAGTCAAGCTGGGCGCGTCCGACGGCACCCGGGTGCAAATCCTCGAAGGCCTCTCGCCCGGCGAGACGATCGTCAGCCGGGGAGTCGCCCAAGTCAAGATGGCCTCGTTCTCGGGCGCCATACCCGGCCACACTCACTCCCATTAGAACCGTCCGGACATGCTGAACCGAATCATCGAATTCTCATTACGCAACCGGATGTTGGTAATGATCGCGGGCGTCGTGCTGCTCGTCGCAGGCACGTACACGGCCCGCAAAATGGAAGTGGACGTTTTCCCGGACCTGAACGCGCCGACGGTCGTCGTGATGACCGAGGCGAGCGGCATGGCGGCCGAAGAAGTCGAGCGGACCGTGACCTTCCCGATCGAAACGGCCGTGAACGGAGCGACCGACGTGCGTCGCGTCCGTTCGAGCTCGACCTCCGGCTTCTCGGTCGTATGGGTCGAGTTCGACTGGGGAACCGACATCTACCTGGCCCGCCAGATCGTATCCGAAAAGCTGGCTGCGCTGAACGAGACGCTTCCGAACAACGTCGGGACGCCGACACTCGGGCCGCAGTCGTCCATCCTGGGCGAGCTGATGATTATCGGCCTGACCTCGGACAGCACTTCGCTCGAAGAACTGCGGACACTGGCCGACTGGACGATCCGCCCCCGACTGCTCTCGACCGGAGGTGTAGCCCAGGTGACCGTCATCGGCGGCGATATCAAGGAGTACCAAATCCTGCTGGACCCTGCCCGGATGAAACATTTCGGCGTCACGACGGGCGAAGTGCTCGGCGTGGTCGAGAACCTGACCCGTAACTCGAGCGGAGGAATTCTGAACCAGCACGGCAACGAATACATCATCCGGGGCATGCTCTCGACGGCCGACGAGGACGAAATGGGACGAGCCGTGATCCGCATCGAGAACGGCCTCCCCATTACGCTCGAACAGGTGGCCGACGTGCGGATCGGAGCCAAGACGCCCCGGCTGGGCACGGCATCCGAACGCGGTAAGCCGGCCGTGCTGATGACCGTCACGAAGCAGCCTAACACGAACTCGCTCGAACTGACCGAAAAACTCGACCGAGCCGTCGCCGAACTGAGCGAGACGCTGCCTGCGGACGTGCACGTATCGACCGACTCGTTCCGTCAGGCCCGTTTCATCGAAGGCTCGATCGACAACATTCAGAAATCGCTGTTCGAAGGAGCGGTCTTCGTCGTGATCGTCCTGCTGGTCTTTCTGATGAACTTCCGCACGACGGTCATCTCGCTGGTCGCGCTGCCGCTCTCGCTGCTCGTGTCGATTCTGGCGTTGAAATGGATGGGGCTCACGATCAACACGATGAGCCTCGGAGGCATGGCCATCGCGATCGGATCGCTCGTCGACGACGCGATCATCGACGTCGAGAACGTATTCAAAAGGCTGCGCGAGAATTTCGCGCGCCCCAAGGACCAGCGGCTGCCGACGCTGAGCATCGTTTTCGAGGCGTCGAAAGAGATCCGTACGTCGGTCGTCCACGCGACGATCATCACGATCGTGGCCTTCGTCCCGCTTTTCTTCCTCGACGGCATGGAAGGGCGCATGCTGCGCCCGTTGGGCATCTCGTTCATCGTAGCGCTGTTCGCATCGATGATCGTGGCGGTCACGCTGACGCCCGTGCTGTGCAGCTACTTGCTGACCGGCGACCGGGTACTCCGCCGCAACGAAAAGGAACCCATCGTCTCGCGCTTTCTGAAGCGCGTCTACCGCCGCGCGCTCGAATGGGTGCTCGCCCATAAGAAAGCCGTACTCGGCTCGACCGTCGTCCTGTTCGCCGGGGCGCTCGCCGTTTTCCTCTCGCTGGGCCGTAGCTTCCTGCCCCCATTCAACGAAGGCTCGCTGACGATCAACGCCTCGACGATGCCGGGCATCTCGCTCGAAGAGTCCGACAAGATCGGCAGCCAAGTGGAAAGCATTCTGCTCGAAATACCCGAAATCCGGACGGTCGTCCGCAAAACGGGCCGCGCCGAGCTGGACGAGCATGCGCTGGGCGTCGGCGTATCGGAAATCGAAGCGCCGTACGAACTCGCGGACCGATCGCGCAGCGAATTCATGGCCGACGTGCGCAGCCGGCTGGGCGTGCTTCACGGCGTCAACATCGAAATCGGACAGCCCATTTCGCACCGGATCGACGCGATGCTGTCGGGCACCAAGGCCAATATCGCGATCAAGCTGTTCGGCCCGGACCTGAACCGCCTGTTCGCGCTCGGCAACCGGATCAAAAGCTCTATCGCGAACATCGACGGCATAGCCGACCTGAACGTCGAGCAGCAAATCGAGCGGCCTCAGCTGCAAATCCGGCCCAAACGCGAAATGCTGGCCCGCTACGGTATCACGCTGCCCGCTTTCGCCGAATTCGTCGAGGTGGCGCTCGGCGGACGGGTCGTCTCGCAGGTATACGACGAAGGACGCTCGTTCGACGTGACGGTCAAGGCATCGGATGCCAGCCGGAACGACATGGAGCGCATCGGCGAGCTGATGCTCGACGGAACCGACGGGAAAGTCCCCCTGAGCTACGTGGCCGACATCGTGTCGACATCGGGTCCCAACGCGATCGGTCGCGAGAACGCCCAGCGCCTGATCGTCGTATCGGCCAACGTGGCCGACCGCGACCTGCGCAGCGTCGTCAACGAAATCGGCGAAACGATCCGGACGCAAGTGCCCATGCCGGAAGGATATCATGTGGAATACGGCGGACAGTTCGAGAGCGAACAGGCGGCCTCACGCACGCTGACGCTGACGTCGCTCGTCGCGCTGCTCGTCATTTTCCTGCTGCTGTATCAGGAATTCCGCAGCCTGAAGATCGCCGGCGTCATCCTGCTGAACCTGCCGCTGGCCCTGATCGGCGGCGTTGCGAGCCTGTGGCTCACTTCGGGCGAAGTGAGCATTCCGGCCATCATCGGGTTCATCTCGCTGCTGGGCATCGCCACGCGCAACGGCATTCTGCTCGTTTCGCACTACAACCACCTGCGCGGCGAGGGCATGCCGCTGCACGAAAGCGTCGTGCAGGGCTCGCTGGACCGGCTGAATCCGATTCTGATGACCGCGCTGTCGTCGGCTCTGGCGCTGATTCCGCTCGCACTGGGAGGCAACCTGCCCGGCAACGAAATACAGAGCCCGATGGCCAAAGTCATACTCGGCGGACTGCTCAGCTCGACACTGCTCAACGGATTCATCATTCCGTCGGTCTACCTGATTGTCAACCGTAAAAAACCGAAAGCATGAAACGCATACCGATCATACTGTTCTTCCTCGTACTGGCTCCGGCGGCCTCGGCCCAGCGAAGCATCGACGAGGTGCTCCGTCAGGTCGAAAACGCGAGCCGCGAGCTGGAAGCGCAACGGCAACTGACCGCGGCGCAGAAGCAAGACGCCGCCACGGGCAAATACATGGCCAACCCGACGGTCGAAATGGAAAAGATGTGGGGAGCGGCCGGAGGAGGGCAGAACACCGAGCTGGCCGTCGTCCAGACGATCGATTTCCCGACCGTCTACGGGTCCCGCAACCGGATCGCCAAGCTCAAAGGCTCCCTGTATGAAAAGCAATGGGAATCCCAGAGGCAACAGCTGCTGCTGCAGGCCAAGCAGCTCTGTATCGAAATCGTCTACCTCTACCGTCAGCGGGACCTGCTCGACGAACGGTTATCGAACGCCGAGCGACTGAGCGAAGCGTACAGACGAAAAATGGAGACGGGCGACGCGACCTCCCTCGAAGCGAACAAGATCGCCGTCGAGTCGATCTCGGCCCGTACGGCCGCCGATCTGAACCGAGCTGAGCTGCAAGCCAAAATCCAGCAACTCAACACGATGACCGGAGACAGCGACGACTCGTTCGAGGACGTGACCTACCCCCCGGTCGAAACGCTGCCGTCGGCCGACGTGTTGTCCGAGGCATACATGAGCGGCAACCCGCTGCTCGAAAGCATGGAAAATACGCTCGAGATCGATCGCCGGACCGTGGCTCTGAATCGGGGACTCTCTCTGCCCCAGTTCGAGATAGGGTATCGGCACGACTACGGAGAAGGCCGCGCCACGGGATTCAAGGTCGGCATGTCGGTGCCGCTTTTCGAGAACAAGAACAAGGTCAAGGCGGCCAAGGCGGCGGCCGTCTCGTCTCAGGCTCAATTGGAAAGCGCCCGGACGAACGCGGCGTCCCGGTTCCGGATGCTGTACGATCAGGCCGTCGCGCTCTCCGAATCGATGCGGTCGATGCGGTCGGCCCTCGCATCGCAGAACAGCCTCGAAATTCTCGGTAAGGCGCTCGATGCGGGGCAGATCAGCGTGATCGACTATTTCACCGAGGCGAACCTGCTGTTCGAAAGCCGCGGAACGCTGCTCCAGATCGAGCGGGACTACCAATCGGCCGTAGCCGCCCTGTACAGCTTCTCGCTATAGACCGCGTCAGGTCCGACCGGTCATGCCGGGCTTCCTTAAGAAATACGAAGGAGGCCCGGCTTTCGCTATCGAACAATACACATTTTTAACAAATCAAATATTTTTTTAACATACATTTCGATTCTCAATTAAAATTGCTATCTTTGCACAGGTAGAGAAAGGTCGTTTACATAGGACAAAAATACACTGTCAATAAGCGACATACGCCCTCCGAAAGAAAGATAAAACAACACGAAGTCGCCCCGCGAGGCCGACGAAAAACCAATAGAACCCGCAAAGATGAAAATTGTAGGCGAACCGAAAGCGTTTCTGAGCAACGAGGCGCTGCAGCTTCTGAACCTGTACGAATCACTGGGACAGCGTGCGGAAATCTTCCTGCCGCGCCACATCTTCGATAACCTCACAAGCTTCGTGAGCCTCTGCATGGAGGAGCCCGACGATCCGGCCAAGCAACAGGCCGAAATCAACCGCTATCTGCTGAAGTTCCGCGAAGATATCCCGGGATACACGCACGTGTCGCTGATGCTGATTCCGCACAACAACTCGAAGGCTTTCGAGCTGAGCAGCAAGCGCGGCGAATTCGCCAAGAAAATATCGGCCCTGCTCGACACCGACGGCACGACGACCGAAATCAAGACGTTGCTGCGTAATATCCGCGACAGCCACGACCTGTCTGTCGGCACGCCTCCGATCAACAGCCGCCATATCGATTTCATGTCTCAGGTACAGCTGGGCGGCCATGTGCGCGACCTGCGCAAGTACCGCGACGTGATCGGCGTGACGGGCGACATCAACGAGGCGCACTGGAACTACCTGATGGACACGCTCGAGCAGATGATCAGCCAAAGTACGCACTACACGACCAAGGCCGAGATCAGCGACTTTCTGCACCGCAGCCAGTGGGCCGTCAATTTCAAGGGCATGAACGGCATGATCCGAACCGTCGTCTCGGGCAATGCCGACAAGGCCGTCCAGCTGCTCAAGGGCGACGTGTTCCACAAGGACGCCGTCGTCGTGCTGGAAAGCCCCGCGCCCGAAACGCTGTACGAACAGATGACGGCCGATACGACCTCGATTTTCGTCGTCAAGGTCAAGCACGCGCGCATCAACCATTACTCGGGCCCGAAATGGTTCCCGCTGCTGACCCGACTGGTGATCGTCGACGACTCGAAAGAGTCTCGCAGCTCGAACACGTCGCTCGTGTTCTGCTTCCACAACGGCATTATCAACACGTTGAACAAAGTCCATACGAAAAAGCTCGGCTCGCCGGCCAACACGCAACTGAATCTGCGGCTGATTCTCGAGAACGTCAACCCGAGCTACCTGAAGGAATTCCGCGAAAAGCTCGAAATGCAGATCGAGGAGTACGGCCGCGAAATCAAATCGCTGCTGCTCGAGCAGACCGGGTCGGACACCGACATCGAGAAGCGCATCACGCTGTTCAAGCTCGATTCTTTTTCGCGACAGGTCGTGCAGGACAAATACTCGCTCGAAAAGCTGCGCGACTTCATTTTCTTTCTGGAAAACTGCCACAAGCAGGAAAACAAGAAGATTCAGACTCAGGAGCTGATCGACGAGTTCGAGAGCCGGATGAAGAACTATTTCTACGCCGGCAACAAGCTGATCGACGTGATCACGATCCTCGAGGGCGGCGGACGGCATCAGATCAAGACGTTCGGCGACTATCTGCGCAGCCGCACGTTCAATAACCTCAGCAGCAAGATCCGCTATGCCTGCCGGTTGATTCTGGACATCATCCCGAGTTGCTACGAACGAACGCTGAAGAACCATTTCCACAAGAATTTCGGTATCAATCTGTTCCTCGAAAAATATCAGGAGTACATCACCAAGACGAGCCGCGACGCCGATAACAAGGGACGCTTCGAGAAGTTCCTGATCGATCTGGGCATCCGCGACAAGTACTTCGCGCTGAGCGACGACGACAAGGAGATCGTCAAGAACTTCCTGTCGGCTTTGGGCAATCTGGACCAGACCTCGGTATCGGACTCCGTACAGATGATCATCCGCGACCTGCTGTTCAACCCGAACGGCCGGCCGAAGCCCTATATCGTCTATAACGCCGTGCAGGCATGGGAGTACAAGGACCTGCTGCCCGACGACTGTTTCGACATCAATCCGTTCGACATCGAGATCGAGAACGACGCCGACGGCCGTCTGGCTTACGACCGTCTGGTCGACAAACTGCTGCGTATCAAGTCGACGCTCGCACTGTTCGACGACAGCGGCAGCCTGTGGGACCTGTTCTGCGAAAACACGACGATCATCGTCAACGACCCGAATAACCCGACGGGATATTCCGACTTCAACAGCGAGTCGGTCAACAATTTCCTGCGTTTTCTGAACAGTTGCAAGATCACGCTGTTTCTGGACGAGGCATACGCCGAAAGCGTCAAGATCGAGGACCGCACGATGCCCAAGTGGCGGACGCTGTCGCGCTACATCATGAACAACATCAACGCGCAGTCGCGCATCAAGGCGGTCTCGTCGCTTTCCACGACCAAAAATCTGGCCGCCACCGGCGAACGCCTCGGCGCCGTCGCGCTGACGCCTCAGGCGTCGGACTTCGCCAAGTACGCCCGCAGCTGCAACAGCGCCGCGCACGGAAATAACAACTCGCTGCTGATGCTCAACAACACGCTGCAAACGGCACAGGTAGCCAAAAGCATCAAGGATCAGATCGAAGCCGAACTGCCCAAGAACGCTTCGCGTTCGAAGATCAAGAAAGCGATCGTCCGCTTCATCGTCAACCAGATCGACAAGACCGAGCAGTCGAACGAAATCAGCAAGACGAACCGCCAGCTGCATAAAACGGCCGGCTTCGAGGGCTCGCCGCTTTATCTGTTCCTGCTCGACGAACTGATCGCGCTGGACAAGCTCGACGTGCTGGGACTCCCCGACGACTTCAAGTATCAGGGCGAACCGTTCTTCGTCTACTATCAGGCCAAGTTGGTCGAAAACCTGAACCGGTTCCGGATCAACAAGAACTTCCGCAGCGAGTCGCTCAAGCGAATGAAAATGGCCAAGAGCGTCGCCGCCCGCCTGTTGGAGGAGGCGCCCGAAGGAACCGAATTGGGCTACATACAGTCCGACGGATCGTATCTGTTCAACTTCCGGATTCTCGGTCCGTTCTCCTACGCCGACGTACTGCTGTTCTGCCGCGCGCTGGCCAAGTACCGGGGCGTCGCCACGGTCCCGTATCCGACGGGGCTCGTACGCTTCTCGCTGGGCGGGTACATCGCCGCCGGCAAGGAAGGCATGAAAATTTTCTCGGCCGAAATCGAGGATGCTTTCTCGATCTTCATCCGCTACTGGACCCGGTTCGCCGCCGAGCGAGCCGACGAGGCCAACAAGGGAGTCGAGAGCAAGGACTTGCTCGAGCGCGTGTTCTACTCCCCGAAAGATCAGGACTTCATCGACAGCCTGATCCGCGACTACAAGCTGTCGGCCCGGTACAAGAAAGACAAGGCCCCGTCGCTGCAGATCCGCGACGTACGCTCGCTATACCATACGTCGCCCGAACGCAGCGGCGTGACGATCACGACGATCGGACGGTCGACCAACTCGGTGATCGAGCTGCACGGCGACATCGTCGGCAGCTGCAAGGACGTGTTCGAGTTCGTACGCAGCTCCGCTTTCACGAAAATCTACGAAAACCTGCTCGCACAGGTCTACAAGAAAGTGCCCGCTTTGTCCGACATGGATTTCAACACGGTCAGCTCGCGATACAGCAAGGCCGTGATCCTGAAATACATCACCAATAAGAAGACCTTCCAGCCGAACCATCACGTACTGGACAATCCGGAGGAAAAGAACGTGATGCGCGAGATACTGATCGAAATGGAGAATCTGCTCTTCTCGGACAGCAAGATGAAAATTCTCGCGATCAACGCTACCGGCGACCCGGCTTTGGACAAAGCGAAGCTCGAGGGCTTGAACGCAATCATCAAGAAGTACATCCGTGAGATCCTGCTCCACTTCAACCTGCCTTTCGAGAAAGAGAGTCTGGAGCCCAGCCGCAAGGAGATCATCCGCACGGCCGGCGAATGCTTCGAGGAGATCACGGGAATCAAGCTTTCGGAGCTCAACCTGAATATCTGGGTCGACGAATTCATGCGCAACCTGCGCGACCTGCCCGAGTTCAAGGGGCTGCTGATCTCGCAGAAAAGCATCGGCTACATCATGGATACGGTAGCCGAGGGCATCGCCCGCTCGCCGGAAATCACGGACAAGATCCTGTATCTGTACCTGCTCAACAACGACAACTCGTTCTACAAGCTGGTCTGCAAGAAGCTGCAATACTTCGACGAGAAGATCAAGAGTTGCGACGATGCCGAACTGCGGATGTTCACCGAGGAATTCGTTTCGGAAATCCTCCCGATGCAGCTCGAGGAGCTGAGCAACTACATCATGCGCAAGAAGGACATCAAGATCGCCGAGAGCGAGATATATGCCGTCACGCGGCGCGTGGTCCGGTTCTACATCAGCATGATCAAGCGCACGCGCGGAACCGACTATTACAACCGTTACGCGCACACGATGGTCCGCATCGTCGAGACGGCGTTCAAGAAACAGAACTCGAGCGTCAACGAAATGGTGCAGCACGGCATATCGCTCTACAAAGGATTCGCTATGGAGAACAAGGCACTCGAGACATTCGAAGGCGGCCGCATTTCCTGGATCAACGAACTGATGAGCAAATGCGGCGTGATCAGTTCCGAGCAGCCCGTACAGCAACACACGCGGATCGTGACCGATGCGAAGAAGCGCGAATACCCGTTCCATAAGATCGACCGGACCGAAAGCCGTCGGGCAGAGGCGCTGCCTTCGGACGACCATCCTACCGAGTATATCCGCTACATCGATACGCGCCCCGACTCGTCTTTCTTCACGAACCGGCTGTCGCGCTTCGTCCGGAACATGGACTCGGACGACTACCGTTGCAAGGTCGTCAAGCACGGTATCGTCAAGGAGCTGGTCATTTTCCAAAAGGGATACCTGAAGTACCTGACCGACAACTACCGGCTCAACTACACCGAGGATATCAGCCTGAAGGACATCGTGAATTTCGTCCCGGACGTGATCTCGCTGCTCGGAGCGCCCGAAAAGCTGATTTCGTTCCCGCAGATAGGCTATTTCGACATCAAGGGTCCGTCGGGCAATATCAAGACGATCGTCACTCCGCTGAAAAAGGAAGCCGACTATTTCGGCGACGTAAAAAAACCGCGCCTGACGGTCATCAACGAAAAGGTGAAGGAGATCGGCGGTATCCCGCGTCACGGCTCGCTGTTTCTGGTCGAGGAGAACGACGGTAGCGTATTCGTGATCGAAATCAACGGCGACAGCGGGGTAGGCAAGAGCGAAATGATCGCGGCTTTCGTACTGAAATGGCTGCGCAACAACCTCGAGGGCATCCGTTCGGTCAAGATGATCGCCGGAGACATGTTCCACGAGTTCCAAGATGCCGACGGCAACCTGTACGGCATCGGCACCGAGGTGGGCGACTTCTCGCGCACGACGGATTTCGATCCGGATTACATCAAATACTACAAGTTCCTTTTCGAAAGCAGCGCCGACAGCAACGTCGACGACCGCAACGCGCGCAGCACCGTCAGCGGCATGTGCGACATCACGATGCCGTACCGCGTCGACATCATGCTGAGTGCCAGCAACTACTCGAAGGACGAGGGCGGCATCACGCGCATGGACAATCCGGAGAACTTTCTGCTTTACATCGACGCCCACGGCGAGCGGAAGGAGAAAGCCACCAGCGGCGACGGACCGAACTTCCAGCGAACGCTCAAGCGATACACGGCCGACAAGAACATCGTCGAGGTCATATCGCGGCACGGCAACTACCTGGACGACATACTCGACTGGGACTACAATCCGATCGACCGGCAGTATTACCTCGCCTCTTCGTACAAGCTGCTCGATAAGATCGACGTCACCGAAGTCGTCCGGATGATCTTCGTCGGCCACAGCTTCACCCGCGACGGTATCCGCTACACGATCGAAGACGTCGCGTTCGACATGATCCAGAACCGCTTTACCGCATCGACCGTATACGAAGACGAAGCGGAGAAAGTGTATACCGACATCGTGCTCGATCGCCGCATCTTCAGCTCGATCTTCGACGCGCTGGCCAGCACGCCGGGCGGGCAGCCGTTCATCGCCGAAGAGGATCAGGTCGAGACCGTACACCGGCTGATCGAATGCCTGCGAGGCGGCAAGGACGGCCGCGGCGGAGCACGCCATATCCAATGCGGCGTACTGTCGACCGAGATCGGCAAGAAAGGCCGCGAAATCACCGGTCCTCAGAAAGCCGCCGCCGCATTGAAGCAGCTCATTCAGGAAGTGCGCGTCAACAAGCCGGAGATCAACGAGGGCAAAATCAAGGTCAAGCGTCTGATCAACGAAAAATATTACCACATTTTCGGCGGGGAAATGAACAGTTCGGAACTGTGGCGCTATAATTTCTACCTGTATCAGTTGGAAAACATGCGCAAGGCCGACCTGCGCCGCATGGACAACCGCAACAAGCGGGTCGACATCTCCAATTTGGTCGATTTCCATCCGGTAGCTCCCGATCACGAGTTCAGCCCGCTGCTCGTCAATCCGAACCTGAACATCGAGCTGAGCAGCTTCAGCGAAACGTTCGAGGAACTGATGAGCTTCCCGAACTATCCGGAATTCGCCGAGGAGTTCGCCGCCAAGCTCGACAGGCTGTACATTGCCGACGGATACAGCGAGGAGACGAACATCAACAACATGATCGTCCAGTTGCTGATTCTCGAAGGTTACATCAGCAGCGACGATCTGGCTCAGGGCAGCGTGATCGAGAAAGTCAACCGCGAAACGATCGCTGCGGCGAAGCACGCCGTCGTACAATACCTGAACCGGCAACGTTCCGAGAGGGCCGCCGAACAGCCCCGGACCGCGGCGAAAAAAACGCCGGAGAAGTCCAAACAAGAGCGGAATAAATAAATACCGGACGCAAACCGATCGAAAATCCGGGCTCGATTACAGAGTCCGGATTTTCGTTTTATATCCGCTACATTGCCCAGACAGCGCTTGAATCGGGTATTGTATCGGCAAATTCAGGAGACCGGAGACCCGGTTTCCACGGATTGAAATCGCTATCCGTTATACGTTGAAACGCATAACGGCCGGAGCGCATATCGGACAATCCCTGTTCTCGGACTGAGTCCGAACAGGAGCGGAAGTCCGAAATCAGAGAGCGGCACCTCACGGCGCCGCTCTCCTTCACAAATCAAATCCCAACAAATTATATTCTATAGCTTCTTAAATAGTTTCAGTGTACATAGAATACCTTCGCGGCCTGCGACTGCACGCCCGTACCGGCGAACGTCGGGGACTGCTCGTCCTTCAACTCGAACACGCCCGAGTCGCTGCGCATGCTGCCGTCATAGCCTATCCACTTCAGCGTTACGTTCACCTGCTTCTTTCCGGCAGGCACCAGCCCGGCAATGTCAAAGCTGACACGCCCGTCCCCCTGCATCAGGCGGGGATCTCCGAAGCCGTTATGTTTCAACGTCACGATTACGTGGTCGTCCGTCGAATTTTCCTCGTCAACCGCCAGGTTGATATAATGCGGATTCTTCTCGCTATTGCTGCCCCAGATCAAAAAAATCACGTTCAAATATTTCCCTGCTCCGAACCATGCGCTCCCCACTTCGATCGGATCGTTTCCGATGCTGTCTATCTGCTGTTGCGTCAGTTCGGAATACCGGACAGGTTTCTTGGTCAGCACCGAGCCGATCGCATTGGCCCGCACGTCGTACTCGCTGTCCGACTTCTGTTCCAGCACGGTGAAGTTCATCCGGACCCTCATTCCGTCCTCCGCCTGAAACTTCGCGTCCAAGTTTTCCGTTACGTTCAGCGTATTTCCCCCGTCGGTTTTCACGCTGAAACTCTTGCCCGTTCCCTCGACCATTCCGTAACATTCCTCGCCGTACAGACGATCGTCGTCATTGTCGTCCAAGCACGAGGCGAAAACCAACGACACGACTGCCGCTGCAGTGAAAAATTTTGTAAATTTAATCATAATACGCTTCATAATGAAATCCTGCGATAAATAATTCAATAAAATCGAAACTTCGGATACATTCGCAATCGCTTTTACAAAACCGAATTCACTATGTAAGATGCGCATCCCGGGCAAAACGTTGCATCAGGCAAGGCAAATCTCGGCGAAACGTCAGAATTTATAGCGGAATCCCACGCCCAGATTGACGTTCCAAGGATTTTGCGTCCGATAGGATGCAGGCTGGCGCTTGTTCTCGAAATAATAGCTGACCGCCGGTTCCACATAAATACCGAAATGATCCACCAGATCGAAACCGACGCCCAAACCCAGATTGACCGACCACAAAGCGCCGTCGGCCGCGATCTTGCGAGTCTCGGACGAAACGAAAGCCCGGTCCTTGTACAGTTCGGTCGTCCCGCGCGCAGACAAGGCGAACTCGGCCATCGCTCCGCCCGAGAAATAGATGTCGAAACGTCCCCGGTCGAACACCGAATAATTGACCGTCAGCGGGATGCCCAGATAGTGCAGCCTCTGGCGATAACGGTAATTGAAAGCGCCCTCGATCTCGGCCTTTGAACTCATATAAGTATATACGAGCCCCGTTCCGATATGGAGGCGGGGCGTCAGGTACTTGTGAACGGAAAACCCGACCGACACGGGAAATTTGTGATCCATGTGGCTGTCTTCAAAAACCGGACTTTCCACTCTCATGGAACCGATATCCGCCAAACCCGCGTTCTGAATCAACAGCATCGGGGAGCTGCCGGAGGCGGAAAGTGCGTTTGAAAACGTAGAAGCGTTGGCATACAGAGAGGCGGACCAACCCTTGCTCCTGCCGCCTCGCCTCTTGAGAGGCGCATCCGTTTGCGCGAACTTGCGCTCGTAAGCGGCTATCAGCTCTCTGTTGGGGGCGGTCTCTGCGGACCGATCCGGTTGCGACGACATATCGCTTCCGGTCGCAGACGCGTTGTCCGTATTATCCCGAGACGGCGACGAATTGCCGGACGGGGCACCTGCGCCGTCGCTCAGACTGGCGAGGAGCGCAGTCGACGCTTTCGAACGGGGATCGATCAGTCGGACCGACCTGGCCGACTTCATGATTCGGTTCAGAGCCGTATCGTTGAAAGCAGGAGCCGTCCTCGAGGCGGAATCGCTACCGGAAACGGGAAGCGGCAGCGCCACCGTTTCGGCCATAGATTTCTCACCCCACGAGTGCGTGCGCTGAACCCGCCAAACGCCCAACCCGATGCCGAGCAGGACGACTGCGGCGGCGGCATAACGGCTCCACGAACGGAACAGAGGGACACGCTCGGCAGGATGCGCATTCGCATGCAGTTGCATGCGGCGCTGCATCTCCGCCCACGGCGGAACGGGCAATCCCGCCTCCGCGTCGTGCAGCTTGCGCCTCAATGCTTCATCCAACGAATCCCTTTTCATCTCAGATCACCTCCTCTTCTTTCAGTATTTTGAGCAGACATCCCTTGGCCCTCAGATATTGCGAGCGCGAAGTGCCTTCGCTCACGCCGAGCATCTCGGCAATCTCGCGGTGAGAGTATCCTTCGACGGCAAACAGGTTCAGCACCGCGCGGTATCCGTCGGGCAGTTTGCCGATACATCGCAGCAGCTCGGCGGTCTCCATACGTTCCACGGCCGATGCTTCGGTTCCTTCGACCTGCCTGAGCGCATCGATCTGCTCACTGCCCTGCAGCACGTTTTTCTTGCGCAGATACCCCAAGGCCGTATTGACGAAAATCCGTCTGATCCATCCTTCCAGCGATCCCTCGCCCCGGAAATCCCCGATTTTGGAGAAAACGGTGATAAAGCCGTCGTGCAGCAGATCCTGAGCGATCTCGCGATGGCACACATAGCGGAAACACACGCCGTACATCTTCGGAGCGTATTTTTCATACAGCTTCTGCTGCGCCGTCCGGTCATTCCTACTGCAACGCCTTATCAGTTCTTCTTCCGTCACGGGTTCCAGTCGTATCGCTCATCCGTAGCTATAGATGAAAGGGGTTCGTAATTCGTTGCATGGATAACGGAATTTCAGAAAAAATATTTCCGCCCATACCGCCGATTTCGCATGTCATCGTGCGAAAATAGCGATATTTGCGTATATCGAAAAATCGAGCGTACTTTGTCTGTCGAAAAACTATCCGGAATATGATCGTTCAGGCTTCCGTCGCCGTCAGCGTCGACGGCTATATAGACGACCTATCGGACCGTCGGCTCGTCCTGTCGCACGCGGCCGACTGGGAAGAAGTCCGCAGTCTCCGCGCCGAAAGCGACGCGATTCTGGTCGGCGCCGAAACCATTCGTCGCGACAATCCGGCTCTAGTCATCCGCGACGAAAGGCTGCGCGAGCTCAGGGCCGAACGGGGACTGCCGGCCGATCCGGTCAAGGTCACGCTCAGCCGTAACGCCGATCTGGACCCGACCTCCCGCTTTTTTACGGAAGGCGACGGAGAAAAAATCGTTTTCGTAGGCCTTTGCGCGCCGCAGGACCGCACCGCGGCACTGAGCCGCGTAGCGACCGTCATCCATGCGGGAAGCGACTGTCTGACAGCGGACTACCTGATCGGAGAACTCGGTCGGAAAGGAATCGAACGGCTTTTTATCGAGGGAGGGAGTAGGGTGCTGACCCTGTTTTTGTCAGCAAATCGGATCGATTACCTGCGTGTCGCCGTAGCCCCGTTCTTCGTCGGAGAGCCGTCGGCCCCCCGAATGACGATCGGGGCGAAGTTTCCGTTCGACAAAGACCGCCGCATGACCGTACTGGACGTAAAAAAGGTAGGCGACATGACCGTCACGGACTACGCCTTGGGGCAGCAGGCGACCGATCGGACCCGGCTCCTTCAGGCAATTGGCCTGTCCTTAAAGTGCCCCCCGTCCGACAAGGCCTATTCGGTCGGAGCGGTACTCGTCACGCGCGACGGGCAGGTATTCACGGGCTACAGCCGCGAGACGGCCCCCGACAACCATGCCGAGGAGGAGGCGATCCTCAAGGCCGAACAAGCGGGCGCGACGCTCGAAGGGGCTACGATATACAGCTCCATGGAGCCTTGTTCGACCCGTCGTTCGAAGCCTCGGTCCTGCTCCGCACTGATTATCGACCGCCGCATGAAGCGCGTCGTTTTCGCCGTACGCGAGCCCGATCGCTTCGTCCGCTGCCGGGGCGAACAATCGCTCCGCGACGCCGGGATAGAAGTGTGCGTACTGGAGTCGCTCGCCAAACAGGCGCTCGAAGCCAATGCCCACATTCTCTCCGGGCAATCGTGAATCCGGCCG
>ERZ826051.1963-NODE-1963-length-17167-cov-3.294822_pt1 | contig 17167 bp, 15 predicted proteins | sample MGYA00519928_ERZ826051 | MGnify/ENA primary metagenome ERZ826051 (study PRJEB31778, sample SAMEA3449219) | human gut metagenome | biome: human gut; feature: human-associated habitat; material: faeces | place: United Kingdom | collected 2010/2012 ...
TGAGGGAAGTGAACGAACATGAGCAAGAAGGGCGATAGCCCGGAATGCGAATGGGAGTACCCATAGGAGGTTGGCGTGACTGCTTGCAGGCAAAGCAAACCTCCTATGAGGGAAGTGAACGAACATGAGCAAGAAGGGCGATAGCCCGGAATGCGAATGGGCGATATAGGAGGATACGAAGCAATGAAATATCCGAAACATATACAGCGGGGAGGGACCATTGGATTTGTGGCCCCTTCTTTTGGCTGTCAGATAGAACCTTATTACACTGCCTTTGGCAATGCCCAGAAGAAATTCCGGGAAATGGGCTATCAGTTACAATTAGGCCCCAACTGTTATGCCGGAGAGGGCATCGGTATCAGTAACACCCCTGAAAAATGCGGGCAGGAACTGACGGATTACTATTGCAGCCCGGAAAATGACTGTCTGATCTCCTGCGGTGGCGGAGAACTGATGTGCGAGACCATGAGCCATGTGGATTTTGAGCGTCTGCAGGCAGCAGAGCCCAAGTGGTATCTGGGGTATTCTGACAATACCAACATGACCTATCTGCTGGCAACCATCTGTGATACCGCCTCCGTCTACGGCCCCTGCGCGGCCGCTTTTGGCATGGAGCCCTGGCATGCATCCCTGAAAGATGCCTTCGGAATATTGACCGGAGAGACCAAAGAGGTGCATGGATATGACAAGTGGGAAAAGGAGTCTCTGAAAAATGAAGAACAGCCTCTGTTGCCCTATAACACCACGGAATCCAGAGTGCTGAAAAAGTATCTTGGCAGACAGACAGCAGAAAAGGAACCGGAGATCCGCTTTTCAGGTCGGTTGCTGGGCGGCTGTATGGATTGTCTTGTGAATCTACTGGGAACCCGGTTTGATAAAACACAGGATTTTCTGGAAAAGTATAAAGAGGACGGAATCATCTGGTTTCTGGAAGCCTGTGACCTGAATGTTTTTGCCATCCGCAGAGCCATGTGGCAGATGGAGGAAGCCGGATGGTTTCAGTATGTCAAAGGTTTTCTCATCGGAAGACCGTTGTGTTTCGGACAGGAGATGATGGGACTGGATCAGTACCAGGCAGTTCTGGCAGTGGCGGGAGAGAAGAATGTTCCCGTGATCATGGATGTGGATCTGGGACATCTGGCACCCATGATGCCGATTGTCACCGGAAGCTGTGCGGAAGTACAGGTACAGGGCAATGATGTCATCCTCCGTTATGACTATCGGTAAAAATGTATAAATTCATAGAAAAAGTGTAGAAATAAGAAAAGGCTCATCCCAAACGGGAGAGCCTTTTCGTGCGTCTATGGAACGCTCTATTCGTCGAAAACGATATTAGCAGCCAAAATTGAAGTAGCCGCAGAATGCATTCAACCACTGAGAACAGTTAATGAATTTGAAACACATACTTTCTTCCTCCTTTTCCTGTTGCCTGGTGTTCGGTTACGTCTGTGTTAGCTAAGCACAAATGAATTGTAACAATTTTGTAACAATTAATCCATAGGAGATGATTGGAAAAAAATTAGAAAAAGCAGGAAATGCGATGTGGTTATAAAAATACAAAAAGAAAGCGCAGAACCGATTCGATTCTGCACTAACTGCCGGCAATGGGACTTGAACCCATACGGTGTTGCCACCAACAGATTTTGAGTCTGCCTCGTCTGCCATTCCGACACGCCGGCATTCAAACACTCACAACAGAGATTATCTTATCATAGATTAAAAAAGTTGACAAGAGTTTTTTTCTGGAATCTTGCTACTATTTTTCTAGTCTTTTTACACAAGATGTTGTATAGTAGAAGTGTATGAGTATATGGGAACGCAATCTGTAGAACTGTTTTGGAATAGGGTGGAAGCATGAATTGCAAAGAATTTGAAAAGAATATTCCTGATTTCATTGCAGGAAAACTGGATTTTCAGACCTTGCAGGAATTCGGGGAGCATATGCGGGAATGCCCGGGCTGCAAGGAGGAATTGGTGATTCAGTTCCTTGTAACGGAAGGTATGCAGCGTCTGGAAGACGGCGATGCTTTTGACCTGCAGAGAGAACTGGAACTGAGACTTGCGGAAGCAAAGCGCAAGGTAAGATTTCATATGGCTTTTCTGAAGACAGGGGCTGTACTGGAAGTGCTGACGGTGATTTTTCTTATGGGATTTCTGGGATGGATCATCTCTTAGCGACACCTGATAGAATCAAGAGGATAGAATTAAGATAGGATAGACAGAGTATGAGTCAGAAACTGGTATTGATCGACGGACACAGTATATTGAACCGGGCATTCTACGGAGTGCCGGATCTGAGTAATGCAGAGGGACTGCACACAAATGCCATTTATGGTTTTTTGAATATTATGTTTAAAATTCTGGAGGAGGAAAAGCCGGAATATCTGGCAGTGGCTTTTGATGTTCATGCACCGACTTTCCGCCACAAGATGTATGAGGCTTACAAGGGAACGAGAAAGCCTATGCCGGAGGAATTGCGGGAGCAGGTGCCCGTCATGAAGGAAATCCTGAAGGCCATGCATATTACCATTATGGAGCAGGCGGGACTGGAAGCAGATGACATTCTTGGAACGCTGGCCAAAAAAGCAGAGCAGGCCGGATTGGAAGTATCACTGGTCTCCGGGGACAGAGATCTGCTGCAGATTGCCACGGATCATATCAAGATCCGGATTCCGAAGACGAAGCAGGGCAGAACGGAGATCGAGGATTATTATGCCGCAGATGTACTGGCTGCCTATCAGGTGACTCCGTTACAGTTTATCGAACTGAAAGCCCTGATGGGAGATACCGCCGATAATATTCCAGGAGTGCCGAAGGTGGGAGAGAAAACCGCACAGGCACTGATGGTGGAGTACGGTTCTCTGGATAATATTTATGCCCATGTGGAAGAAATCTCGAAAAAAAGTATCCGGGAATCCCTGATCGAGCATAAGGATCTGGCAGATCTGAGCAAGACGCTGGCAACGATCAAGACCGACTGCGAATTGCAGTTGGATTACGAACAGGCCAGAGCAGAGGGGTTCTATACCCCGGAAGCCTATACCTTGTGCAAACGTCTGGAATTCAAAAATCTGTTGGGAAGATTTGAAAAAGATGCCGCCGCCAATGACAGCAAGATCGCAGAAAGCTTCCGACAGATTGAAGATAAAAAAGAATTTTTACAATATCTGAAAAAAGCGCAGAAACAGAAGGAGATCGGCCTGTGGCTGATCACGGAACCAGTGGATGCTACTACGAAAAAAGAAGAATTGCTGGGGGTGGCATTGTCTGTGTCCGATGAGGAGACGGTATTTTATGCCCTGACCCATGAAAAGGAACCGGAAGGGCAGTTAAGTCTGTTTGCGGAAGAGGTGGAATCTGTGGATGACACCGCAGAGATCACGGAAGCTCTACAGGAACTTTCCGCAGGTACGGATACACAGATCGCTACCTTTGATGTGAAGCACCAGTATGACTATCTGGACCGCAGCAGTACAGAACAGTATTTTGACGTATTGATCGCGGCGTATCTGCTGAATCCTCTGAAGAATGATTATGACATGGAGGCCATTGCTTCGGAGCATCTGGGAATTCTGATCCCGGGCAGAGCGGAAGTATTCGGCAAGAGAGATTTCCGGACACTGCTTTCCGAGGACACCGGGAAAGCCATGGAGTATGCGTGCTACGGAGCCTATGTCTCCCGGAAAGGCAAAAAAGTCCTGAAGGACAAGCTGGAGGCAGCAGGCATGAAATGTCTCATGGAGGAGATGGAGATGCCTCTTTCACTGGTACTGTATGACATGCAGAAAGAAGGTGTGGCTGTAAAGCGGGAGGAACTGAAGGCTTATGGGGATGCACTGGTGGCCCGCATTGAGGAACTGGAACAGTCCATTCACACACAGGCAGGAACAGAGTTCAATATCAATTCCCCCAAGCAGCTGGGCGAGGTACTGTTTGAGACCATGCAGATCCCCGGCGGCAAGAAGACCAAGACCGGATATTCCACAGCTGCGGATGTGCTGGAAAAGCTGTCGGCGGATTACCCTATTGTAAGAGATATCCTGGAATACAGAGGTCTGACCAAGTTAAAGTCCACCTATGCAGACGGACTGGCAGCTTTTATTGAAGAGGACGGCAGGATCCATACGAATTTCAATCAGACCATTACTGCCACGGGGCGTATCAGCTCTACAGAGCCGAATCTGCAGAACATTCCCATGCGTATGGAACTGGGCAGACAGATCCGCAAGGTATTTATCCCCAGAGAAGGCTATGAATTCATGGATGCGGACTATTCCCAGATCGAACTGCGAGTGCTGGCTCATATGTCCGGAGACGAACAGCTGATTGATGCTTACAGACAGGAAGAGGATATTCACCGGATCACGGCATCCAAGGTATTCCATACTCCTTTCGAGAAAGTCACGGATCTGCAGCGCCGGAATGCCAAGGCAGTCAATTTCGGTATCGTCTACGGTATCAGTTCCTTTGGACTGAGTCAGGATCTGAGTATCAGCAAAAAGGAAGCGGCACAGTACATTGAACAGTATTTTGCCACTTACCCGAAGGTGAAGGAATTCATCGACAAACTGGTGGCGGATGCAAAGGAAAAGGGCTATACGGAGACCATGTTTGGCAGAAGACGCCCTATCCCGGAACTGTCATCCTCCAATTTCATGCAACGGTCCTTCGGCGAGCGAGTGGCCATGAATGCCCCTATTCAGGGAACGGCGGCGGATATTATCAAGATCGCCATGATCAAGGTATGGAAAGCATTGAAAGAGGAAGGGTTAAAATCCCGTCTGATCCTGCAGGTGCATGACGAACTGTTGGTCGAGACCGCACAGGAGGAAGAGGCAAGAGTCCGTGAGATCCTTACGGAAAATATGAAGTCCGCGGCAGATCTGGCGGTGACGCTGGAAATCGATCTGCACACGGGCAATAACTGGTATGAGGCGAAATAAATGCGTTTTATAGGTATTACCGGCGGTGTGGGTGCCGGGAAAACAGAGATTTTAAAATATATCGGACAGCATTATAAATGTGAGATCTATCTGGCGGATGAGATCGGGCATAAAGTCAAGGAACCGGGAACCGAAGGCTATCATGCGCTGGTAGCGCTGATGGGAGACGGAATCCTTGCGCCGGACGGACAGATCGATAAGCCGGCAATGGCAGCAAAGATTTTTGCAGATCCGACACTGTTGGAACAGGTGAATGCCATCATTCATCCTGCGGTTAAAAAATATCTGGCGGATCGTCTGGCAGAGGCAAAGAATAAGGGCAATGTGGAACTGTTTTTTGTGGAAGCGGCACTTTTGATCGAGAGCGGGTATGAACATATAGTGGATGAAATGTGGTATATCTACGCCAGAGAAGATGTACGCAGAAGAAGACTTTCGGAAAGCCGCAATTACACACCGGAGAAGATAGAAAAGATCATAGCATCACAGCTTTCGGAGGAAGAATTCCGGCAGCATTGTGATTTTGTCATTGATAACAGTGACAGTCTGGAAGACAGCTACAGACAGATCAGACAGAAACTGGAGGCATATTCATGGAAGGAGTAAAAGAAAAACAGGGACAGTTGGTATTCGGACTGGATATCGGTACGAGAAGCATCGTAGGTACGGTAGGATACTTAAATGGCGGGAAGTTCCATGTGCTGGCACAGCGCTCCAAGGAGCATGAGACCAGAGCCATGCTGGACGGACAGATCCATGACATCGGCAAGGTGGGAGAGACTATTTCCCAGGTAAAGGAACAGCTGGAAGCGGATCTGGGCAGAGAACTTACGGAAGTATGTATCGCAGCTGCAGGCCGTGTGTTGCGTACCGTCACTACCTATGTGGAGCACAGCTTTGAGAGTGACCGGGAGATCACGCAGGAAGATGTGTATTCCTTGTGTACCATGGGCGTGGAGAAGGCTTACGAGGAATTCCAGAACAGCAATACGGATACAGATATGAAATTCTACTGTGTGGGTTATACGGCCATACGGTATTACATGAATGGCTACCAGATGGGTAATCTGGAGGGACATAAGGCAAAAAACATTGCAGTGGATCTGATCGCCACGTTTCTGCCGGATGATGTAGTGGACGGTCTGTATAAGGCAGTAGAACTGGCGGGCCTGCATGTGGCGAATCTGACACTGGAGCCTATTGCTGCCATTCAGGTAGCAATTCCGGAGAAGTTCCGTATGTTAAATATGGCATTGGTGGACGTGGGTGCAGGCACCAGTGATATTTCCATTACCAAAGAGGGAACCATCACAGCCTATGGCATGATCCCCGTAGCAGGAGACAGCCTGACGGATATTCTGGTACAGCATTGTCTCGTGGAATTCGAGGTGGCCGAGCAGATCAAGAGAAAATGCAGAACCCAGGAGACTATCGAATACGAAGATATCATGGGACTGCCCCAGACCATCAAAGCCAGCGAAGTGCTGGAACTGCTGGATCCGGAGATCGAACGTATGACCCAGCTGGTATCCGATACCATCAAAGAACTGAACGGGGACAAACCGGTCAGTGCCGTGTTCGTGGTAGGCGGCGGTGGAATGGTGCCCGGTTACACGGAGAAGCTGGCAGAAAAGCTGGGCATCGTGAAGGAACGTGTGGCAATCCGGGGACAGGAAGTCATGCAGACCATTACATTTGAACTGGAAAATGCCAGAAAGGATGCCATGATGGTAACACCTATCGGTATCTGTTTAAGCTATTATGTACAGAGCAATAATTTTATTTTCGTGGAATTCAACGGAGAGCGGGTAAAGCTCTATGATAACGGCAAATTATCCGTGACAGATGCCGCCATGCAGATGCAGTTCCCCAATGATCAACTGTTCCCCAGAAGAGGAGAGGCTCTTTTATTTACCGTAAACGGTAAGACCCGTATGGTGCGGGGCGAACAGGGAGAGGCAGCAGTCATCCGGGTCAACGGAGACGAGGCGGATATGTATACCCAGGTACATAATGGGGACCGCATTGTGGTAACACCTTCCACGGAGGGCGAACCGGCGGTGCTGGAGCTGGGAAAACTCTCTGAACTGGGGGATGCACTGCAGGTCTATGTGAACGGTAAACAGATCAGTCTGCCGAAGACAGCGGAAGTCAACGGTCACAGAGAGAATGAATTCTACCGGATCGGCCAGAACGATGATATTCGGATTCGGAATTCTTATACTGTAAAGGAAATCGCAGAATTTCTGGATGTGCCTCTCGGTGCGGATATCAGGGTCAATGATACAGCGGCGCAGCCGGATACCAGAGTTTATGAGCATTTCACCGTAAGCTGGGATATGAAGAACCCGCTGCCGGAAGGGAGTTATGCAGACCTGCCGGATGCGGACACAGAAGAGGATGCCTATAGAGAAGAGCCTGTTTATGGAGAAGGGCCTGTGATGCAGAAGGCAGAGGCTGTGGCAGGAGAAGCGGCGATGACACAGGGGACAGAGACTGCGGCAGAAAACGGGACGGCTTCCGTGACAACGCAGGGGACTTCCGGGAAGCAGGACGAAAAGTACGAAAGCGTGGAACAGACGGCACAGAGCCAAAGCGTGTCACCACAGGGACCGCATCCGTTAACAGTGATCGTGAACCATTCCCCCATCACCATGCAGGGTAAGGCTTCCTATGTATTTGTGGATGTGTTTGATTATATTGATTTTGATCTGGGATCCTCCGCATCCGCAGGCAGATCCATTGTGACGAACTTAAATGGACGCCCGGCACAGTTCATGGAACCTTTGAAAGAGGGAGATGTGATCGAGATCTACTGGAAAAGCATGCACTAGTATGCATTAATGCCGAAGATGGAAAACGGCAAAGAGTAAGACAGAAGTAAGATAGAAAAGAGATTAAGAAGTTATGAGATTATGTAGTATTGCCAGCGGCAGCAGCGGCAACTGTATTTACGTGGGATCAGAGGCCACGCATCTGCTGGTGGACGTGGGAATCAGCGGCAAAAAGGCGGAGGCCGGGCTGAACAGTCTGGGACTCACCGGAAGAGATCTGGATGGCATCCTGGTGACCCACGAACATATGGATCATGTGGCGGGACTGGGTGTCATGGCGAGAAAATATGAAGTGCCGATCTATGCCACAACGGGAACCCTGGAAGAAATCCAGAAGATGGGGAATCTGGGCAAGATCGATCCAGCCCTGTTTCGGGAAGTGAAGGAAGATGTGAAACTGACTATCAAGGATCTGACTGTCAATCCCATGAAAATCTCCATGATGCGGCACAGCCGGTGGGCTATCGTATTGCTTACGGAGATAAAAAGGTAGGAATCTGTACGGATTTAGGAGTCTATAATGATTACACCGTGGAGTGCCTGAAGGGAATGGATGCCTTGCTGCTGGAAGCGAATCATGATGTGAAGATGTTGCAGGTAGGACCTTATCCCTATTATCTCAAACAGAGAATTCTGGGGGACAGAGGACACCTTTCCAATGAAAATTCCGGCAAGCTGCTCTGTCGAATCCTGCATGACAAGCTGCAGGCTATCGTGCTGGGACATCTCAGCAAGGAGAATAATCTTCCGGAGCTGGCCTATGAAGCGGTCCGGATGGAAATCACCATGGGAGAGAACCCTTACCGGGCGGAAGACTTCCGGATGATGGTGGCAGACAGGAGCAATGTATCTCCGGTGATCAATATTGCGTAGCGGATGCGCAGCGCATCAGCCAGCATTATTCGTTGGAGCCGCATCATAGCACGCTTTTGCGTCATTTCATGACTAGCTTTGCTCCATAGTTTGGCGCTCGGTGCCTGAAACATATTCGCTCACAAAATGATGCAAGTATGATTTCTGTGTCTGAATATGTTCATAGGCTGAACTTGAGGTTGCAAATTGTAGTAAAGTGTAGTTTAATAGATAAAAATAATAGCATGATTTCATGCAGAAAATGAGGGCGATTATGAAAAGAACAATTATTACGGTAGTTGGTAAGGACACAGTAGGCATTATCGCAAAGGTATGTACCTATCTTGCGGAAAACGGCATCAATATCCTGGATATTTCCCAGACCATCGTACAGGGATATTTTAACATGATGATGATCGTTGACACCAATCAGATGCAGAAAACTTTTGGTGATATGGCAGATGAACTGGCTGCTCTCGGAGAAGAGATTGGCGTAGTGATCAAGTGCCAGAAGGAAGAGATCTTTGACAAGATGCACCGCATCTGATAAGCCCCACGATTTCGAAATAAATAAGACCCGAAGGGGCAGATAGGAGCCGTAATGATCAATTTATATGAAGTAACAGAGACCAACAAAATGATCGAGGAAGAGAACCTGGACGTGCGTACCATTACACTGGGTATCAGCCTGTTAGACTGTATCGATTCCGATCTGGACAGATTAAATGAGAAGATTTATAACAAAATCTACGAAGCAGCCAAGGATCTGGTGAAGACCGGAGAGGAGATCTCCAGAGAATTTGGCATCCCCATTGTAAATAAGAGAATTTCCGTAACTCCCATTGCACTGATCGGTGGTGCGGCATGTCATACGATAGAAGACTTTGCAAGTATTGCAAAGACATTGGATAAGGTAGCACATGAGGTTGGTGTGAACTTCCTGGGCGGTTATTCCGCATTGGTCAGCAAGGGAATGACCCCGGCGGACGAACTGCTGATCCGTTCCATTCCTCTGGCGCTGTCTACCACAGAGCGTGTGTGCAGCTCTGTGAACCTGGGCTCCACCAAGACCGGTATCAACATGGATGCCGTAAAGCTGATGGGTGAGATGGTGAAGGAGACTGCAGAGTATACCAAGGAAGATGATTCCCTGGGCTGTGCAAAGCTGGTAGTATTCTGTAATGCACCGGATGATAATCCTTTCATGGCAGGTGCCTTTCATGGTGTGACCGAAGCAGACAAGATCATCAATGTCGGTGTCAGCGGCCCCGGCGTTGTAAAGACCGCACTGGAAAAGGTGCGCGGCGAGAACTTCGAGGTTCTCTGTGAGACTATCAAAAAGACTGCTTTTAAGGTAACCCGTGTAGGTCAGCTGGTAGCACAGGAGGCATCCCGGATGCTAAATGTTCCCTTTGGCATCGTGGATCTGTCTCTGGCACCGACCCCGGCCATCGGCGACAGCGTAGCGGATATCCTGTGTGAGATCGGTCTGGAACATGCCGGAGCTCCCGGAACCACTGCAGCCCTGGCGTTGTTGAATGATCAGGTGAAAAAGGGCGGTGTTATGGCATCTTCCTACGTCGGCGGTTTAAGTGGTGCATTCATTCCTGTCAGTGAAGATCAGGGAATGATCGATGCCGTGAATGCCGGAGCCCTCACCATCGAGAAGTTGGAAGCCATGACTTGTGTCTGCTCCGTAGGTCTGGATATGATCGCCATTCCCGGAGACACCAAGGCAACCACCATTTCCGGTATCATTGCGGATGAAATGGCCATCGGTATGGTGAACCAGAAGACCACTGCAGTCAGAATCATCCCCGTAATCGGAAAAGGCGTGGGAGAGACCGTGGAGTTCGGCGGCCTGTTAGGTTACGCACCCATCATGCCCGTGAATACCTTCTCCTGTGATGCTTTCGTCAACCGCGGCGGCCGCATCCCCGCACCTATTCATAGCTTTAAGAACTAACTGGAAAGTTAGTTTGGTGTAAATAGTCCAAAAACGATGAATTCCGTACAAAAAAAGTTCCTAAATCAGGAATTTTTGTACGGAATTTCTTTATTTTGCTTATGCAGCGAAAATAGAGACTTTTTACATATCAAAATTTCATATTTTTGTATTTTTTTCGCAGAAATTGGCGTTTTAAATACAAACAGAACTCCCGGAGTAGCAGAAGGCCCTCAGGCAGATGTCTGTCGGAGCGTGTTGATATTTTCTTAAGCAGTGGTGAGTCATCAGGGTGGAGCAAACACGATGTTTGCGACAGGCGGCCGGCGACATGGATGTCGCCTAGAGCCGTGCCCGTTCGAATGAGATACACTTTATCCACTGCTTTAGAAAATTCACACTCGGAGACCGATATCTGCCTGAGGGCCTTCTGCCGCTCTGGGAGTGCGTCCGATAAGGCGGGATGCACGGTATAAAAATAGAGTGAACCAGCCTCGCTTGTGCGCAAGCGCCCATCGAGGTGTCCCACTCTATTTTTGCATGGCTCGTAGCTATGCTACATATAAATACATAAAAATGAAATGACATACGCTTCCGCCCATGACGAAGAGGTGGAACACTTCGTGGGAACCGAAGAATTTATGTTTCGCATTGAAGATCGGCAGCTTCAGGGCATAGATGACACCGCCCACGGTGTAGATGATGCCGCCGGCCAACAGCCAGAGAAAAGCGGGCGTGGACAGAGTTTTCAGTAGAGGCCCGAATACCAGGACACATACCCAGCCCATGGCAATGTAGATCACAGAGGAAAACCACTTGGGACAGGTGATCCAGCAGGCTTTTACGATCATGCCGACAGCGGCAATGCCCCAGACAAGAGCCAGCAGTGTATATCCCAGCTTACCGCCCAACACAATGAGACACACCGGTGTGTAAGAACCAGCGATTAATACAAAGATCATCATATGATCCAGCTTCCGGAAGACCCGGAGACTTTTACCGGTGAGGTCCACGGAATGATAAGTGGCGCTGGCACCGTATAACAGGATCATGCTGCCCATGAAAATGGCCATGGCCAGGAAATTCTCCTGCCCGGACTGTACACCGGCTTTCACTAACAGTGGCACAGCTGCGAACACTGCCATCATCATGGCAATGAAATGGGTAATGGCACTTCCCGGCTCTCTTATGGTAATCTGCATAATAACTCCTCCTTTTCCCGACAGCAGCTGCCGTCTGCAAATCGAATCTATTTAAGATCATTTTATCCGACAATAGTATTTACTATTCAAAATAACAACACGTATTCTGAAATACTTTTATATATAGTTTTCAAAACTACATCTGACAATGCAAATACTACCGCACAAAAAAGGAAAAGTCAATAGTCATTCAGATATTTGGGAGAAAAGTATCAATAAGGATTGGCAGGAAGTCTGTAGATCAACAGCCCTTCATCATCAACCAGTAACTCCGCATTCTCTACCAGACGGGCATTTACTTCCGGATTTGTTGCAATGTAGCCTTCAGAACCTTTATCCTATACAATATATTCAGGCACTTTGTCCGGATAGAGCGTCCAGTATTGGAATAAGCGCTCATCGATGGTCGGAGTGCTGATGGTGGAATAGTTGCAGATCACGTAATCCTCCTGAAGATACATAATGCTCTTATGGCTGGCAATCAGTACTTTGCTGCCCCGGGGAATGAATTCGTCTAACAGACGTCCTCGGATATTATACTCGTAGCCATCGGAATACCGGCCGTAGATTCCTGCCATGGGGCCCTCTTCCGCTTTCTGCCGTGTGACGAAAATGGTGTCGTGACCGTAAATATTATACAACAGAAATCCTTTGTGAATGACGGCAAGTCCCACAAACAGCAGGACAAAAGTTTTCCAGAAAACGGGAGATTCCGATGTTTCCCGCTCTGCATAGCATAAAGAAACCAACATACCGATAGCCATATAATCGGCAGACTCGTAGAGCATTGTATTGCTGGCTGTAAAAGCGGCAAGGAGCAAAAACAGAGAAGTAATACTTCCAAACCAGAACAATGCCTTATAAACAGGGGCCAATTCGCCAGAAGACTTTTTACAGTGGAAATAACAATAAATGCCCCACAGCGGGAACCGAAGATAGACGAACCCGGGATACTCGATATGCTTTTGCAACCGATACCATACAAAAAGCTGTTCCAGAATCAGGGAAATAATCAACAACAGGAAGAAACGGTAGTTTTTCCGGCATATGAATCGGAAAAAACACCAGAATACCAAAGCAATCACCAGAGCGACCAGCAGATAAGGAAAGGTTTCGCCGAGGCAGGAAAGGTTATCTTTTAATTTCCCAAGCAGTCCGACATCGTGGGAGCCGTCGGTCAGCATTTCTGACAAGCCATCCAGAAACTGCCGGAAAGACATATGACACAAAAAGTAAGCCAACCAACCCAGACCGCAGACACCACAGGTCCCGAGATAAATCAGAAGATTTTTCAGACGGTTTCCGGCAGCAGATAACAGCCAGATACCGATACATCCGGGAAGTACCACGAAAATACAGGTGGGATAAGAAAGCACAAGAAGGGAAGTGCTTACTCCGGCGGCAATCAGGAAAAAGGCAGGGCGGCGTGCGGAGGTACCGCGATTCAGACTAAATTCCAGAAAGCTTAAGAAGACCAGAGTACTGAACCACAGAAGCATATTGGAAAAATCGGGAACGGTACTGTTCTTGGGAATGATATTGTAGTAAAAAACAGCAATGACAAAAGCAGTATTCTCAGTTACAAACTTACGGAAAGTCCGGTAGGTCAGAATACTGATGAGCAACTGTGTAACGACACCTACGATTCGCAGAAAGAGACGGAGTATTTTAAGGTGTGAAACAACTGCATATACAGCCATAAAAAGGCAGCAGAAAAGAACGCGGAAGTCTGATGAGGCTCCCACATTTCCAGAAACATTCTGTCTCCCTGTACCAGACGGTAAGCCATAGATACGGCATACTGCTCGTCAATGTCGAATCCGAAGAAAATAATCTTGACGGTAGCAACTATAGATGCGGCAAGCAACAGATATTTCCACAGATTATGCAGCAATGCGGTTGCAAAATTTTTCTCTTGTGCGGAATAATTGCTGTTCATCTTAATCCTCCTCAATGATCTGGATCTCCAGATAGTCAAAATCGATGGACTCTACAAAACTGTCCTGGGTAAAACGGGTCTTGTTGTGACGTTTAAAGTCTGCAATATTCATATCCAGCCAGATGGGCGTACCGAGATCAAACTGATGGCAGACTTCGTCCAGAGAGTGAAAAACTTTATGGGTACGGGTATCGTCACTGCCGTCCTCGATGCAGGTGTCTTTCAGCATATGATTATTTTTAAAAATTTTGGCCCACATACGGAACATAGAAAATCTCCTTACGCAAAAAATCAGACATATTGGTCGTTAATAATAAATTATAATAGGAAGAGGTTTCCCCTGCAAGCAAAAAAAGTCACACAACCATCAGATCCATCTTACATTGTATATGGGATAGCTTTCGTCCGCCGAATCGGCACGTTTGCGAAAGCGTACTATAAAACTGCCCAATCAATCTTAAAAAATAATAAAGGTTTTGTTAAAATTATACATTTTTAAAAGGAGGTATGCTATAATTATCATAAATACAACGTACGAATGCAGAATTTCCGTAACGAAAAAGCGTCTACGGAAGTAACAAATATGAAAAATGGTCGCAGAGCCTTCTGTGACAGAAGAGATTGAGAGGTAATATGGAGTTTAAGGTAGAAAACGGGGATGGAATCGACAGCTGGAAGGAGGTCACGCTGATATACAGCGCCGCACTGCGTCAGATGGAGACAAAGATGCAGATTCTGAACGACGAGTTTCAGCATGTACACCAGTACAACCCCATCGAACACATCAAGGCACGGATCAAGACCCCGGAAAGCATTGTGAAAAAGCTCAAACGCTACGGGCAGGAATCCACCATAGATAACATGGTAAAATACATAAACGATATTGCTGGCATCCGCATCATCTGTTCCTTTACATCGGACATTTACCGCATTGCGGATATGATCCGGGATCAGAAGGATATTCAGGTGATCGCGGTGAAGGATTACATTACGTATCCCAAAGCCAGTGGCTATAAAAGCTATCATATGATCGTCAGTATTCCGGTCTATCTGTCGGACCGTACGGTGGATACGAAGGTGGAGATACAGATCCGGACGGTTGCCATGGACTTCTGGGCCAGCCTGGAGCATAAGATCCATTACAAATTCGAGGGCGATGCTCCGGAGAGCATTAAAAATGAACTGGTGGAGTGTGCGAGAATGGTGTCTGATCTGGATGCGAGGATGCTGTCTCTGAACGAAGAGATACTAGCCATCAGCCAAAAGAGAGAAGAGGAAAAACAATTAAATAGCGTAACATCCAAATAATCCAAAAGCTTCTGCCGGTGTAATACAAACGACAGAAGCATTTTTAATTCATAGGAAATTTCTTCCTATGAATTAAAAATGCTCCGCAGGGATCGCACTGCGGCGGTTATGAAATATGTCGCAAAAGCGACCCGCCGCAGGCGGAGAATCTCGCAAGCGAGATTCTTTTTTATGGTCAAAACAGTAATGGGATGACAGGAAAATCCCCATAAAATGAGGAGTGCCCAGACACCTTTCGGCGCCTGGGCTATTATGAAAAAATTTATCTTATATGCTTTGTTATCCGGAAGTCTTATCTCTTCCTTGACTGTATTTAAAGTATACCAACCAATTATGAACAAATTATGAACATGATGTGAAAACTTGGTGAATTTTACGAAAAAGTACAGAAACCAAAAAAGAAACTGTACAAATTGCATAAAAATGCGCAAACCATGAAAACACAGTATTCATGGGGTTTTGGTTGTAACCGGGGAATAAACATGGTAAAATAGGGACAGTTGAAAAGGGAAACTGCTCACATGAGGGACGAAATATGTTTGGAGGAAGATGGATGGATACTTTTATGGATAAACTTGCACAAAAGCTGAATGCCCAGGAAATGATCAAGGCGAATTCCGCGGCTGATGCCGAAGAGATGGATCAGCTGAAAAGCCAGCTGCGGGAATACGACGAGTGCCTGGCACAGATGCAGCAGGTCAATAAGGAACTGAAAGCGATCAATCAGGAGATGGAGAAGCTGATGTCCGAGACCATTGCTCCGGAAGTGACGAAGCTTTCCGAGGAAGGCGTGGCTGCCCTGCAGAAGCTGCAGCAGGAGAACACAGAGAAACTGGAAGCTCTGGAACAGCAGTATACTGCCAAACTGGAAGAACTGCAGCAGAGTACCGAGGTGTTGGACGAGCTTCAGAAGCATGTGGATGAGAAACTGAGCACTACGGAAGAGAATGTACATAAGGAATGCGTAAAGGTATACCGTAATGTACAGGCGGTTGTGGTAGAAGAGAACGAGAAGCAGACCGAAGCCATCGCAGCAAAAGTAAAGGAAAACCTTGGCGGTAAATTGAACGGTGTGCTGGGAGTATCCATTGCGGCAGTAGTTCTGACGGTTGCGGATATTGTTCTTCATGTATTGAGCATTTTGCACATTTTCTGAAAAGGCAGATAAAGTATTCATTTAAGAATGCTGAAATTGATAAGAAAGTAACGGAAATGAGGTTTTACGGAAATGGGAAAACAACTTTGGAAGCCGGGAAATATGCTGTATCCCCTGCCGGTAGTCATGGTGAGCCTGGCTGACCGGGACGGCCGCCCCAATATTATCACGCTGGCCTGGGTAGGAACCGTATGTACCAATCCGCCCATGGTGTCGATCTCCGTACGCCCCGAGAGATATTCCTATCCGATCCTGAAGGAGACCGGAGAATTCGTGATCAATCTGACCACGAAGGAGCTGGCATTTGCCACAGATTACTGTGGCGTGAAAAGCGGACGGGACGTGGATAAATTCAAAGAAATGGGACTGACTCCCATTCCGGCATCTGAGGTGAAAGCACCGATGATAAAAGAGAGTCCGGTGAACATTGAATGTAAGGTGCGACAGATCCTGCCGCTGGGATCCCATGATATGTTCCTGGCGGATGTGGTGGCAGTACATGCAGATGAAAAATATATGGATGAGAAGCACAAATTCCACCTGGAGAAGGCGGAACCCATCATCTATTCCCACGGTTCCTATTTCGGCTGTGGCGAATTGCTGGGAACCTTCGGATATAGTGTAAAGAAGCGATGAGTAACACAGGTAAAAAATTACTTGACGTTTGCCTTCCGTTTCGGTATCATAAGTCATAAATAAGAACATGGTAAATTTTACTACGAAGAAGTAGCATCAGACGGGAGTCTGATGCTTTTTTTATGCGGTGGCGGGAAAATATCTGCCGGGTACCGCAATCATGGGAAAGTCCGGGTGAAGCATATGACACAGATCGATAAAAACATAGCATTCAATCTGAAAAGAATCCGCAAATCCAAAAATATGAGTCTGGATATGCTGGCGGAGCGTACCGGTGTCAGCAAAAGCATGCTGGGACAGATCGAGAGAGGAGAATCCAATCCCACGGTGTCCACTATCGGGAAGATCGTGG
>ERZ826051.1966-NODE-1966-length-17143-cov-4.255911_pt1 | contig 17143 bp, 14 predicted proteins | sample MGYA00519928_ERZ826051 | MGnify/ENA primary metagenome ERZ826051 (study PRJEB31778, sample SAMEA3449219) | human gut metagenome | biome: human gut; feature: human-associated habitat; material: faeces | place: United Kingdom | collected 2010/2012 ...
GCGGCAGCTTATTGGCTGTTCGTCCGTTCGAAAAAGTATTACTTTTCGTTATATTCTTTACTCCTACTGCAAACTTTGTTATAATAACTCTAATCCGGTTGAACACTGGGGCGGGGCGTCGAGGACGCCGCCCCCTGCATCCCTGCCGGACAGTATTCAGAGGGGGTCATATTATGAAAGCTGTTATCACCGTTATCGGCCGGGACACCGTGGGTGTCGTTGCCAAAGTCAGCGCGGTCTGCGCCGAGCTGAACATCAACATCGAGGATGTCTCCCAGTCCATCATGCAGGATATGTTCTGCATGATCATGCTGGTGGACCTGAGCAAGGCCACTGCCGAGGCCGCCGCTGTGCGCGACCGCTTTACTGCGCTGGGCAAGGAGATGGGTATGCAGGTCACTGTGACCCGTCAGGAAGTCTTTGACGCCATGCACACGATTTAAGGGGGCTGCGCTATGAGGATCATCAACAGCCGCGACATTATGGAAACGATCGAGATGCTCACCGCTGAGAATCTCGATGTCCGCACCGTCACGATGGGTATCAGCCTGCTGGACTGCATCGACCCGGACCCTGACAAGGCGTGTGAGAAGATTTACAACAAGATCACCCGCCTCGCGGGCAATCTCGTCCCTGTTGTGAACGGCATCAGCGAGGAGTATGGCATTCCCATCGTCAACAAGCGCATCAGCGTAACGCCCATTGCCATGCTGCTGGGCGCCGCGCCCGATGCCGACCCTGTGCAGTACGCCAAAACGCTGGACCGCGCAGCCAAGGCTGTGGGGGTCAACTTCATCGGCGGCTTCGGCGCGCTGGTGCATAAGGGCTTTTCTGCGGGCGACAAGCGGCTGATCGCCGCGATCCCCCGCGCACTGGCCGAGACCGATATTGTATGCTCCAGCGTCAATATTGGCTCCACCAAGTCCGGCATCAACATGGACGCCGTCAAGCTGATGGGCGAGGTCGTGCGCGAGACCGCCGAGCTGACGAAGGACAACATGTGCATGGGCGATGCCAAGCTGGTCGTCTTTTGCAATGCGCCCGAGGACAACCCGTTTATGGCGGGCGCGTTCCACGGTGCGGGCGAGCCGGACTGCGAGATCCATGTCGGCGTTTCCGGCCCGGGTGCCGTGCGCGCCGCACTGGCCAAGCTGCCGAAGGACGCCCCGATGGACGAGGTGGCCGAGCTGGTCAAGCGCACCGCCTTCAAGATCACCCGTGTGGGCCAGCTGGTGGCAAACCTTGCCTCCAAGGCCCTGGGTGTGCCTGCCGGCATCATTGACCTTTCTCTGGCTCCCACCCCGGCCATTGGCGACAGCGTAGCCAACATTCTGGAAGAAATGGGTCTGGAGACCTGCGGCTGCTGCGGCACCACCGCCTGCCTGGCCCTGCTGAACGATGCCGTGAAGAAGGGCGGCGTCATGGCCTCCAACCATGTGGGCGGCCTGTCCGGTGCCTTTATCCCGGTCAGTGAGGATGCCGGCATGATCCACGCCGCCGAGATCGGCTGCCTGACCATTGAAAAACTGGAAGCCATGACCGCCGTTTGCTCGGTGGGCATCGACATGGTCATCATCCCCGGCGACACCACCCCGGCCGTGATCAGTGCCCTCATCGCTGACGAGGCTGCCATCGGCATGGTGAACAGCAAGACCACCGCTGTGCGCGTGATCCCCGCCATCGGCCGCAAGGCCGGCGAGGTGCTGGACTTCGGCGGCCTGCTGGGCTACGGCCCCATCATGCCGGTCAACAGCCACGACCCCTCGGTGTTCATCAACCGCGGCGGCCGCCTGCCGGCTCCCATGCAGTCGCTGAAGAACTAAGGACCCTCTCAGTCATCTCGCATTCGCTCGAAGCAGCTGTATAAATCACCTTTTACAGACCCATCCTCTGGATATCATTTCCAGAAGAAGGGTCTGTTTTTTTATGGGTAAGATGCTTTCCCGGCGGCAGATGCAGCACCTGTGCATCTGCCTTGCGCTCGGACTTTTGCTGTGCAGCCTGTGGCAGGCGGCGGTCTGGAGCCGCACCCAACTGCACACCGGCGATGCGGTATGTGCCGATACCCTGCGGCTGCACATCCGCGCTGCCAGCGATGCCGTGGCCGACCAGAGCGCCAAGCTCCGGGTACGGGACGCCGTGCTGGCCTGTCTGGACGCTGCCTGTCCCGCCGGGAACCAGACCGACGCCCGCAGCTGGGCGGCCCGGAACCTGTTCACTTTGCAGCTTGCCGCCCGGCACGCGCTGGCCCGGTGCGGGGTGAATGCCCCGGTGCAGGTGCAGCTGGTCAACATGTACTTCCCGGCCCGGCAGTATACCGGCGGCTGCCTGCCCGCCGGGCGGTACGATGCGGTGCGCATCACCATCGACTCCGGCAGCGGGCAGAACTGGTGGTGCGTGCTGTACCCCGGGCTGTGCCGTGCCGCCTGCGGCGGCTATGCCCTGCCGGAAGAAAACGATCTGGTGTGCGGGGACTACATCCTGCGCCTGCGCTTCGTGGACTGGTGGAACCGGCACACTGCTTCCCGCACCACCCGGGTGCTGGCCGGGTGACGCTGCCCTCCCCTGCCGCATAGCATGGAGGGAAAGGAGCGTGTGATCCTATGGCGATCCCTGCTTATTATTCCCTGCTCCATCGGGGCTCCTCCGGCCCGGATGTGGCCCTGGTGCAGACCTGGCTCAACGGTGTCCGTGATGCCTGCACCTGGCATGACCCCCTGAAGGCGGACGGAAAGTTCGGCCTTTCCACCGAGAACGCCGTAAAGGAGTTCCAGCTGAAAAACAAAATGAACGTGGACGGCAAGGTGGGTGCCAACACCTGGAACGTGCTGTACACCCAGTACACCGCCAAGCATGGCCTGAACGTGCCCTACCCCGGCATCGTGCTGCGCAGCGGCGCATCCGGCGGGACGGTGCGGCTGGTGCAGCAGAAGCTCAACTCTCTGGGTGAGCGTCTGAACGCAGACGGCCGGTACGGAGCCGCCACCGCAGCCGCCGTGCAGCGGTTCCAGCGCCGCAACGGCCTTGCCGCCGACGGCAGCGTCGGTCAGGCCACCTGGGAAAAGCTGTTCTGAGTTTACAATTTAAAATAATTTTCTCCTAGAACTCCCTCGGTCAAATCCTTCGGATTTGCCAGCTCCCTCACAGAGGGAGCCTTTGGCAGAGCGGAAATCGTTCCGGTTTCGTCAGAGGCCCCATCTCCGAGGGGGCTGGCATCGCGCCAGCGATAACTGAGGGAGTTTTTTCGGCAGCCTTTTGTTTCCATCCCGTTGCGAAAGAAACCTCCGTTGTTCTATAATAGGGTAAAAATCATCTGAAAGGCGGTGTTCGCTTTTGCGTTTTGCGCATCTTTCCGACCTGCATCTGGGCAAGCGGGTGTGCGAGTTTTCCATGCTGGAGGACCAGAAATACATCCTGGAGCAGATTCTTGCCCTGCTGGATGCCCACCCTGTGGACGGGGTACTGCTGGCAGGCGACCTGTACGACAAGCCCGTTCCCCCGGCCGAGGCCGTGCGCCTGCTGGACTGGTTCCTCACCCAGCTGGCAGCCCGGGGCCTGCCGGTGTTTGCCATCAGCGGCAACCATGATTCCGCCGACCGTGTGGCCTTCGGCGCGGCTCTGCTGGAAACCAGCCGGGTATACGTCAGCCCGGTGTTCTCCGGTGCGCCGCAGCCCATCTGCCTTGCGGACGAGCATGGCCCGGTGGATGTGTACTTACTGCCCTTTCTGAAGCCCGCTTCCGTGCGGCATGTCTGGCCGGACGAGCCCATTGAGAGCTACAACGACGCCCTTGCCTGCGTGCTGCGGCACTGCACCCCGGACCCTGGCCACCGCAGCCTGCTGGTAGCCCACCAGTTCGTGGCCGGTGCCGCCGCCTGCGAGAGTGAAGAGCCTTCCGTGGGCGGGCTGGACTGCGTGGACGCGGCCCTGTTCGATGCCTTTGACTATGTGGCCCTGGGCCACCTGCACAGCTCCCAAAAGGTGGGCCGCGACACCCTGCGCTACTGCGGCACCCCGCTGAAGTATTCCTTCTCGGAAGCGCACCAGCATAAAAGCATCACCTTTGTGGACCTGGGCGAAAAAGGCTGCGTGGACATTTCCACCGCGCCCCTGACCCCGCTGCACGACCTGCGGGAGGTCCGGGGCAGCTATCTGGAACTGACCGACCGCCGCACCTACGAGGGCACCGCCACCGACGATTATCTGCACATCACCCTGACCGATGAGCAGGACGTGCCGGACGTACTGGCCAAGCTGCGGCTGATCTACCCCAACCTGATGCGGCTGGACTACGACAACCGCCGCACCCGCGAAGATCAGCAGATCACCGCGCCGGAGCGGGTGGAGAACATCACACCCTTGCAGCATCTTGCTGCCTTTTACGAACTGCAGAACAACCAGCCCCTGACCGATGAGCAGGCCGCGTTCTGCCAGCAGCTCATTGAGGACATCTGGAAGGAGGGGGAGGACGCATGAGACCGCTCCGCCTGACCCTGTCGGCTTTTGGCCCCTATGCCGCCGAGACCACCCTGGAACTGGAAAAGCTGGGCAAAGGCGGCCTGTACCTTGTCACCGGCGATACCGGTGCCGGCAAGACCACCCTGTTCGACGCCATCACCTACGCCCTGTACGACCACTCCAGCGGCGGTGTGCGGGAGGGGGCCATGCTGCGCAGCCAATATGCCGACCCCAAAACGCCCACCTTTGTGGAACTGGAATTTGAGGTGAATGGTGCCCGCTACACGGTGCGCCGCAATCCGGAATACCCCCGCCCCAAGGCGCGGGGCGAGGGCTTTACCACCGAAAAAGCAGACGCCACCCTCACCTATGCCGACGGCCGCCCGCCGGTGACCAAGGCACGGGATGTGAACGCCGCCGTGCTGGACATTCTGGGGCTGGACTACAACCAGTTCTGCCAGATCGCCATGATCGCGCAGGGGCAGTTCACCAAGCTGCTGAATGCCTCCACCGAGGAGCGCAGCCGCATTTTCCGCAAGCTGTTCCGCACCCAGCGGTACGCCAAATTGCAGGACCGTCTGCAGGAAGAAGCTTCCCGCCTGAACCAGCAGCGTCTGGCCCAGAACACCCAGCTGGACAGCCTGCTGGCCGGGCTGCAGGTCGCACCCGACGACCCGGACGCCGACGCGCTGGCCGCCCTCTGTGCCCAGACCGAGCCTGCCACCGCGCTGACCTTATTGGAGGAGCTGCTGCAGCGCCAGCAGGCCGCACAGGAGGTCGCCGCCGCATCCCTTGCCGACACCGAAGCCCGGCTGGATGCCATACAGCAGCAGCTGGGAGCCGCCCGGCAGGCCGCGCAATTGGCCCGGCAGCTGACCGAGCAACAGGCCGCGCTGGACGCTGCCCGGCCCGCACTGGATGCCGCCAAAGCTGAGAGCGCCCGCCACGCCGATGACGCCGCCCGGTTGGATGCCCTGACCGGACAGGTGACCCAGGCCCGCACCGCCCTGACCGCCTACGACGAGCTGGACGCGCTGTGCCGGGAGCAGAAGCAGGCACAGGATGCCGCGCAGCTGGCCGGGGCACTGGCCGCGAAGCGCCGCACCCAGCTGGAAGCGCTGGACGCCAGCCTTGCTGCAGCCGACACCGCCCTTGCCGTGCTGGTGGATGCCCCCACCCGGCAGCTGGCTTTGCAGAATCAGGCTGCGCAGCTGGAAGCCCGCAGCACCGCGCTGGACGCCCTTGCCCAGCGGCTGGCCGACAGCCAGAAACAGGCCCGGCAGGCCCGCCGGGCACAGGACGCCTACCGCGCCGCCGCTGCCCGGCAGGATGAAGCCCGCGCCCGGCGGGATGCACTGGACCGGGCCTTTCTGGACGCGCAGGCCGGTCTGCTGGCACAGGAGCTGACCGAGGGTGCCCCCTGCCCGGTGTGCGGCAGCACCCATCACCCGGCCCGGGCCGTCCTGCCCCGCACCGCACCCACGCAGGTACAGGTGGAGCAGGCCCGGCAGGCCGCCGAGGAAGCCGACCGTGCCGCGCAAACGGCCAGCGCCGCCGCCCAGAGCGCCCTTGCCGCTGCAGACGAAGCCCGCCGCAGCCTGCGCCGGGACGCCGAGGCCCTGCTGCCGGAGCACTTTGCCGCGCCGGAAGGCAAACCTCCGGTGCAGCTGACCTTCGCCCTGATGAATACCGTCCTGTCTGAGGAAACTGCCACCCTGCAGGCCGCCCGCACCGACTGCACGGCCAGCCTGCGGCAGGCCGGAGCCGACTGTCAGCGCAAGGCGCAGCTGGAAGCCGACCGGCAGGCCCACACCCGCCAGCGCCCGGCGCTGGAACAGCAGGTGCAGGAGGCTGACCGCACCGCTGCCGCTCAGTCTGCCCGCGTACAGGCACTGGAACAGCAGGTGCTTGCCAAACAGAAAGCCCTGCCCTACCCCCAGCGGGCGCAGGCTCAGGCCGCGCTGGACCTGCTGGAAGCCGACCGCACCGCCCTGCGCGCCGGGATGGAACAGGCCGAAGCTGCCCTGCGCACGGCACAGCAGAACTACGCGGCCGCCAAAGCCGCCGTGGAAGCCCTGCGCAGCCAGCAGGCCGCCGCCCAGAGCACCGCCCCGGCCCAACCGCCGGAAGCCCTGTGGGCCGCAGCCGCAGAACTGACCGCCGCACGGGACACCGCACGCGGGCAGGAAAAGCAGCTGGCTGCCCGCCTGCTGCCCAACCGCCGCATCGCGGAGCAGTACCGCACCGCCGCCGCGCAGCACGCCGCATTGGAGCAGCGCGTCCAGTGGGTGGGAGCGCTGGCCGCCACCGCCGGCGGCACTCTGACCAGCAAACAGAAGATCAAACTGGAAGCCTACATCCAGATGGACTGCCTCGACCGCATCCTGCGCCACGCCAACCTCCGCCTGATGCAGATGACCGATGCCCAGTACGAGCTGGAGCGCATCGGGGCCGAGAACCAGCGCAGCCAGTCCGGCCTGGACCTTGGCGTCATCGACCACTACAACGGAACCCGCCGCAGTGTCAAGACCCTGTCCGGTGGTGAGAGCTTCAAGGCCTCGCTGGCGCTGGCACTGGGCCTTTCGGATGAAGTGCAGAGCGCCGCCGGCGGCATCCGGCTGGACACCCTGTTCCTGGACGAGGGCTTCGGCAGCCTGGATGAGGAATCGCTGGAACAGGCCATCCGGGTGCTGGCCGGTCTGACCGAGGGCGACCGGCTGGTGGGCATCATCTCCCATGTGGGGGCCCTGAAGGACCGCATCGACCGGCAGGTGGTGGTGCACAAAAACCGCACCGGCGGCTCTACCGTGGAGCTGGTGGTGTAAAACGCCCCGCCGCCGGGCATCCTAACGGCAGGAGGTGACTGCTTTTATGAATTCCCTCACGCCGTTCATCCATCATGCCCTTCCGGACCGGCCCGGGCCTTCTTCCGCGCCGGAAGCCAACTGCAGCCGGTGCAGCCCGCCGCTGGACAAACAGCCGGACCCGACCCAGCCGCCCGGAGACCCCTCGGCACCCGGCACCCAGCTGCCCCCGCCGGAAGTGCCCGGCAATCCTCCGCACCCGGAACCGGGCAGCGCTCCGCAGGCCGGTGTGCCCATGACCGACGGCACCCCCGCCGCCTGCCGCCAGAAGAACGCACAGGAATTTCTGGCCGGGAAGGTGCCCGGTGTGATGGCGCAATATGCCCCGGGGCTGTTCAGCACCCTGCAGCACACTCACTCGGCCCACCCCGCCCCGGAGGAGGACGCCGACGCGGTGCAGCAGCTTGTGGAGTGGCGCGAAAACGCCCCTTACGGCTGAGCCGCACAAAAAATTTTCCGTTAATTTTTGCTTTACCTGTTGAAATCTTGCCGCGCTTCCCTTATTATGGTAGCAAACAAAGATAAAGGCAGGTTTTGCATTATGGCAGAGATCAAATACGAAGTCGTCGAGCGCATTGCGGTGCTCTCGCAGCGTCCCCGCGGCTGGGAGCGTCAGCTCAACCTGATCAGCTGGAACGACGGCGAGCCCAAGTACGACATCCGCGACTGGTCCCCGGACGGCACCCGCATGGGCAAGGGCATCTCCCTGAGCCACGACGAGCTGGCCATCCTCAAGGGCATCCTGGAAGATATGGAGCTGTGAGCATGACCGACCGCGAGGAGTTTTTGCAGATCTTCCGGCAGCATGTCACCCGCCCCGGCAGCGAAAAGCTGCTGGACTGGCTGGACCACAAGACCGATTTCTTTTCGGCTCCGGCGTCCACCCGGTTCCACGGTGCCTGCACCGGCGGGCTGTGCATGCACAGCCTGAACGTCTACCACGCCCTGCACGACACCTTTTTTACCGAGGGCGAGAGTGAGGAGAGCTTTGCCATCTGCGCATTGCTGCACGATCTGTGCAAGGCCAACTACTACAAGGCCGGCACCCGCAACGTGAAGAACGAGACCACCGGTCAGTGGGAAAAGGTGCCCAGCTACAGCGTGGAGGACCTGTTTCCCTACGGCCACGGTGAAAAAAGCGTGTTCCTCATTGAGCGCTTCATGAAGCTCAAGGTGGAAGAGGCCGTGGCCATCCGCTGGCACATGGGCGGCTTTGACGATGCAGCCCGGGGCGGCTGCTTTGCCATCTCGGAAGCCTACGACAAGTACCCCCTTGCCGTCAAACTGCACATCGCGGATCTGGAAGCCACCTATCTTATGGAGCACCGCACCAGCGCCGTGCACTGAGCATATTTTATCCCGATACAAAAAAAAGACCCGGATACCGGCAGCACCTTTTTGTGCCTGCCCTGTGTCCGGGTCCTGTTTTTTATTCCTTGTTGCGGGCCTTGTTCTGGTACATCCGGTCATCTGCCTGCCGGATGGCCTCCCGCAGCGGGTGCACGCCGCACACACCGCCCACGCTGATGGACAGGCGGATCTCCGGGTGGCTCTCCACCCGGGCCTGCCGCACCGCTTCCTGGATGCGGTCCATCACCAGCGGCAGCCCCTCCGGCCGCAGCTGCGGCATCAGCAGCAGGAATTCGTCGCCGCCGTAGCGCACCAGAATGTCGCTCTCCCGCAGGCAGGCCTGCACCGCTGCAGAGATGCTTTCCAGCGCCTTGTCGCCCACCAGATGGCCGTAGCTGTCGTTCACGGCCTTGAAGCGGTCCACGTCAATGACCACTACACCGTTGATCTGCTCACTGTCGGCCAGGAACTTTTCAAAGTACCGGCGGGAGTAGGCCCCGGTGAGCGGATCGATGAAGGCACTGTTGTCAAAGTCCTCGCTGCGGTCCAGCAGCATGCGGCGGCCGCCCATGTCCAGCCAGCGTCCGTTGGACAGCTTGGAAACCATTTCCAGCACGCAGCCGCGGCCGTTGTTCTCCACATAGCGCGACAGCACAAAATAGGCGTCCTCGCCATTGAATTCGATCTTGTTCAGGGTCTTTTTGCTGGTGAACACCTTGGCCGAGATGCAGTTCTCACACCGGCCGGCCTTGTTCCACACCACATGGCAGTGACCGGCCCGCTCTTCCAGCGTGCCGTCCGGGTGCAGTGTGAGCACCTTGGCCCGCTCCGGGTCCACCAGACGCACCAGGTCAAACACGCCCTGCAGCTGCTGCAGGACAGCCGCCATCGAGCCTCCGGAGCTGTGCAGCAGCACATCCGGCTGCGCCTTTGCATCCTCGGTCTGCTCCGGCAGCAGCTGGCCCGCCACGCTCACACAGCGGCGCTGCCCGCCGCGGCTCCACTGGGTGCGCAGCACCAGCCGGTGCGGCTGGTATCCGCCGCCGGTCTGCACCTCCACGGGGAAGCTGGCCTGCGGGATCTCCGGCGTTGCCTTTTCCAGCGCTTCCAACAGGCGGCGGCGGTCCTTCAGGGAAAGGAAGTTCAGCCCTTCGCCATGGTCAAAGTCCAGCACCTGGGTGCGCTCGCGTTCCAGGTTGAGCAGCCGCTGGCTGCGGTCCTCCCGCGGGAGGGCTTCCCGGTGCAGGATCTCCTCCGACAAGCGGTGGGTGTCCTGGTGGAAGCTGCGGTCCCACTCGTTGCGCTGCAGCTCCTGCCGCAGCAGCTCCGACGACTCATTCAGGCATTCCAGCAGCAGCGGGTTGAAGGCCCCGCACTCGCCGTTCAGGATCATGCGCAGGGCCGTGTCGTGGTCGTAGGCCGGTTTATAGCAGCGGTCGCTGGTCAGGGCGTCGTACACATCTGCCAGTGCCACCACCTGTGCTGCGATGGGGATCGCATCGCCCTTCAGCTTGTCCGGGTAGCCGCCGCCGTCCCAGCGCTCATGGTGCCAGCGGCAGATGGCATAGGCTACCTGCAGCAGGGGCTCGTTTCCCCCGCCGATGGTGTTGCTCAGGTCCCGCAGGATGCGGGCACCCTTCACCGTGTGGGTCTTGATCATCGCGTATTCTTCGGCGGTCAGGCGGCCGGGCTTGTTGAGGATCTCGGTGGGGATTACGATCTTGCCCAGGTCGTGCAGGGCCGATGCCGTGCTGATGAGCGAAATGTCGCTCTCGTCCAGCTGATACCGGTCGGTCTTGCCCGCCAGCTGGTGCAGCAGCAGGTCGGTCAGGGTGCGGATGTGCAGCACATGCAGGCCGCTCTCGCTGTTGCGGAACTCCACCACATGGCTCAGGATGCTGATCATCAGCACGCTGTTGTGCTCTTTTTCGTACACCTGATCGGTCACCAGCCGGGTCAGGCGCTTCTGCTTGGCATACAGCATGAGCACGTTCTGCACCTGGCGCAGCACCATGACCCGCTCAAAGGGGCGGCGCATGTAGTCGGCCACACCCAGGTCGTAGGCACGCTCGATGTTGGCCGTGTCTTTTGCCGCCGAGATCATGATCACCGGGATCTCGTCCAGCCAGGAATAGCAGCGCATGACCTTCAGCACGTCAAAGCCGTCCATCTGCGGCATCATGATGTCCAGCAGCACCAGTGCGATGTCCGTGTGCTCGCGCAAAAGCTCCACCGCCCGGACACCGTTTTCCGCTTCCAGATACTCATACCCGTCGCCCAGGATCTCCATCAGCAGCGCGCGGTTGATCTCAGAATCGTCTGCGATCAGGATCTTCTGTTTCACATTCATGTGCCTTGCTCCTCGCCATCCCCATCTGGCAATGTGCTGCCTTGCCGCAGCAAAAATCCCCTGTTCACACAAAAAGCTGCTGCACCAGTCCATGCCGGCACAGCAGCTTGTCGAATCATTCTTGCATCATTTCATCAAACCGGCGCAGCAGCTCCACCGAAAGTTTCTCCAGCTCCGTTTCCGGCTGCCACACGGGTTCCGGCTGCGCCGCAGGCTGTGCGGCCGGTCTTGCACAGCAGGCCACAGCTTCTTCGGGCGGTTCCGGCGTCGGGGCCTGCACCGGCACTTCCGGACAGGCAGGCGTCTGGGCAGCCTGCTGCTCTGCCTTTTCGGCACGGGCCACGGCCATCTGCAGCTCCTCCCGGGCCTGCTCACAGGCTGCTTCGAGGTCGGCATTTTCCCGCCGCAGAGCGATCATCTGACGCTCGCAGGCAAACAGCCGGGTCTGGTAGCGGCGGATCTCGGCGTGGGCCGCTTCCAGCTTGCGGGTCAGCTGCTGCAGCTTGTCGCTGCCCTCTGCCCGCACCGATGCTGCGGCCTGCGCCGCCGCCTGCTGGGCAAAGCGCTGCCGCAGAGCTTTGTTCTCCTGCCTGAGTTGCGCCATGGTCTCCTCCATTCCCTGCTGCGTCTGCCGGGCAAGGCGGAGTTCTGCCGCATACGCTGCGCGGATGTGCGCAATACAATTTTCAACATCCAGTTTCCGGTACCCGAACCATCCGGTCCGCAGCGGAACGTCCTGTTTCAGCATTGCATTGCCTCCCTCCGCTTGCGCGCAAGAGACCCGCCCTCCTCACGGGCGCTGTGCCACGATGCGTTTATTATTTGCCAGCCTTACTTCCGCTTGTTCAGGATGGCCAGCAGCTCGTCGTAGTAACGGTTGTCGCTGCTTTCCTCTTCCACGGGCTTTGCGGCAGCTGCCGGAGCGGCCGGGGCTGCTGCCGGAGCAGCAGGAGCAGCGGCAGTGGCTGCACTGCCGGTGTCGCTGCTGAATACTGCCGACGGCACCGACTGGGCACCGCCCATGGCGTTGTTGATGCTGTTGCGCAGATCGCTGGCACTCTTGTTGTCGAAGCCGGTAGCAACGACGGTCACGCGCATCTCGTCGGACAGGTTCTCGTCAAACGCAGTACCCCAGATGATGTTCGCATCCGGATGAGCGCTCTGGGTGATGAGGCCGGCTGCGGTCTCCACGTCCTCCAGGCCGATGTCGGGGCTGGAAGTGATGTTGATGATAACACCGTGTGCACCGGCAATGCTGGTCTCCAGCAACGGGCTGGAAATGGCAGCCTTGGCGGCGTTCTCGGCCTTGCCGGCACCCTTGGCGCTGCCCACGCCCATGTGCGCGTAACCGGCATCCTTCATGATGGAGCGCACGTCGGCGAAGTCCAGATTGATGAAGGCGGGCACGTTGATCAGGGCGGAAATGGACTCGACGCCCTGACGCAGCACGTTGTCGGCAGCCTGGAAGGCGTTCATCAGGGTGATCTTCTCCTGGCTGATCATCTTCAGGCGCTCATTCGGGATCACGATCAGGCTGTCCACATGCATCAGCAGGTTGGCAATGCCCTGCTCAGCCAGGCCCATCTTGCGCTTGCCCTCAAAAGAGAAGGGCTTGGTGACGATGCCCACGGTCAGGATGCCCAGGTCGTGTGCCACCTCAGCCACCACAGGAGCCGCACCGGTGCCGGTGCCGCCGCCCATACCGGCGGTGATGAACACCATCTGGGAGCCCTTGAGCGCGTTTGCGATCTCGTCCTTGCTTTCTTCAGCGGCACGCTGGCCGATCTCAGGGTCGGCACCTGCGCCGCGGCCCTTGGTGAGCTTGGAGCCCAGCTGGACCTTGACGGTGGCATGGTTCTTGGCCAGCGCCTGCTGGTCCGTGTTCATCGCAATGAACTCCACGCCCTGCAGACCATCGCTGACCATGCGGTTCACGGCGTTGCCGCCGCCGCCGCCAACACCGATCACCTTGATCGTCGTAACATTTTCGTCCATTTCTTCATCGAGCATCAATGCCATAACTTTGTCCTCCATCCGGATTTTATCGTAGAACTGTGCAGAACGCACAGAAATATCAACCTACACTTATATAACTGTATCGTATCATCTTTTTGCCGTGAATGCAAGTCAAATTTACGTTTTTGAAGTTCTTTTTTTCGGGCAGTCTGCCCCGCGCGGGGTTTCTCGTGCAATTTGCCCACCCAGAGCCGTCAGTTTCTGTGCAAAATCGGCATAGCCGCGGTCAATGAACTCCGTATGGGTGATGCGGCTGCTGCCCTGTGCCGCCAGCGCCGCGATCACCAGCGCTGCCCCGCCCCGCAGGTCGGGCGCTTCCAGCACCGTTCCCTGCAGGGTGCCGCCGGGTTCCGCATACAGGGTGCGGCCCTCCACCCGCACCCGGCCGCCCAGCGCCGCAAAGCCTGCCGCGCAGCCGAACCGCCGCTCAAAGATCACATCCTCGATGCTGCCGGGTCCCTCCGCGCAGAGCAGCACCGCCGCCAGCAGCGGGGCCGCGTCGGTGGCCAGCGCCGGGTATGCCCCGGTGAACACCCGCCCCGGCCCGTACAGCCGCCCGAACCGGGTAATAACGGCAGCATCGCTCCGGCGCACAACGCCGCACCCCATTTGTTCCAGAATTTCCAGCACCGGCGCATACAGCCGGGGCGCGCAGCCTGCCAGCTCCACCCGTCCCCCAGCCGCTGCGCAGGCACAGGCAAAGGTGGCTGCCGTGATCCGGTCCGGCAGGGGCGCAAAGCTGCATCCGTGCAGCCGCCGCACCCCCTGCACCCGCACCGTGCCGGTGCCCGCGCCCTGCACCCGGCCGCCGCACCGGTTCAGGAATGCCGCCAGATCTTCGATCTCCGGCTCCCGGGCCGCACCCCGCAGGGTCGTCTCCCCCTGTGCCAGCGCCGCCGCCAGCAGCAGGGTCTCGGTGGCCCCCACGCTGGGGAACCGCAGGGTGATGTCCGCTCCGTGCAGCCCCGCCGGAGCCGTGAACAGCAGGCGTTCGCCTTCCAGCTGCGGGCAGGCTCCCATCTGCACAAGGCCCGCCAGATGCAGATCAATGGGCCGCGCTCCGATGCGGCAGCCCCCGGGCAGCACGGTCTGTGCCCGGCCCAGCCGGGCCAGCAGCGGGGCGCAGAACAGGATGGATGCCCGCATCCGGCCCGCCGGGCCTGCCGCCAGCGTCCCGCTGCCGGGCACCCCGTCCACCCGTACATCCGCCCCCTGCCGCTCCGCTGTGCAGCCTGCACTGCGCAGCAGGGCAAGGCTCTCGGCCACATCGGCCAGCTCCGGCACCCCGCACAGCCGCACTGGCCCGCTGCACAGCAGGGACGCTGCCAGCAGCGGCAGCACACTGTTCTTGGCCGCCGGGACCCGTACCGTTCCATTCAGCGGCCGCCCGCCCGTGATGATGTAATCCCCTGCCATGCAAAGACCCCCGTTCTGCCAAAGATACCCCATGGTATGCAGAACGAGGGCCGTCGGTTCCCTGTTTTGTACCCGGACACCGCAAAACGCATTTGTCCGGTCGTTTGTCTGTTTTTTGCGTCTTTTGCGGGGCAAACATCCCATTTTGCGGCAGAAATGGCCGCCTTTATGTTTCCCCGCGGGAGACGGACAGCACGATGCCCATCTCGCCCAGCAGCATCATCAGGCTGGTGCCGCCGGAGGAAAAGAAGGGCAGGCTGATGCCGGTGTTCGGGATGGTGTTGGTGACCACGGCGATGTTCAGCACCGCCTGCAAGGCCACCTGCACCACGAATCCCACCACCAGCAGTGCCCCGAAGCGGTCCGGCGCGTGGGCCGCCAGCGTGACGCCCCGCAGCAGCAGCAGACTGAACAGCAGGATCACCGCGCAGGCCCCCACAAACCCCAGCTCCTCGCACAGGATGGAAAAGATGAAGTCGTTCTGGGGTTCCGGCACGAACAGGTGCTTCTGGCGGCTGTTGCCCAGCCCCAGCCCCACGGCCCCGCCGGAGCCGATGGCGTACAGGCTCTGGATGGTCTGGTGGCCGTCGCCCAGCGGGTCGGCAAAGGGGTCCAGCCAGGAGCTCAGGCGGCTGGCCGCATAAGGCACCAGATCCGGCATGATGACGATGGCCGCCCCGATGGCACCCGCTCCGCCCACACCAGCCAGCACGAACCACCGCAGCCCGGTGCCGCCCACGAACATGAGCACTGCCCCGATGCCCAGGATCAGCACCGTGCCGGACAGGTGCGGCTCCAGCAGCATGAGCACCGCCACCGCGCCCAGTACCAGCGCAAAGGGCACCACCCCCACCGCAAAGCTCTCCATCCGGCTGTGGTTGAGGGAGATGATGTGGGCAAACACCAGCACCACCGCAAATTTGGCGATCTCGCTGGGCTGCAGAGTGCCCAGCCCCGGCAGCACCAGCCAGCGCTTGCAGCCGTTGTATTCCGGCATGAACAGCACCACGACCAGCAGCACCAGCGAGAGGGCCAGCAGCGGCCAGGCCAGTTTGTGATAGATGTGGTAATCCACCCGGCTGGCCGCCCACAGGGCCCCGATGCCCATGGCCGCATACAGCAGCTGCGGCCGTACATAGGCCCAGGCATCGCCCCGCCGGTACAGCGCCACCGCGCTGCTGGCACTGTACAGCATTACCAGCCCAAAGCCCACCAGCGTGAGCACCAGGATCAGAAACGGCAGGTCCATGGCGGGCAGCGGACGCAGCAGTCCGCGCCGGGCCCGGGCAGGCACAGCGGCCCTGTGCATCCTCATCACCTCCGGCAGTCCTTTTGGTCTATTGTACGCAGGCCGCCGGGCTGTTAGTCATAGCCGCAGGCCCTGCCCGCATAAACTGAGCCGGAAAAGGAGGTGCTGCCATGTCCCGGCCCGAACCCCTGCGCACCCTGCCGGAGCAGGCGTTCCGCGCCCGTGCCCGGCTGGTGGCGCTGCTTTTGTGCGGCATCTGCTTTGCAGGGCTTATTGCCCGGCTCTACTGGCTGCAGCTGGCCGCCGGGGACTGGTACACCCGGCGGGCACTGGGGCAGCAGCTGCGGGACACCGTGGTGCCCGCCGACCGGGGCCGCATCTACAGTGCCGACGGCGTGTTGCTGGCGGCCAACAGCAGCTGCTGGACCCTGCGGGCCAGCCCGCGGGAGATGCCTGCCGACAAACTGGAGCTGGCCGCCCACGGTCTTGCGCAGATTTTGGAGCTGGACGAAGCCGCCCTGCTGGAAAAGTTCCGGGACCGCGCCTCCAACGACTGTCTGCTGCGCTACCGGGTGGAGCGTTCCATGGCGGATGCCGTGCGGGATTTCTGCGAGGAAAACGGCATCACCGGCATCCGTATCAATCAGGACAGCAAGCGCTGGTACCCGCAGGGGGAGTTTCTGGCGTCGGTGCTGGGCTTTACCAATGTGGACAACGCCGGAGTGAGCGGGCTGGAGCTGGAATACAACGAGCAGCTCACCGGGCAGAACGGCGTGGTGCTCACCGCCGTGAACGCCTGGGGCTACACGCTGGAGCAGAGCTACGAGACCGAGCAGTTCCCGGTGGAGGGCAGCAGCCTGTGGCTGACCATCGACGCCAACATTCAACATTATCTCGAAAATGCGTTGAATTACGCCGTACAGGAACACCATGTGGCCGCCCGTGCCGTGGGCATCGTGCTGGACGTGAACACCGGGGCCGTGCTGGCCATGTCCACCACCCCGGCCTACGACCCCAACCAGCCGCGCATCCTCTACGACGAAGCTGCCCGCGCCGCCGTAGATGCCCTCTCTGGGGAGCAGCGGGCGGCCGCCCTGCAGCTGGCCCAGCAGACCCAGTGGCGCAACAAGGCCGTGAGCGACCTGTACGAACCGGGCAGCGTGTTCAAGCTCATCACCTGCGCGGCCGCGCTGGACGCCGGAGCCATCACCCGGAACTCCAGCTTTTATTGCGGGGAGTCCATCTCGGTGGCGGGCACCCGGTTCCACTGCGCCAACCACAAGCGCCACGGGACCCAGACCGTGACGCAGGCGCTGGAAAATTCCTGCAACCAGAGCTTTATCCAGATCGGAGCGCGGCTTGGCAAGGAGGCCTTCTGCGATTACTTTGCCGCCTTCGGCCTGCGGGAGCCCACCGGCATCGACCTGCCCGCCGAGCCGA
>ERZ826051.1971-NODE-1971-length-17091-cov-4.357713_pt1 | contig 17091 bp, 13 predicted proteins | sample MGYA00519928_ERZ826051 | MGnify/ENA primary metagenome ERZ826051 (study PRJEB31778, sample SAMEA3449219) | human gut metagenome | biome: human gut; feature: human-associated habitat; material: faeces | place: United Kingdom | collected 2010/2012 ...
CTTTCAATGTGTACGGGCTTGTACACAAATTCTTATACTATATTATACAGAAAAATCGCGCCATGTACAATAGAATCTGCACAAAAAGTAGCCGAAATTTGGCGAAGCAGAACAAAAACCGCCCTGCGCGGGGTGCGCAGGGCGGTTAAAAGTCATGCTTTTAAAGCCTTATCAGCTCTGGTAGTCAACCGTGATGGTGGTGACAGCGGGCTTGACATCGGCGTCAAAGCTGTCGTCGATGGCCAGGGTGCCGTCCACGATGGAGGCGTACATGGAATCGTACTGCTCCTGGGTGAACTTGGTGAACTTGGAGGTGCTCATCGGCAGGCCGACGCAGTTCTCGGCAGCGCCGAGCTTGGTCTCCTTGCCGGAGTAGGTCTCGCTGAACTTCCAGCCGTTGTTCATGGAATCGGTCAGAGCCTCGTTCACGGACTGGGCCAGACCCTTCGTAGCGGAGGTGATGACCGTGTCGAACTGGCCGGACTGGTCAACGTCAACGCCGATCATCTTGCCGCCGTTGGCCTGCGCAGCAGCGTCGCAGCTCTGGCAGACGGGACCGCCGCAGGCAAAGACGACCTCGGTACCCTCAGAGTACCAGCCGTCCATCTTGTTCTTGACCTCATCGGTAGCAGCGAAGCCGCCGGAGTACCAGTACTTGATGTTGACATCCGTAGCGCCGATCTCCTTGGCAGCGGCGTCAGCGCCCTGCACGAAGCCATAGCCGTAACGGCAGCAGGCGGGGTTGGTGCCGCCGCCGCCACCGCTGAAGCCCAGCTTGGTGTAGCCGTCCTTGACAGCTGCATAGCCAGCCAAGTAGCCGGCTTCTTCTTCCTTAAAGGTCACGCAGAACACGTTTTCGGGGATGGTGCCGTTCTCAGAGTTGATATCAAAGCCGTTCACATCAACTGCGATGAAGTGAACATCAGGATACTCGGTGGCAGCCCAGGCCAGAGCAGGACCATACAGGTAACCAACGCATACGATGGTGTTTGCGCCCTCGGCGACAGCCTGACGGATCAAGGTCTCGCGGTCTTCATCGCTAGCGTCCTCGCCGGAAGGCAGGTAGTAGTTGTACTCGATGCCGTTCTCATCGCCGTAGCCCTTAACAGCTTCCCAGCAGCCCTGGTTGAAGCTTTCATCGTCCAGGGTGCCAACATCGCAGCACTGGGCAATGCCGGTGATGTTGTCAGAACCGGTTGCTTCAGCAGTAGCAGCGGAATCGCTGGTAGCCTCGGTAGAAGCAGCAGCGCTGGAAGAAGTGGTGCTGCTGGCAGAGCTGCCGCAAGCAGCCAAAGAGAGTGCCATGCAGGCAGCCATGGTCAAAGCAAGATACTTTTTCATGTGTGATCTCCTTATTTTTTTTATCAGGGGCGCATGGTTTGCATCCCCTCGTATACATCTTATTATACCGTCTGGCAGTGCTTTTTTCAATGTGTAAAGCATTACAAAAGCATGACAATGCCCTTTGGTTCCTGTTACTGGTTCGGCTGATCCACCGTCACATTCTGGGTCTGCGGCATTGCCGTGGTATCAGAATAGCGTTCCACCTTTACAGTGCCTGCTGCCATACTCTGGTACAGCTCACGATATTCTTCGCCGGTAAAGGTTTTCAGCCGCCATTCCTGCGTGGCAAGGCCCACGGCATCCACTTCGGTGCCAAGGGTCTCGGTCTGGCCGCTGTGGTCCTGGTCCCAGTTGTTCTGCGTGCCGAACAGGTACAGTTCATTCTGCACCACGGTGCTGTAGCAGTTCACAGCGCTGGTTATCACCGAGCTGCTCTGCCCGGCGCAGTCCCAGCCGGTGGCGATCACTTCGCGGCCGCTTTTCTCTGCGGCCTGTATGCAGCTGTCCGCCAGTTCCGGCGTGGCCGCCATAACCACCTGGAAGCCCTCGTTATACCAGCCGCAGACATAATCCGTCAGGTCATCATCGCTGGCCGTCATGCTGCTGTACCAGATGCGGATATACACCTGCACGCCCATGCTGTCAGCTGCGGCTTCCGCCCCCTGCACAAAGCCGGTGGCGTAACGCACGGTGCTGGGCAGCGGCTCGCCGCCAAGCACCGCCATGCTGGTGTTGCCCTCCCGCACGGCGGCATACCCGGCCAGGTAAGCAGCCTGTTCTTCACGGAAGAGAACGCAGTGCACGTTGGCGGATGTGCGGTAGTCAGTGTAATCCTCGGAATGCGGCTCATCCCCGATCATCAGGTAGTTGACTGTGGGGTAATTATCCTGGATGTCATACAGGGCGGCGGCCATCTCGCTGCCATAACACACCACCAGTCCCGCACCGCTTTGGGCGGCGCTGTTCAGGGCTGCTTTGGCGGCATCCAGGCTGGTATCTGCCGCAGTAAACTGCTGTGCGGTATAATTAAAATTGCTGCAAAACGTCTGCACGCCGTGCCATACAGCCGCACCGGCACCGATATCCGTTCCCTCGGCACCAACTGCCAGCGCGATTGCGGCTCCGGCGCCGTCCAGCGGCTGGTCCACTTTTTCTGCCGTAAGTTCATACAGGGCATCGTCCGTCAGCACCTGTTCCTGATCCCGTGCAGCAGGTTCAGAGGAAGCGCTGTTGCCGCAGCCCGCCAGCGCCAGCCCAAAGGCCAGCGCCAACAACAGGCAAAGCAGCCGCCGGTCAAGGACGATGTGTCGGAGGTCATCGACTTTTTGAAAAAGACCTGCTCGGCGGAGTTTGAGCAGAAGCTGGACATGCTGACCAGGGTCATCTTTCAGGCCCGGCACATCTTTTTTGTAGGCAGCGGCATGTCCGGCATCGTGGCCAAGTACGGGGCACGCTATTTTTCCAGCATGGGCAAGTTCTGCCTGTACATCGACGAGCCCCACTACCCCACCGAGAGCCGATTCGTGGAAAATTCGTTGGTGATCGTGTTTTCGGTGTCCGGTGAGTCCCGCGACACCATCGGCCATGTGATGCGCTTCAAGGAGCAGAACTGCCAGATCCTCAGCGTGACCAACACGGAAAACTGCACCATCGCAAAACTCTCGGACTATAATCTGGCCTATTATGTCACCTACGAGCGGCTGGGAGTCTACGATGTGACGACCCAGCTCCCGGCCATGAGCATCGTGGAACGGCTGGGCAAAAAGCTCTACCGCTACACCTCCGAGGGCCCGGCGGCCATCTGAAAAAGCAAAAAATAAAAAACAGGGCGTTACCCGAAAAAAACAAGTGCAAAAAAACGGCACTTGTTTTTTTATGCCCGGAAACTGCTGACAAACAACCTGCCTGCGTCTATAATGGACGCATCAGAAGTACTTCGACCGGAAATTGGATGACTTGAAAAGGTAAAGGAGAAACAATCATGGCAAAAGATTATGCTGCGATCTCCAAAAAGATCGTGGAGAACATCGGCGGTGTGGAGAACATTGCCAGCGTGACCCACTGCATGACCCGCCTTCGCTTCGTGGTGAAGGACGAGGGCAAGATCAACGACGCAGCCGTCAAGGCGACCGACGGCGTGATGGGCGTCGTGAACCAGGGCGGCCAGTACCAGATCATCATTGGCAACCATGTGGAAGAGGCCTACAACGAGGTGCTCAAGATGGGCGACTTCGGCGAGGCAAGCCAGGTGGCCCGCGGCGAGAAGAAGGAGCCCCTGACCCTGAAGAAGGTGGGCAACAACATTCTGGATGCCATCGTGGGCACCATGTCCCCGCTGATCCCCGCCATCATCGGCGGCTCCATGGTCAAGCTGCTGGTCATGCTGCTGGGCATGGCAGGCGTGTTGTCGGCCGACGGCGAGACCTACAAGATCCTGAACACCATCGGTGACGCAGCCTTCTACTTCCTGCCGGTGATGGTGGCCGCTTCTGCTTCCAAGAAGTTCAACACCAATATGTTCATCGCCATTGCCATTGCAGGCCTGATGCTGCACCCGGATTTCCGCACCATGATGGAGGCTGTCACGGTCGGCGATACCGCCGCACACTTCCTGGGCATCCCGGTGGTGGGCGTCAAGTACACCTACACCGTCATCCCGGCCCTGTGCATGACCTGGATCCTGTCTTACATTGAGCGTGCCATCGACAAGATCACCCCGGCTGTCACCAAGAACTTCCTCAAGCCCATGCTGATCTTCCTCATTGCTGCTCCCATTGCGATCATCGTGGTCGGCCCGGTCGGCATCATGATCGGCGAGGGCATCTCCGCTTTCGTCTACTTCGTGCAGGCTAAGCTGGGCTTCCTGGCTGTGGGCATCATGGGCGCCCTCTGGCCCCTGCTGGTCATCACCGGCATGCACCGCGTGTTCACCCCCACCATCCTGCAGACCATCTCCGAGACCGGCATGGAGGGCACCGTTATGCCCTCTGAGATCGGTGCAAACCTGTCCCTGGGCGGCGTGTCTCTGGCCGTTGCCTTCAAGACCAAGAACAGCGAGCTGCGCCAGACCGCTCTGGCCGCTGCTTCCTCTGCTCTGATCGCCGGCACCACCGAGCCCGCCCTGTACGGCGTGGCCGTGCGCCTGAAGCGCCCCCTGATCGCTTCCCTGATCACCGGCTTTGTCTGCGGCTGCCTGGCCGGCATGGCAGGTCTGGCCAGCCGTTCCATGGTGTCGCCCAGCGTGCTCACCGGCGTGCAGTTCATCGACCCGGCCAACCCTGGCGTGAGCATCGCCTGGATCGCCGGCATCTCGGTGCTGTCCATCGTGCTGTCCTTTGTGCTGACGCTGGTGATCGGCTTTGAGGATCTCCCGGAAGAGGAGTGATTCCCATGTCTGATTACAAACTGCCCGAAAATTTTCTCTGGGGTGCTGCCATTGCGGCCAATCAGGCCGAAGGCGCTTACAACGAGGGCGGCCGCGGCCTGAGCAACATCGACATGATGCCCCACGGTGTCCACCGCATGGAGGTCAAGCTGGGCGGCACGCCCCACCCGACGCTGCAGACAGGGGAGTATTACCCCAGCCACACCGGCGTGGACTTCTACCACCATTACAAAGAGGACATCGCCCTGATGGCAGAGCTGGGGCTGAAGGTGTTCCGCACCTCCATCTCCTGGTCCCGCCTGTACCCCCACGGCGATGAACGGACCCCCAACCCGGAGGGTGTGGCCTTTTACCGCAATGTGTTCCAGGAGTGCCGGAAGTACGGCATTGAGCCGCTGGTCACCCTGTGCCACTTTGATATCCCCATGGGTCTGGTGGAGCAGTACGGCTCCTGGCGCAGCCGCAAAACGCTGGAATGCTTTGCCCGCTACGCCGAGACCTGCTTCAAAGAATACTCCGGCCTTGTGCACTACTGGCTTACCTTCAACGAGATCAACATCCTGCTGCACAGCCCCTTCTCCGGGGCAGGCATCGCCTTCCAGGAGGGCGAGAACCGCAGTCAGGTGATCTATCAGGCGGCCCACCATGTGCTGCTGGCCAGCGCCACGGCCACCCGCCTGGCCCACCAGTACGACCCCGCCAATCAGGTGGGCTGCATGCTGGCCGGCGGCAGCTTCTACCCCTACTCCTGCAACCCGGAGGACGTCTGGGAGTCGGTGCAGAAGGAGCAGGAAAACCTGCTCTTCATCGACGTGCAGGTGCGGGGCCGCTACCCCGGCTACGCCCGCAAGCTGTTTGCGGAAAAGCAGGTGCAGCTGCACACCGAGCCCGGCGATGACGCCCTGCTGCGGGAGAACACCGTGGACTTCATCTCCTTCAGCTACTATGCCAGCCGCTGCGTGGCGGCCAGCCTGGAGGGCAAGGCCGTGAACGACGGCAACGTGGTGCGCTCGGTGAAGAACCCCTATCTGCAGACCAGCCAGTGGGGCTGGGCCATCGACCCGCTGGGCCTGCGCATCACCATGAACCAGCTGTATGACCGCTACCAGAAACCGCTGTTCCTGGTGGAAAACGGTCTGGGTGCCCACGACACGGTGGAGCCTGACGGCAGTGTCCACGATGATTACCGCATCGATTACCTGCGCCGTCACATCGAGGCGGTCAAGCAGGCTGTGTCCGACGGCGTGGACCTGATGGGTTACATCGCCTGGAGCGGCATCGACCTGGTGTCTGCCTCCACCGGCGAGATGAGCAAGCGGTACGGCTTCGTCTATGTGGACAAGCAGGACGACGGCACCGGTACGCTGGCCCGCAGCAAGAAAGATTCCTTCTACTGGTATCAGAAGGTCATCCGCTCCAACGGCGCAGACCTCTGAGCGTTTTCCTCCGTTTCATAAATGCAAAAAGCCGCCCCGCAGGCACCGGAAGTTCCGGCCTGCGGGGCATTTACGGGGCCGGTGTGCTGGACCGCTGCATGGAAGAGGGCGTGCAGTTCGACTGCTGCATCGGCGTGTCGGCGGGCAGTGCCAACAGGTGCTCCTATGTGGCCGGTCAGCATGGCCGCAACAAGCCGTTTTATCAGGATTACTCCTTCCGCAAGGAGTACATGAGCGTGGGGAATCTGGTGCACAAGCACTCGTACCTGGATGCGGAAGCATAAGCCGAACACAACACGAAAGGGCCTCCCCGGAATGGGGAGGCCCTTTCTATGCGTTTACGACTTGACGTGGATCACGTTGGAAGGGGAAAGCATCAGTGCTTTTCCTTGTACTTGAGGCTGGCGAATGCGCCTGCGATGGTCAGCAGCATGCCGCTGAATGCCATGCCCAGAGCGGCCATCCAGTTCACGCCGGTCTGCGGCAGTGCAGTGGCATCCTGCACAGGGGGCAGTTCGGGGTTGGCCGGAGCGATCACCTGGTCCGGGGTGGCGTCCTGCACGGGCGGCAGCTCGGGGGTCTCCGGGGTCACAACGGTCTCGTCCTGCACCGGCGGTACATCGGGGTCTTCCGGAGTGACGGGGGGAGTGACCGGCGGGATGACTACGGTTTCTTCGCCATACACGGGCACTTTCTTGGTCTCGACGGTGGTGAAGTTGTAGTCCACATGGGCCTTGGTGGTGGTTTCGGTCGTCTTGGAGACGGCAGAGGCCTTCACCTTGTCCTCGGTGCGGTAGGTGTAGGAGAACTTGCCCTCGTCGTTGGTGGAGGAGCCGGAGCCCTTGAAGATGTTGCGGATGATCTCGGTAAAGGACTTGTATTTGCCGCTGCCGGTGCCCTCGACACCGTCACTGCCGTCCTTCTTCCAGTCGAAGCTCTGCTTGAAGGAGACATCATAGGTGCCATTATAACCGCTACCTACAGAGTCCGTAACGGTGTAGGGCTCCTTGTAATCGTAGGAGTCAGAGGTTACACGCAGAGTGTTATTGGCCGCGCTGATATCTTCGCCCCGACGTTTACGGTAGGAGAGGTTTGCCTTGTAATCGAAGGTCTGCTGGCCGGTGACCTTCTCTTTGCTGATCTGAGTCAGATTGGAGAGCGTCAGGTCATAGCCGCCGATATAACCGATGTTCGAGGAGCCGGGCTTTACATAGCCCCACCAGTCATAGTCATAGAACCCGTCGTTGTAGCCAAAGGTCTTGTTGGCGCAGTTGTTGTTGCTCTTGGACAGATAACCATAAGAGGTCATTTCAGACTGATAGAGGTAGATCTGATAGTAGGAACTGGAATCCTTATCCTGCCCGTTGTAAATCTGCACGATTTGAGCGTCGGGGTATTTCTTCTGCAGCTCTTTCAGCTTGCGATCAGCGGTTGTTCTGTCATAGTATTTGCTTCCGGTCCAGTTGTATTTATCCTCATAGAGTCCATAGGCAATCGTACCGGTGACCTTGTAGAACTGGCTGGTCGTTGGATAACCGTCGATCTCTCTGGTTTCCCAGGTCTTGGTATCGGGATTCCAGTATTCGCCATAATTATCCCAGCTTGCACGGGGGTACTCGTAGTGGCCATTGCCGCGGCCCTCTTCGTTGTCGAAGGTGATGCGGTCGATCAGGCCGACCTCGTGGTTGTTTTTGCCCTCGCCAACAAGATCTTCGGCACTTTCATTCCAGTAAAGATTCTTTTTGACCAGAACGCAGTCCACTTCCTCACCGTCGATGGTGGTCAGTTTGGAACTGGTGCCAAGGTCAAGGTGGCCGATGGTGTTCTTGTTGGTCAGGTTGTTTTTGCCGCCCCAGCTGTCTTGATACTTATTGCCAGTATAGGCGTCTTTCTCCTTTTCGGTGGCACCTGCGTTGGCATCCTGCTTTGCCTTGTTCAAGTAGTCGATCAGGTCCTGACCGGTGAGCGTGCCGTAGTTGACGGATTCCAGCACATGTTTGATCTCTTCAAACGTGGTGCCCGGTTTGATGACCGTATCGCCGATCACCAGATCGTAGCCTTCTTTGTTAGCCTCTTTCCGAGCGGCCCCAATGGCTTCCATCAGCTTTTTCTCGGCTTCCGCTTCCGTGGTAGCGCTGCCCGAAACAGAGCCGTGCTCGGTTTCTTCGCGGATGGAAACCGTGATAGAGGTGGCTTCCGCATTGGCATACTTGATAGTATGTTCATGCCCATCCGCATCCCAATAGGTGGCAGTACCTTTGCTGAGATCAACATTATAGGTGAAGTTTTCACCATACTTGGATTTGAGCAGTCTTTCAATGACAGAAGCATCCTTGATGGCTTCCGTTTCGCCGATGGTGATGGTGTAATACTTATCGCCTTTTTTGCCGGTATAGGTCTTGCCGTCCTTGGTGCTCAGGTTATCATAGGTGACATCATTGACCTTGATGGTAACACCGCTGGTTGCTTCCTTATCGGAAATGCTCCAATTCGTCTCCGACAAATCAACCTCAGTTGTGTCGGTTTCAGTTTTGGATTCAGATTCCGTATGGGTAACCGTCCAGCTGACCCACTGGAACTGCTCGTTGGAGATAATAGCGCTGATCTCGTCGCTGGTCTTGCCTTCGTCCCGCAGCTTCTTTTCCAGATCGGCCTTGATCTTTGCCAGCTGGTCTACATCGGGGGTGGTATAGGTGAGCGTGTAAGTCTTGCCGTTGTACTCATAAACAACGGTTCGGACACCGTTAATGGTTTCATCCTTTTTTTGGGTGGCACCTTCCGGAATGGTAAAGTCCGAAGAAATGCCATCAGCCAGTTCGCCATTAACGGTGTTAGAGTAGGAATCACTGTCTCCCCAGCTCTTGGAACCGCCCGTTACATAAGCGGTGCCGGTCACGGTGTTGTCAAGTACATTCTCGGCATCCTTGCCGTCAACCTTGGTGTCGCCGGTCGGGGTGTGAACGGTGTCAACAGTAGCGCCATCATAATTGAAGGTGTAACTCTTGTTGTTGGCGTCCGTATAGGTGAACTCGCCCTTGTCGGTGGAAGTGATCGCTGCCAGCTTTGTATTAAAATTTGCTTCGTTGGTGTCAAGACCGGCTTTCTTGGCGGCTTCGATCAGAGCAGTCCGGATGGCTTCCAGCTTAGCGTTCTTTTCAATCTCGCTGACATCCTTGTCTTCCTCGATCTGGCCGGGGTTCTTTGTCTCTTCGGTGACCTCAACGGTATAGCTCAGGGTCTTGCGGACGGCGTTGATCTGCACATCGTTCAGCTCAATGCCGTTGTAGTAGAGCTTGCCGTTCTCGTACTTGTAACCTTCGTCCTTCAGACGGTCATAAAGCTGCTCAGAAGTAAGGGTATCAGAAGATTTAGCTTCGGTGATTTTATAGATATACGTCTTGCCATTTTTCTCGCGCTTGACAGTATAAACGCCATCAATAGCGGTCTGATCTTTCAGCAAGTCGCCAAGTTCTTCAGCGGAGAGGATCTCTTTGTCGTTGCTGTCCTTGATGGACGGCAGCTTGACCTCAGTGGTTAGATCCTTGCCGCCTTCTGCGGTGCCCTTTTCCACCTTGAGCACCAGCGTGGTCTCGGTGCGGGTCTTGACCGAATTGCCGGTGATCTCGTAGTAGGTGGTGCGGGTGACGGTGTTGCCGTTCTCGTCGGTAGAGGTCTCTTCCTTTTTCAGGGTATAGGTGGTGTTGCCCTCGTCGTCGGTCTTTTTCTCCACGCCGCCCTCGGGGACATCCAGCAGCTTGGCAACATCCTCAGCGGACATTTTCTTCGTTTCGGGCTCGCTGGTCTTTTTCAGGGTCAGGGTCTTGGAGTTGCCGTCCTTGGCGGGCTCGACCTTGTCCACGGTGTAACCGCCCAGCTTGGCATCCTTATCGGTTTTCCAGTCCGGACGCACGTCCTTGCCAAGCTCGTCGTCGAGGTTGATCTCTTCGCCCTTCTTGGTGTCGGTGATGGTAGTGGAGGAATCGGCCTTGCCGGTGCCGGTGGTGGTCGTAGTCTCGGTGCCGGTGGTCTCGGTGGGGGTGGTGATGGTGGTGTTGCCGTCCTCGTCCTTGCCCACCACGGGGTCGCCCTTCTTCACCTCGGCGTCGGGGTCCACGACGGTGGTGCTGGAAGAGCTGTCGGGGGTCTCTTCCTTGGTGGCCTCGCCGATCTTGCCGTCCTTGCCGGTGGCTTCGTCCTTCTTGCTGTTGTCGATCACGTCACCCTTCACATAGGTGCCGTCGGGGTTCTCAGTCTCGTCCGTCTCGCCGGGCTCTTCCGGCTTCTCAGCAGGTTTATAGTCAATGGTGATGTCATCGGTCTTGGTGCCGGGGCCGAACGCGGGAGCCTGATCATCTTTCTTGGCCTCATCGTTCACCGGGGGAACAAACTCTTCCTGCTTTTCCTCTTCGCCCTCGACCTCGCCTTCTGCGGTCTTACCTTCCACAGGGGCGGGCTCGGCCTGCGGGGCAGCGTTATCCTCGACAGAGTCGGGGCCTTCCACAGCATGGGCGGCCATGGGCTGTGCGGCAACGCAGGCGGTCAGGGCTACGGACATGGCAGCGAGTTTCAGCATTTTGTTCGTTATGATTGATGGCTCCTTTCAAATAGTGTCAAGTCTTTTACGCATTACCACTGTCCCATATAATGGACATATTTCGAGGCTTGCTATCCTGCTTCCGTTATACCATTTTCTGGTGCAGATTGTCAAGAAAAAATGTGTAGAAACGCATAATTTGTGAAAATATTCCAAAGTCTGAATTGGATATTTTGCACAAATCACAAGAACTTGTTGCAGAAAAAAGAGAAACTGTTGCGGACGTGAAATGATGCAGTTACGGTACTGGTGCAAAGTGTGCGGATTGTTGCGGAAAACCACTTTTTGAGGGACGGAATTTCTGGCAAAGAACCGGCTGGAATTTCTCCTGCCGCCCTGCTGCAGACGAAAAAGGCCCCCGGAAACCTGCGTCTCCGGGGGCCTTCCCTCTACCTTATATAGGGCAGTCGGCGATCACTGCTTCTGCTTCAGCCGGGCCATGTAGCTGTCGGCGGCCACGGCGGCAGCGGTGAAGCTGTTGTTCTTCCACCAGTTGATGAGGGCGGCCACGGTGGTGATGCCGGCGGTGACCAGCTGCTCCACAGTGGTGCTCTCGATGGGCAGCACGGGCTTGCCCATTGCGCTCAGCACCTGATTGGTCAGGGCCAGCAGGAGCACAGCGGTGCGGGCCAGGGTAGCGGCGGAAATCTTGTTGCTCAGTTCCATAAATCAGTTCCTCTCTTTCATTCGTTCATGGTTCTCAAGGTCGGCAATGCGGTGGTTGGCCACCTTCATCTGCTCTTCCAGAATGGGCACGCGGCGGGCGAAATTGTTGTGCTCGCGCACCTCGCGGGTCAGCTCTTCCAGCTTTGTGTCGGTCACGGCCTGACTGCGGCTGTTGGCGATCAGCACCCCGATCAGGGTCACGGCACCGGCGATCAGGGCGGACAGGATGCTTTCCATTGGATTCACCTCCTTCTTAACCTGTCCAGCGGCTTTTGGCGGGGCGGGTGTCCACATGGACCCAGCCCACAGCCCGTCCGGCCCGGGGCGGGTACCGGCCGATGCCGCCGGTGCCGGGCAGGCAGGTCTCTGCATAGGCGGCCAGCTGCTCCACCGGGATGCCCCGCACCCGGATGTCGGCAGCGCGCCCATACAGATGCTGGCTGTAGGCGGCCCCGCCCACGGATTTGTTGTGAGCGGCGGTGCGGTAGCCGCTGGTGATGACTACGGGGCGGCCGAAGTGGTCGCGGATCTTCTGCAGCAGGGCGGCAAGGCTGCTGTCCACGAACACGGGATCCGAGCCATCTTTGCAGGCAAACTCGGCCACGGTGAAGTTTGCGCTCAGCTTCCGGGTGCCGTCCCGCGTGCAGGACCAGGCTTCAAGCATCGGCTTCCACCTCCGCCAGCAGGGCTTCCACGGTGCTGCGCAGACGGGCGGGCACCTCGTCCAGCGTCTTGATACCCTTGCGGATCAGGGCTGCATAAATTTTCGCCATCAATTTTCCTCCTTTTCTTCGTACAGCTCGCACAGGGCCACCTGAAGATCGGTGACACTGCTCTCCACGGCGGTCACCTGCGTCAGCAGGTCCGCGAGGGTGGGGTAGTGGTAGCCGGTGAGCCAGATCTCTACGGTGTAGCCGCCGGTCGACGTTTCTGTTGCAAAGTGCAGGGTCCCGTTTGTCTGGAAAGTCGTGTTGGATGCGAAAATTCCAGTGCCGTTTCCGTAGTTATGATTGGCGGTGCTGCCTTTTGCAATGTCTACTTCCTCGCCGTACCCGCCGGTACTGCTGTTGTATTTCGTCTTGACGTGCACGTAGTCCAGGCCGTCTGGCATTTTGATATCGTAGGTCTTCCACCTTTTTCCGGTTTCTTCGTAGTGGTTCCACACCAGCCGGGGCTCCGACTTTACCGCCACGGCGGCAGCGATCTTGTCATTGAGCGTTTTGGCGCTGAGGGTGCCGTCCGGGGCGATGTCCAGCGCTTCGCCCACTTTCACGCCGCCCAGCTGGTCCGCCGTAGCGGGCGGCAGGCTGTAAGGCGTGCCGAACTTGGCGTCGGCCTCCAGCCGGGTATAGTAGGCGGTCAGGTCGGCACCCAGCGTGCGCAGGGCGGCCGTCTTTTCCGCACCGGTCCACCCGGCGGCAGTGCTGGCGGTGGTGAGCGCTTTTTTCACGCCGTAGGGCAGCAGGACCGGGGTGAGCGGCGCAAAGCCGTCGGTCATGCTGTCCAGCTGCTCGGCGGAGGCAGGCACAAGGGTCAGAGTGGCGTCCTCCCGCACAGCCACGCCGTATTGCGGGTCGATGCGCACCGGGCCGGGGGTCTTTGCGTCCGGCAGGGTGCTGCTGCGCACATAGGGCGTCAGGTCGGGCGGGGGCGTAGTGTCGGTGAGCAGGGCACCGGTGTCGGGGTTCACGCTCAGAACCCGCAGCAGGGAGCCGGCTGCCGGCTGCGCAGGCCGGGGCAGGGCACCCACGTCCTGCGCACGCAGGACCACTACACCGCTTTTGCCGTTCACGCTCAGTACCTGACCGTCTGCCGGGGCCAGCTCTTCGGCGCGGGCGGCAGCAGCCTCGGCCCGGGATGCACACCCGGCCGCCGCGGTGCTGCTGGTGCTGGCCTGCCGGGCAGCAGTCTGTGCCTGTGCGGCACTGGAAGTGCAGCGTTCGGCGCTGGCCGAGGCGCTCTGGGCCGCCGTGGCGGCTGTGCTGGCACTTTCCAGCACGCGGGCCACGAACTGCTCGTACAGGGTGGGCGGCAGGTCCTCGGAGCCGCCGTCGGTGGGCAGGGTGGCATAGGTGTCGTACCGGCCGGGGCGGGTGTAGGCGGTGTAGCCGGAGCCGCTCACGGCGGCCAGCATCCACTGCCCACCGGTGCAGCCGGTGAGGCGGCGGTCCACCGTCACGCAGGCATCGCCGTCCAGCGGCACCGGGGCCAGCTGGGTGCCGTCGCTGCGGCGCAGGTACAGGGCAATGGCGCAGTCGGCCCAGCTTTCGGGCAGCTGGAACTGCAGCCGGTCCACGCCTTCCGCGTTCTGTGCGCCCAGGTGCAGGCGGCTGGGCTGCGGCAGGAATTCGGTGCCGCCGCAGGCTCGATGAATGATTTGGATCTTCATGGTTTTGACCTTCCTTTCCGGTTTTTTATTTGATTGTACGCCGGGGCGCGCGGCAGCAGAAGTGTGTTCTTTTTCTCCGCAGATTTCTGGGCTTCGGCATTTTGCCGGAGGGTTGTTTTTGGGGGTAATTCGGGGGCAATTCCGGGTGCGGAAAATGCCCGGCGGCGGGCCTGGTTTTGTGCAGAAAACTGCGGTATTTGGCCGCTTGTTTCCGTGCGGGAGGGCCAGAAACGGGTCGTTCCGGGGCGTCCGGGACGGATGCAAATGTTAAAAATTCATGAACAGAACGTAGACGAAAAAGAGCGGAAAATCCAGAGGAAATAACTTAAAAAACAATATTTTGCAGGAAACACTGTTAAAATTGCACAAAAAAGAATGTTAAGTATCTAACAAAGCGGAGACGCCCGATTTGACAAATCAGCTCCGGTCTGGTAAGATAATACCGCGCAACGGAGCAACGGACGTTGCAGCGTTTAAATTTTATCTGGATGAAGTGAAATGCCGTCTGAGCGGACGGTACGGTGCAGGCAATGGGGGCCTGTGCCGGGGGACGGAGCAATGTCCCGTTGGAACGGATTCCGACGCAATACGATGCTTGGCTTCCACAGCCGGAAAAGCATCGTATTTGATTGTGGAGCCCCTGGTGCTCCGCAGTCCCGGCGGCCGGGGTGCAATGCAGCATCCGCGGCCGCACCAAAAACAAGAAGAGAGGAGTTGTCTCGTATCGCTTCCGTAAACTTGAAAAAAGCATCCTCGGGCTGCAGATCTGCAGTCTCTTCCCGCGTGCTGGCGTTTTGTGTCATGGTCGTGTGCCTTGTGGCTACCCTTGGTGTGACCGCTGCGAATCTGCGGCTGACCTACGTCACCGACTCCAATGGGGCCAAGCAGGTGATCCTCACCTCTGCCACCGACCCCGCAAAGGTCATGAGCCTCTCCGGCATCCAGTCCGAAGAGGGCGACAAGGTCTATTACACGGCGTTCAGCGGCAACCTTGCCACCCTGAACATTGAGCGCGCATTCTCGGTGAACATCCAGGCCGACGGCCAGACCTACCCGGTGAAGATGGTGTACGGCACTGTGGCCGATGCCTTGCAGCGCGCCGGCATCACCCTGGAGGGCGATGACTACACCGAGCCTGCCCTGGACCGCCTGGTGACCGCAGGCACCCCGATCGTGGTGCACCGCGTGGACTATCAGGACCGCGTGGAAACGCAGGCCATCCCCTATGATACCGAGTATGTCTATACCAGCCTGTACTTCCGCAACACCGGGCGCACCACCACCGTGCAGCACGGTGCCGAGGGCCAGCAGACCGTGACCACCCGCGACCGCTATGTGGACGGTGAGCTGGAGAACAGCATCGTGGTGGATTCCACCACCACCGTGCAGCCCACGAACCATGTCATCAAGACCTACGGCGCGGGCGCACCCGTCTCGCCCCTGACCGGCCCGGACGGCACCACCAATGCCCCTGCTTCCTACAGCAAGGTGCTCACCGGCAAGGCCACCGGTTATTATTCTAAAACCGGCAAGGGCTCTTCCGGCCTTGGCCTTGGCTATGGCACCGTGGCCGTGGACCCGGATGTGATCCCCTACGGCACCAAGCTGTACATCACTTCTACGGACGGAAAGTTCGTGTACGGCTACGCGGTGGCCACCGACACCGGCGTCGCGGTGCAGAAGGGTCAGATCCTGGTGGACCTGTTCTATGAGACCTACGCCGAGAGCGTGATCAACGGTGCCATTCAGGTGAATGTGTATGTGGTGGGCTGACCGGTCCGCCGCATGACCCCATAACAGAAAAGGACCCCGCAGAGCGGAGCATTTGTACGTTTCTCCCAAAAGAGAGAGGTGCAGAGGCTCCGCTTTTTTCATTGCATTGGTAAGATTCACGATAAATTTTGCAAAAAATTGGCGGGTGTGTATATAAGGGAGAAATATTGAAGAAAAGATTATGGGTATTTTTCCAGAAAAGGCCTTGAAAAACCGGTCGGAATTCTTTAATATAAAAGAGTAAAAAGCTACAGGTGCGCGTATGCGGACCTGTACGGGGAGGAGCAGTCTATGAAACCGACCGAAGAAAAGATTCAGGGCAATGCATCGGATCTGCCGGTGTATCTGTTCAAGCAGGGCAACAACTGCGAGGCCTATCGTTACTTCGGCGCACATCTGGAAACACGCGCAGGCGAGCCCGGCGTCGTGTTCCGCGTATGGGCACCGCACGCTGTGGCCATCAGCGTGGTAGGCGACTTCAACAGCTGGAAGCCCGGCAGCCACCCCATGCACAAGGTGGATGGGGATTCTGTGTGGGAATTGTTTATTCCTGGCATGAAGGAATTCGACGTTTACAAATACTGCGTGACCACGCGTGCAGGCGACCTTGTCTACAAGGCTGACCCCTATGCGTTCCACGCCGAGACCCGGCCGTCCAACGGCAGCAAGGTCTATGATATCTCCGGCTTTGCCTGGCACGATGAGGCCTGGCAGGCCGCCCAGAAGAAGGCCGATGTGATCAACGGCCCCATGAACATCTACGAGATGCACGTCGGCAGCTGGAAGATGAAGGAGGGCGACAAGCCCTACAACTACGCAGAGCTGGCCGACCAGCTGATCCCCTACATCACCGAGATGGGTTATACCCATGTGGAGCTGCTGCCCGTGATGGAATATCCCTTCGACGGCAGCTGGGGTTATCAGGTCACCGGCTATTTTGCCCCCACCAGCCGCTACGGCACTCCCAAGGACTTCATGTCCTTTGTGGATAAGCTGCACGCAGCCGGCATTGGCGTGATCATGGACTGGGTGCCTGCCCACTTCCCCAAGGACCAGTTCGGCCTGTACAACTTTGACGGTGAGCCCTGTTATGAGGACCCCAATCCCAAGCGCGGTGAGCACAAGGAGTGGGGCACCATGGTGTTCGACTTCGGCCGCAACGAGGTGCAGAGCTTCCTGATCTCCAGCGCCCTGTACTGGCTGGAGCAGTACCACATCGACGGCCTGCGGGTGGACGCTGTGGCTTCCATGCTGTATCTGGATTACAACCGCAAGCAGGGCGAGTGGGAGCCCAACAAGGACGGCGGCAAGGAGAACCTGGAGGCCGTGGCCTTCCTGCGCAAGCTCAACAACACCGTGCTGGGCCGTCACCCCCACAAGTACATGATCGCGGAGGAGTCCACCGCATGGCCTATGGTCACAAAGCCCGCTTCGGACGGCGGCCTGGGTTTCAACTTCAAGTGGAACATGGGCTGGATGAACGACATGCTCAGCTACATGAAGA
>ERZ826051.1974-NODE-1974-length-17008-cov-12.462278_pt1 | contig 17008 bp, 9 predicted proteins | sample MGYA00519928_ERZ826051 | MGnify/ENA primary metagenome ERZ826051 (study PRJEB31778, sample SAMEA3449219) | human gut metagenome | biome: human gut; feature: human-associated habitat; material: faeces | place: United Kingdom | collected 2010/2012 ...
TCAGAACGTCGTGAGACAGTTCGGTCCCTATCTGTCGTGGGCGCAGGATATTTGATGGGAGCTGTCCCTAGTACGAGAGGACCGGGACGGACGTACCTCTGGCGCACCAGTTGTTCCGCCAGGAGCATAGCTGGGCAACTACGTACGGATCGGATAAACGCTGAAAGCATCTAAGCGTGAAGCCGACCCAAAGATAAGATATCCCACTGATTGAATCAGGTAAGATCCCTTGTAGACTACGAGGTTGATAGGCACGATGTGTAAGTGGAGCGATCCATTCAGCAAGTGTGTACTAATAGATCGAGGGCTTGACCACAATTCGCTTGAATTCTCAAGTCAATGACAAAATGTGAGCAGTGATTATTCAGTTTTGAAGGCACGTCCTTCTAAAAACACTGGACAAAGTAAAACAGAAATGTTATACTGAACCAGTCATATTGGTCGGTGACGATGACGGTGAGGTTCCACCTGTTCCCATTCCGAACACAGAAGTTAAGCTCACTCGTGCCCAAGATAGTTCGCTGGAAACGGCGCGTGAAAATAGGTAGTCGCCGACTTGCATGAAACCCCTGAGGAAGAAATTCTTCAGGGGTTTGTTTTTGTTATGCGTGTGCCTTTCCGTTAAAATAGCCTAAAAAATCACATGGATTTGTGAGTATCTACAAACCTTGCCCAGACCCCTTGATTTTTTATAGGGGGGGGTATGATAAAGTGCGAGAAGCACCTTGTCAGCAAAACAGAAAGATCGGCAAACCAGTCGGAAGGCTGTGACGCAAGGCGGAAGGCCCGGTATGGGCCGCCAGCTGCACTTTGCTCTGCAACCCTCTTCGACTATGCGGAAATGTGCCGGCACCCCCCAAAGGGCAGCCGGTGCGGGGTTATGGAGAAGTGTATGGGAGTAGCTTTTCCGGGCACCACGATCACCTTGCCCTTGAGAAGTGGCAGGTTAAAGTATAGATAGAGAGGGCGAGCACCCCTAAAGTACAAAACGCAAAGCGTTGTACCAGCCATTTGGCTGGTGCGGCGCTTTTTTCTTTTTGTCCGGATGCTTTTCGTGGAGAAACTGGGAGTATTGATGACTGACAAAGGATCGGTCTGCTGTTTAACCACCACTTTTCGATCATGTGAGCATGAACTGGAAAGGAGCAGAAGAAAAATGACAAACAAGAAATTCAAGTTGGCAGCAATGTCGCTGGCCACCGCGGTTGCAGTGAGCGCGGTTGGCCCCAGCGCTTCTGCGGTGACGTATTATCTGGGCGATGGCAGTGTAACTGTTGACAAGGATGACACTCGCGGCGCGTATAGTTATCAGGGTGAGGACGGCAGTGAGGAGCACCGCACCTACGTCAACGAGGATGAAGCGGATCATGGTGTGATCAACGTCAAGGGCGGCAACGCGCCAACGGAAGATGTTCTGCCATCCACTGATAACTCCGACAATGGTACAGAGGAAACCACACCGACGGATACTACCACAGATTCTTCTGGCAACAACGCAGAGAACAGCCCCACGGCTGAGACCACAACTGGAAACACCATCACCGTCAAAGAGGATGTGAAGGATGCAACCATCGTGGTTGAGGGCGTGAATGTAGATACCAGCACCCAGACAGAAGTGCCCGTAGATGCCAAAGAAGATAAAACCATCATCAAGGTGGGCGAGGGTGCAGATGTTGACCTGACAGTCAAGGATTCCAACCTGACCACCGGCGGCAACGGCATTGATATCGGTGTGAATCTGAAAGATGATGATGATAACAAGGAAACCAACGTTGACCTGACGCTGGATAATACCAAAATCAATCTGACGGAAAATGCCACAGCGGGCATCAACGCACGGGATAATTCCGACGTGGATATCACCCTTAAAGGGGATAATACTATTGATGGTTCTGAAGCAATCGACAAAGTGACCGAAGGCGGAGGACACGATATCTCTAAGGATAACGTCAATATTGAGGGCATCCGTGTGGGCGGCGAAGGCGCAAGTGACAGCTCGGATGCCAGTGAGGGTGCAAATACCAAGCTGACCATCAGCGGCGGTGTAGAAAAGACCGAAACTGCGGAAACAGACACAGAAGAAACGGAAAGCTCTGCGGGCGGTTCGCTGACCATCAGTGATACCACAGGCGGTCTGGTAATGGCAGATGGCTCGGACGTGGAAATCACAGACGGGGCGAACGTGACCATTGAGGAGACAAAAACCTCTGGTTCTACGCAGGCTGGCCGTGGTGTGACCCAGCATGGTGATTTGACCATCTCCGGCGGCTCTTCCTTAACGATAGACGGTGTGGAAGACAATGCAAAGCAAGCGTCACATACCGGTATTGGCATTGCCAGCTGGGATGATATCACAGTCGAGGATGGCAGTACGCTGGAGATCAGTGATGCTACAACCGGTATTTACGGCCACCAAGGTTCGGATGCAAGCTTGACTGTGGAGGATAGCGCGCTGAATATTGCTGGCAGCAGCTTCGGCATTGACTATGAAGGTGCCGGAAAAGATAAAGAGGGAAATGTACTCAAATCTGCCGGGGACATCACGTTCGACAATGCAGAAGTCGATATCAATATTACCCCGGAAACCCCGAATGCCGCAGGCTATGGCATTGCCGCCCACGGTGACAGTAATATCACCTTTAAAAATGGCACAGAGGCCGAAATCAAAGTTACTTCTGAAAACCCGGATGCGGGAACCTGGGGCATTTATAATGAGCGTGGCGGGACCGGCAATCTGACGGTGAACGACAGCACGGTGGATATCGATGCAAACCGTGGAATTTACGCCGGTTTCCAGAAGGTTGAAATCGCAAACAACAGCGTTGTGACCTCCAAGAACACCCATCAGGCAATGTATGCTCTGGGCGGCAGTGATGGTAAGGGCCTGAAACTGCGTGTGACCGGAAACAGCCGATATCATCTAACAGGCGGTACGCGGGGTAACTGGGGGATTCAGGCAACCTCTGCCCGGGGACATGAAATTCTGGTTGATGACAATGGACAGCTAATTTCCGATATGGAGAATTCCTATACGGCAGTTGGTCTGGGCAAGAATGCTAAACTGGTCGTGGATAATGGTACTGTTCTTGTGAGGGGAAAATACGACAAGGCAGGACTGTTTGCTTACGGTGATAACAGCACCATCCGCATCAAAAACAATTCCCATGTGGAAGCAACAACGATTACCCTTAACCCCTCGATAAAAAAGATACCAACTGTGGGCCAAAAACTCATCGTTACCGGTGGCACGCTGACCTATGATTACAGTGCCGACAATACCCTGTGGCCGGTGAACGAGCAGGGCGACAAGCTGACCAATTTCCTGCTGACCAAGGATGATGCCCGCGCAAACTTCGATGCCCTTTCCTATAAAGGCCAGACCTATACCTACCTCTCTGATCTGAACAAGGAGACCGGGAAGCAGTATCTCTCCGTGTGGGTGCCCGCCGCCGTACTGAACTATATGCTGGATGTGGACGGTTCCCATGACCCGGAGATCATCGGCAAGGTGCTGGAAGAGCTGAAGCAGGCCGGATACAATTTCAACACTGCCTACCAGACCGCTGAGAATGGCGATCAGGTCGTTATTCTGCGGGATATGGTGGTGAACGGTAAGAGCCTGAACTTCACCAAGACCACCGATGCAGAGGGCAACACCAAGCTCATCTGGGGCAACTACGAAAAACAGGCAGAGGGTGCTCCCAGCGCTTATGATATGGTCTATGGCACCGAGTACGAGTATGAGGGCAAGACCTATACCATCGTCTGGGGCTATGAGAGCCAGAACAATCCCAACACCACCGCAGCAGCGGGCGTGCTGGATGCTTTTGGCCCGGATTCCAACGTGAAGGTCACCGGCGAAACCATCGATGGCACCGACTCCGCACAGTACACCGTGACCATTTACGGCGCTCTGCGGGAAGTGACCGACCCTGTGATCCCCACAAACCCGGAACCGGAAACGCCTGAGGATTCCGATCCGACTCCTCCGGCTCCCACTACGCCGACTACCCCGGCAGTGCAGGATGCACGGCCCACCACTTCCGCCGTGGAGCAGGCAGTTGCTAAGACCACGCCCGCCCCGGAGACCCCAGTGAACCCGCCGGTACAGGATGCCCGCCCGGAGAGCGGCAAGCTGATCCAGACCGGTACCACCAACTGGATGGCAGATGTTCTGGTGCGTGCAGGCGGTGTCCTGCTGGCTGCCGGTTATCTGCTGGAGCGTAAGCGCAAGAGCATGTTCCATAAGGCACAGCACTGAACACGTTCTTGTAGATGACGTAAAAAGGTAAAATATTAAACTGGCTTGGGGCCGCTGCACAAATTTTTGTGGGGCGGCCCCACTTTTTGCAGAAAAAGGCGCTCTCGTCCCGTATTAGGGGATGAAAGCGCTTTTGATTTTGCAAAAAAGGATGAGAACGAGAATGAAAACTTCACCGCACCGCCGGAAGCACCGGCGCAGAGCCTTCCGGCGGCTGTTCTGGCTGCTGGTGCTGGCGACCCTGCTTCTGCTGCTGTGGCCCCGGCGGATCACGCTGGATGGGCTGAACAGTCCCCATGCCATTTTACTGCGGGCCGACAGCGGAGAGGTGCTGGCCGAAAAGGATGCCGACAGCACGATCTATCCGGCTTCCATGACCAAGATGATGACGGCGTTGCTGGCCATAGAAGCAAACCCGGACATCGACACGCCCGTGACCCTGCCCGAGGAGATCTTTCCGGCTCTGCAGGCCCAGAATGCCTCGCAGGCGGGGTTTCAGCCCGGGGAAACGGCCACGGTGCGGGATCTGCTGTACGGGGCCATGCTGCCCTCGGGGGCCGAGTGCTGCGAAGCGCTGGCCCGGGAGGTGAGCGGCAGCGAGGAAGCCTTTGTGGCCCGGATGAACCAGAAAGCGGCAGAGCTGGGGATGACCGCCACGCATTTCTGCAACCCCACCGGTCTGCACGACCCGGAGCATGTTTCCACCGTGCGGGATATGGCCCGGCTGACAGAAGCAGCTCTGCAGAACGAGACCTTCCGCAAGCTGTTTACCACGGAGCGGTATACCGTTCCGGCCACCAACTGCCACCCGCAGGGGTTCACGATGCACAGCACCCTGCTGAGCCAGCTGGACGGCACAGAGCTGCACAGTGGCCGGATCCTGGGCGGTAAGACCGGTTACACCGGGGAGGCAGGGCTCTGCCTTGCCAGTCTGGCCGAGGTGAAGGGCAGGGAATACATTCTGGTCACGGCCGGGGCAGGGGGAAACCACAGCACCGCGCCCTACCACATCGAGGATGCCGTAACGGTCTACCGCCGTGTGAGCCGGGGGTCCTGAACAGGGGAGCGGATGCGCTCCCTTTTTCTGTGCCCGGCTTTGTGGTACAATGAAACAAAACCATTCACAGAACAGGAGAACCATCATGCTCAAGGATTCACAGGTCGATCTCTGCGGCCGCACCGATTTTACCCGCACCGCGCCCCTGCTTGCCCGGGACGAGGCGTTTTCCTTTGCCTGCGCGGGCTGCGGCGGCTGCTGCCGAGGGCGGGAGGATATCGTGCTGTCGGGCTTTGACCTGTGGCGCATTGCGGCCCGCCTGCGCCTGCCGCCCCGCACCGTGGCCCGAGCGTTCTGCCGGGGAAGCATCGGGCGGGTCAGCCGCCTGCCGGTGCTGCGGCTGGCCCCGCTGAAGGAGGAGCACGGCAACTGCCCCTTCCTCACCGGGAACCACTGCGCCATCCACGATGCCGAGCCGCTGGTCTGCGCCCTTTACCCGCTGGCGCAGGAGATCACGAAGGACGGGCAGGTATCCTACTTTTTGCAGCCCACCCAGTGCGGCGGGCAGGTCATTGCGGCAAGAGTGGGGGATTATCTGACCCGTTACGATGTGCCCGCCCGGGAGGCCACCGATGTGCGCTGGGCGCAGGTGTGCATGGAGTTGGAGGATACCGTGGAGCGGCTGGACGCTCTGTTTGAGCCGGTGTTTGCCCGGCGGATGCAGGAAAAGCTGTGGCAGGCGCTGTATTACCGGTACGACTTTGCAAAAGAGTACCGCCCCCAGCTGGAAGAAAATCTGCTCTGGCTGGACGGTGAGCTGAAAAAGCTCGAAGGGATGCAGATGCGGCACAGCACCATCGAAAAAAGTGATAGATAAAATTACTTTGATTGATAATTCGGGCTGTTTCCCGGTTGTTTTGGAGCGGAAAGTGTGATATACTTCACGAGTGTAAAGCGGTAGCGCGATGCGACAGGCCGCTTGAATACTGACTTTCATGCGGTGTCCTGCTGCCGCGAAAGTAGAATTGAGGGAGTAATATCATGCGTAAAATTTCTCGTCGTTCGTTCCTGTCTGCCGCCGCTGTCTGCGGCGCAGCTGCTGCCCTGACTGCCTGCGGCGGTTCCTCCAGCTCCACGGCTGCTTCTTCCACCGCTTCCTCTGCTGCGGCCTCTTCCGCAGCGGCTGACGGCCAGAAGTATACCGTTGGCATCTGCCAGCTGGTGGAGCACGCCGCTCTGGACGCTGCCACCCAGGGCTTTGAGGATGCTCTGACCGCACAGTTCGGCGAGAATGTCACCTTTGACTTCCAGAACGCCCAGAACGATTCCGCAACCTGCGCCACCATCGCCAACGGCTTTGTTTCCGCAGGCGTTGACCTGATCATGGCAAACGCTACCCCCGCCCTGCAGGCCGCACAGGCTGCCACCGACAGCATCCCCATTCTGGGCACCTCCGTCACCGAGTACGGTGTTGCTCTGGGCCTGACCGATTTCGATGGCACCGTGGGCGGCAATGTCTCCGGCACCTCTGATCTGGCTCCGCTGGATCAGCAGGCGGATATGATCACCGAGTGGCTGCCCGAGGCCACCAAGGTGGGCCTGCTCTACTGCTCTGCCGAGGCAAACAGCCAGTATCAGGTAGACGAGGTCCAGAAGTACCTGGAGGCCAAGGGCGTTACCGCCACCCAGTACGCTTTCTCTGATTCCAACGATCTGGCTTCTGTCTGCCAGAAGGCTGCCGACGAGAACGACGCAGTGTATGTCCCCACCGACAACACCTGCGCCGCCAACACCGGCATCATCGACGGCATCTGCCGCCCGGCCAAGAAGCCCGTGTTCGCCGGTGAGGAGGGCATCTGCTCCGGCTGCGGCGTGGCGACCCTGTCCATCAGCTACTACGATCTGGGCTACACCACCGGTGAGATGGCTGCCAAGGTTCTGACCGGTGAGGCCGATATCTCCACCATGCCCGTTGAGTACACCAATGTGACCAAGAAGTACAACAAGACCATCTGCGATGACCTGGGCATGACCGTTCCCGAGGGTTACGAGGCCATTGAGAAATAACAAGCGCTCAGTCCGCTTTGCAGAAAGCTCCCCTGATAGAGGCGCAGAGTTCACGCTGCAGTAACGAAGAGACTTTACAATAAAATCAGCGGAGAAGAGCGAATTTTGGTTCTTCTCCGCTTTCCCGTATCAGAAAAAAGTGTAGTTACAGGAGGAAAACGTTTTGGATATTCTTGCAAGACTTGCCAACCTGCCCGGTGCCTTGCCCGGTGCCTGTGCGCAGGGCCTCATCTGGGGCATCATGGCCATTGGTGTGTACCTGACCTACCGCATCCTGGATGTGGCTGACCTGACCGTAGACGGTTCCTTTGGCACCGGCGGCGCGGTCTGCGTTATGTGCCTGCTCTCCGGCATGAACGTCTGGGCAGCGCTCTTCATCGCCCTGCTGGCCGGTCTGGCCACCGGCCTTGTCACCGGTCTGCTCCACACCTTTATGGGCATCCCGGCCATTCTGGCTGGTATCTTGACCCAGCTGGCCCTCTACTCCATCAACCTGAAGATCATGGGCAAGGCCAACCAGTCCATCAACGTGGACAAGTACGACCTGCTGATCTCCCTGCGCTGGGTCAAGGAGATTGCCCTGCACAACCCCATCATCATGGTCATTCTGGTCAGCGCCGTGGTCATCGGCGTGCTGTACTGGTTCTTTGGCACCGAGCTGGGCTGCGGCATCCGCGCCACCGGTTCCAACCCCGCCATGAGCCGTGCCCAGGGTATCAACACCAGCTTCAATGTGGTGCTGGGTCTGGCGGTCTCCAACGGTCTGGTGACCCTGTCCGGTGCACTGCTGAGCCAGTATCAGGGCTTTGCCGATGTCAGCATGGGCCGTGGTGCCATCGTCATCGGTCTGGCCGCTGTCATCATCGGCGAGGCCCTGTTCAGCCGCATCTTCCACAACTTTGCCCTCAAGCTGGTGTCCGTCTCGCTGGGTGCCATCATCTACTACATTGTCATCCAGCTGGTGCTGACCCTCGGCTTTGACGCAAACCTGCTCAAGCTGCTGAGCGCCTCCGTGGTGGCCGTGTTCCTGGCCGTGCCCTATTGGAAGAGCAAGTATTTCGCAAAGCCCGCGGCAAAGAAGGCACAGAAGGAGGATGCAAAAAATGCTTGAGATCCAGAATGTTTCCAAGACCTTCAACGCCGGTACTGTCAACGAGAAAACGGCCCTGAATGGTCTGAACCTGAAATTGAACGAAGGTGATTTTGTCACCGTCATCGGCGGCAACGGTGCGGGAAAATCCACCATGCTGAACGCTGTGGCCGGTGTGTGGCCTGTGGACAGCGGCAAGATCATCATTGACGGCACCGACGTGACCAAACTGGGGGAGCACCAGCGCGCCGCCTACATCGGCCGCGTGTTCCAGGACCCCATGACCGGCACCGCCGCCACCATGCAGATCGAGGAGAACCTTGCCCTGGCCGCCCGGCGCGGCAAGCGCCGCGGCCTGAGGATCGGTATTACCAAGGCCGAACGGGAGCGCTACCGTGAACTGCTCAAGAGCCTGGACCTGGGCTTGGAGGATCGCCTGACCGCCCGCGTGGGCCTGCTGTCCGGCGGTCAGCGTCAGGCACTGACCCTGCTCATGGCTACCATGAACAAGCCCAAGCTCCTGCTGCTGGATGAGCACACCGCCGCTCTGGACCCCAAGACGGCGCTCAAGGTGCTGACCCTCTCGGCCAAGATCGTGGAGGAGAACCGCCTGACCACCATGATGATCACCCACAACATGAAGGATGCCATCAAGTACGGCAACCGCCTGATCATGATGCACGAGGGCCACATCATCTATGATGTCTCCGGGGAAGAGAAGAAGAACCTGCATGTCTCCGACCTGCTGGCCAAGTTCCAGATCGCGTCCGGCGGCGAGTTCGCCAACGACCGCATGATCCTTTCTTAAAAAAGATGAAGCGGCAATAAAGTAGTTGCTTCTTAAAACATAGAGAACCCCCCTGCCGGGAGATCACCGGCAGGGGGGTTCTCTATTAGAGTATTGGGTTTGCGGTGTTATTTGTTCTTCTCGTTACGGTACGAATTACTTTTTGAACGCCTGCACTTGATTCCATGCCTTGATAACCTCTGTGCGGCTTACAGGATCAGTTGCTTCATAGGTTTCGCCGTTGTTCTTCGCGGCCTTGAGCAGGTCGTTCTCCACGGCCCAGGCAATGGCCTTGTCAGTCTCAGTGGCATTGGCGTTCAGCACGGCGGCGGGTTCAGGCTTTCCTGCATTGTTCCACACCAGTTCAGCCAGCTCACCTCGGTTTGTTGGAATAGCTGTACCGGTTGGCAGGGCGCAAATCAGATAGAACTCAGTACCCAACTGATAGGTCTGGTAGGCCAGCACCGCGGTACCCGCGGCGGCAGTACCAATGATGAGGGTAGTGCCCAGAATGTTGGGCTCTTCCTCAATGCTTGCATCCTTTGTCATGGCTTCGATAATAACATTTTCACCCGGCATGGTAAAGGTAATGGTTTCAGCCTTGGGATCAACAGCGTTCAGCACGCTGGCAGGCTTAATTGTCCACTGGTCAAAAGTCTGAGCATCGGAAAGAATGCTCTTATCAAAGGTTACTTCCACTGTTGCACCTTTTTCAATGGTAATGTCACCATTGTCATTGATAGTAGTATCCTTGCCGTTTACTTTTGCAATACCGCCAAGAAGGGATAGAGTGTAGGTGACCTTTTCTTCTTTCTGGGGAACATTGTAACTCCACTTAATCTGATTGCCAGTGACTTGATTCGCGGGAGCGGTATTTTCGGTCTCTTTGACATCAACTTTGACGATATAATCGCCCGGTTCCGTAGGGAGCCCGCGGTCATTCAATTTCTCACCGGGAACTTCATTTCCCTTATCATCATAAAATTTCTTATTGATGATATCATCAGCATTGACTTTAGCATTGTTCGATGTCACTTCTCCGGTCACTGCGTCAAACTTAAGGTCAACATCCGGGTCAATCACATCTTTTTGTGTCCATTTTGCAGTCAAGATTATATCATAGTCCGGCATGGAGAAACTATAATTGCCGTTCTCATCTGGGCCGTTCAAGGATGGGGCGGTTTCTCCATCAGGAACGGTAACTTCCCAATGATTAAAGTTATAGCCGGTTTTCTTTGTGGGTGTAGGAACGGAAACGGACGAACCATAGTCGTACGAGTTCGTTTCCTTGTTTTCGTCGTTCTCCAGTGTTACAGTATGGCTATGTGCGTTCCAATGGGCATACAAGGTGATGTTGCTGCTGACGGCTTCTGTAAATGTATATTTTATGCCGCCTTCTGCCTGTGTATACCAGCCAAGAAATGTATAACCTTCTCTTACAGGGTCGGTGGGAACTACAAACGGCTGGTCATTCGGGTAGCATTTTGCAGTTCCTAGCTTCTCGTTGCTGTAAACAGTCTGCGTGGCCATAGTGTCACTACCATTTATAGTGCCACCGTCCAAATCAAAGTTGATATCACACAGATACTGAACTTTGCTGGTTAGTGTATCATTGCCTGCGTTATTAACTCTGACTTTTTCCCAGTCTGTTTTATATCCATTATATTTTACATCATTTAGTTCTGTGCAATCTTTGAATGCGTTGCTATTTATAATGTTAATACCCTTTTCAAGGGTCACGCTTGTAAGACCTGTGCATCCATTAAATGCAAATGGGCAGATTTCATCCACACTTATGGGTACTTTTATTTCTCTTAACTCTGTACAACGCTCAAAAGCGTGACTACTGATTTTGGGAATGCCGTTTGTTAAGGTGACTTGAGATAATGCGGTATTTCCTGAAAAAGCCGTATCCATATCTGTGATGGTACTCGGAATCGTAATGCTTGTTAACTGAGAACAACCATAAAAAGCAGCTTGGCCGATTTTTGTAACACCTTCAGGGATTGTAACATTAGTTAGATTGGAACAGTTAAAGAATGCCTGGTATCCAATTTCGTCCACCGTATTAGGCAATGTAACTTCCGTAAGCGTGTTACATTTATTAAAGGCCCACGTTGCAATTTCGGTTACAGTATAGTTCCTGCCATTGCTTGAAATTGAGCTCTCAATGTTAAGTTGTGTAGGGTTTCCTGATGTACCGGAAACTGTAACTGATTCTCCATCGGCGTTAACTGTATATTTGAGGTTGCCTATCCTAATCGGAGTCGCTGCTACTGCTCCGATGGGTAGGAATGTTAACGTTATGCTGAGTGCCACTAATAGACTGACAAACCGTTTTTTCATGGATTTCCCCGCTTTCATGGATTGGTGCCGCAGAAAAACGACATAGAGTGAATGGCAAAAAAAGGTAATAATGCCAATTTGAAGAATACCATGCATGGAATTCTCTGTCAATGGAATTGTAGGAACTCACAAAAAAGTTTGGAGGAATGTACAAGAAAAGGTTTTTCCAGCATCGCGGGCAATAAAAAAGAACCCGTCCCCGGGGAAAATCCGGGAACGGGTTGAGAGCGGAAAGCTTACCGCTTGATGTCGTAGTTCATGTTCATCAGGTTGCGGATGGAGCTGACATCGTCGGTGATGTTGGCATCGCCGTGGATGGTGTGCTTGATGGCGCTGCTTGCTACGGCAAAGTTGACCATATCCATAGCCTTATAGTTGTGCAGCATGGCATAGATCAGACCGCTGGCAAAGGCATCGCCGCCGCCCACGCGGTCCAGAATATTAAAGGTGTAGAGCTTGCTCTCAAAGGTGTGGCCGTCGTACCACATAAAGGCCTTGAGGCTGTTCTCGCTGCCGCTGTGGGCATAGCGCACATGGCGGGCAATGCACTTGAGGTTGGGGTAGCGGGCAATGAAATGCTGGAAGATCTCGTCCTGCTGCTCATAGCTGGGCTGCAGGGGCACGCCGTCCTTCCAGTCGCCCTTGCTGTGATCGTTGTCGTCCTTCCACAGGTGGTAGGGCTCAATGCCCAGCAGAACGTCAACATAAGGCAGGCACTCGGTGCAGAAATCGCGGGCTTCCTCCCAGCTCCACAGGGTAGAGCGGAAGTTGCCGTCAAAGCTGACGGTCAGGCCCTTCTTTTTGGCCACCTTGAGCATATCGATGATGAGGCCGCGGCAGTTGGGGCCCAGTGCCGGGGTAATGCCGCTCAGGTGCAGCCAGTCGTAGCCGTCCAGCAGAGCGTCCAGATCGACCTGGGAGAAGTCATACTCGGTAATGGCACTGTGCTTGCGATCATAGATGACCTTGGAAGCGCGGATGCCGTAGCCGGTTTCCAGATAATAAGTACCCAGCCGGTTGGAGGGGGTCTCGTTGGGCTCGGTCAGGATCATGGGGGTGCAATGCACATCGTTGGAGCGCAGCCAGCGCACCGCGCTCTTGCCCAGGCTGTTGTTGGGCACTACGCTGAAGAAGGTGCTGTCCACACCCAGGTTGGCCAGGGCCAGTGCAATGTTGGCCTCGCTGCCGCCGTAGCTGGCTTCAAAGCTGGATGCCATGCGGATCTTTTCGTAGTTCGGCGGAGTCAGACGGAGCATGATCTCGCCGCAGGTGATAAATTTCTGGCCGTTGGGCTCGCTGCCGAGGATGGGATTGTAGTGTTCCATAACGCTCCTCCTAAAAAGTTGTTTCTGGGATCCATTTCATGTGAGAACACATTGTTGTATCCATTATACCGCACAGCGCACCGGATAGCAAGCAAATGCTGTTTCGGCCGAGAGAAAAAGAAAAAGAAATTTTGGTTGTTTTGACGAAAGAATCCCGCAGGGATGACGGCGGGGTTCACACCCCCGTCAGGTCAAAGCTGGGCGTATACTCTTCCTTTGCACTGCTCTTCTGCTGCATATAACCAGAACTGAGGCCCAAATCCATGGCGTAGTTGACCACCCGGCGGTATTCGTAGGTGGTGATGCGCCGCCCGATGCCGTGGTCTGCCGCCTGATAGAAGGGGGTGTACTGGCTCATCACGCTGGGCAGGAAGCACCCGGGGTCGGCCTTGTTCCAAGCCGCCATCTGATCGAGCACGGCAAAGCTGTCGTCCACATGGCCGGGCAGGGCAAGGTGGCGCAGGATCACGCCCCGCTGCAGAATGCCCTCGCTGTCAAAAACGGGGTGCCCGGCCTGGGCCATCATGGCTTCAATGGCGGGTTTTGCCTGAGCAAAGTAGTCCGGTGCGGCGGAAAGTTCCGCCGACAGGGCGGGGGAGACATATTTCAGATCGGCCAGCCAGATGTCGATGTACCCGCGCCAGGCCTCCACATTCTCCACGGTCTCATAGCCGCCGGTGTTGCACACAATGGGCAGATGCAGGCCTTGTGCCCGGGCAAGGTCCAGTGCAGCAGTGATCCAGGGCCGCCACTGGCCCGGCGTGACCAGATTGATGTTGTGGGCTCCCTGTGCCTGCAGGCTGAGAAAGATTTCGGCCAGATGCTCCACGCTGATCTCCTTGCCCAGCCCTTCGGCGCTGATGGGGTAGTTCTGGCAGAAGCAGCACTTGAGGGTGCAGCCGGAAAAGAACACGGTGCCGCTGCCATGGGTACCGCTGATGCAGGGCTCCTCCCAGAAATGCAGGGCAGCGCGGGCGGCTTTCAGGGTGCGGCCCGCGCCGCAGAAGCCCACGGCTCCGGTAGCCCGGTCCACCCCGCAGCGGCGGGGGCACAGGGCGCAGTGGGAGGGCGGAGAGACAAGATCGGTTTTCGGCATAATATCCAAAGTCCTTTGTGTAAAGTTTGTTGCCCCCAGTATACCACATTTTACACGGGTCGTGCTATACTATAAAAAGAGAATAACTGCTTTCAGGAGGAACCCTCATGCGCACCGAGAACGATGAGATCCGCGATAACCTCAAATATCTGACCCTGCTCTCGCGGGATTACCCCTCGCAGGCTGCGGCGGCCAGCGAGATCATCAGCACACAGGCCCTGCTCAAGCTGCCCAAGGGCACCGAACATTTCATGAGCGACCTGCACGGCGAAAACGAAGCCTTTGTCCACATCCTGAACTCCGCTTCCGGTGTCATCCGTGAAAAAGTGGACCTGGTGCTGGGGGAGGCCATCCCGGAACAGACCCGTGCTGAGCTGGCCACCCTGATCTACTACCCCAACGAAAAGCTGCCGCAGCTCAAGAACCGCTGCACCAGCGAGGAAGCGCTGGACCAGTGGTACACCGACACCCTGCTGCGGCTCATTGACATCTGTCGGCTGGTATCGTCCAAACACACCCGCGACCATGTGCGGCAGTGCCTGCCGGCCAGCTGCGGCTATATCCTGGACGAGCTGCTCCACGCCCATTTTGAGGACCACGACAAAGACCTGTATTATGGGCAGATCGTGGGCAGCATCATCGAGAACGGCCGGGCAGACCGTTTCATCGTGCGGCTGTGCGAGCTGATCAAGCATCTGGCGGTGGACAAGCTGCACATCGTGGGCGACCTGTTTGACCGTGGCCCGCGCCCGGACATCATTCTGGACCTGCTCATGCGCCACCACAACGTGGACATCCAGTGGGGCAACCACGACGTGGTGTGGATGGGTGCCGCCGCCGGAAGCCCCATCTGCATCTGCACGGTGCTCAAGACCACGCTGGCCTATCACAACCACGGCATGCTCGAGGATTGCTACGGCATCAACCTGCGGCATCTGCAGCGCATGGCCGAGCAGTTCTATGGGGAGGACGATCTGTCCATCTGGATGCCCCACACCGACGCGGCCCGCGGCCCCTATACCAAGGGCATGCTGCACCGCTGCGCGGTGATGCACAAGGCCATCAGCATCCTGATGTTCAAGCTGGAATGTCAGGTCATCGACCGCAACCCGGACTTCCAAATGCAGGGTCGGGACTTTTTGCGCCGCATCGACTGGGCACACCACACGGTTCGTATTGGCGAACAGGATTACCCGCTGCGGGACACGGCCTTCCCCACGGTGGACCCTGCCGACCCGGCGGCCCTGAACGACGACGAAAAGCTGGTGCTGCGCAAGCTGGTGCAGTCCTTCCGCCAGAGCGAAAAGCTGCAGCAGCATGTGGAATTCCTCTATGCAAAGGGCAGTGTGTACCACATTGAAAATGGCAACCTGCTGTACCACGGTGTGGTGCCCATGACCGCAAAGGGCAGTTTTGCGGTGGAACGCTTTGAGGGCCGCCGCTATTCCGGCCGTGCCTTGATGGATTACTGCGATGCCCGGGCCCGGCGGGGCTACTACGCACCCGAAGGCAGCGCCGAACGCCAGAACGGACAGGATTTTTTGTGGTATCTGTGGTGCGGGCGGTTGTCACCGCTGTTCGGCCGCAGCGCTATGACCACCTTCGAGCGGCTGTATGTGGCAGACCCCGCCACCCATGAGGAGATCAAGGATCCCTACTATACCTGGTACAACGACGAGGCCGCCTGCCGCCGCATTCTGGCGGAGTTCGGCCTGCCGGGTACCAGCCATATCGTCAACGGCCACGTCCCCGTGCGGGAAAAGAACGGCGAGAGCCCCATCAAGGGCGGCGGCCGTCTGGTGGTGATCGACGGCGGGTTCTGTCGTGCCTACCACGAAAAAACCGGCATTGCGGGCTACACGCTGGTGTATTCCAGCCGCTCCATGTCGCTGCGCACCCACCAGCCCTTTGAGAGCGCCGAAAAGGCGGTGAGTGAAAACCTGGATATCATTTCCCAGAAAAACATTCTGGAGACCGAGAACCACCGCATCCTCGTGGAGGACACTGACGAGGGCGAGGTGCTGCGGGAGCGGGTGCACGATCTCAAACAGCTGGTAACGGCCTATCAGCTGGGCTGGATCAAGGAGACCCGCAGTGAGGATCAGGTGTGGTAAAATGTGACAAACCGGCGTCTGACCGCCGGAATGTGTCGGAATCTTGAAAAAAAGAGACAAATTTTCAGAATATCGGAACGGATTCTGGGCAAAACAGAAAATAATGGAACTCGTACAATCGGGGCTTTGCTTTTTTGTGTGATTTGTGTATAATAAGATAGCTGTAATTGTGCGCGGGCTTTGTTGGCTTTGTACACAGGACGGGCACAGGCAGCGGATATGAATGCTTTCAGGAACCTTAACAGGCCTGCGGCACAGGCCTTTGACAAGGAGATCATAAAAGTGGAGAAATTTGTTATTACGGGCGGCAAGCCCCTGCACGGCGAGGTCACCATTTCCGGTGCAAAGAATGCGGCGGTCGGCATTCTGCCTGCTACCATTCTGGCGGCGGATGTCTGTGTGATCGAAAATCTGCCGGATATCAGTGATGTGGCGGTGAGCCTGAAGATCCTGAGCACCTTGGGCGCGCAGGTCAAGATGCTCAACCGCAACACCTACGAGATCGACACCACCCATCTGACCGGCACCAACGTGCCGGACGATCTGTCCCGCCAGATGCGCGCCAGCTATTATTTCCTGGGTGCACTGCTGTCCCGCTTTGGCAAGGCCCAGGTGGCCATGCCCGGCGGCTGCAACCTGGGCCCCCGCCCCATCGACCAGCATCTCAAGGTGTTCAGTGCCCTGGGTGCCGAGGACAGCGTGGACTACGGCATGATCACGGTGCGTGCCAAGGAGCTCAACGGCGCACACATCTTCTTTGATAAGGTCAGTGTGGGCGCTACCATGAACGGCATGCTTTCCGCTGTGATGGCAAAGGGCCAGACCATTCTGGAAAACTGCGCCAAGGAGCCCCATGTGGTGGACCTGGCCAACTTCCTGAACATGTGCGGTGCTGACGTGCGCGGTGCCGGCACCGATGTGATCA
>ERZ826051.1989-NODE-1989-length-16903-cov-3.608974_pt1 | contig 16903 bp, 18 predicted proteins | sample MGYA00519928_ERZ826051 | MGnify/ENA primary metagenome ERZ826051 (study PRJEB31778, sample SAMEA3449219) | human gut metagenome | biome: human gut; feature: human-associated habitat; material: faeces | place: United Kingdom | collected 2010/2012 ...
AAAAGACAATACAGACAGAAACCGTACTTCACCATTCGCATTTACAGGAAACAAATTCGAATTCCGTATGCTTGGTTCCGAGGCTTCTGTTGCAAACCCGAACATTATCTTAAACACTGCTGTCGCTGAGTGTGTTCACCAGTTTGCAGAACAGTTAAAAGATGTACCGGAAGACAAGATGGAGGATGCAATCCACGAACTGATCAAGAAGACAATTATTGATCATAAACGTGTTATCTTTAACGGAAACGGTTATACAGACGAATGGATCGAAGAAGCTGAGAAACGAGGTCTCTTTAACCTGAAATCTACACCGGATGCTCTTCCTCAGTGGATCGCAGATAAAAATATTGAACTCTTTACCAAATATCATATCTTCACAAAAGAAGAAATTGAATCCCGTTATGAGATCTGGCTGGAATCCTATTCCAAGATTCTTAACATTGAGTCCAATACTATGGTTGAAATGGTACAGAAGGATTTCCTTCCATCTGTATTCGCATATATCGACAAAGTTGCAGCTACTGCTGTTGCTAAAAAATCAGTTGTTTCAGATGTCAGCACAGCTTCTGAAGGAAAACTGATCAAAGAGCTGTCACAACTTGCTGATGAGATTTCCACAGGTCTTGAGACCTTAAGGGCAGACACTGCCAAAGCGCTTGCTACAGAAGATCCTCTGGCTAATGCAAAAGCATACCAGACAGTTGTTCTTTCTGATATGGATGAACTCAGAAAATCTGTAGACGCAGCAGAAACTCTGATTCCGGATGCACTGCTTCCATATCCTACATATGACAAGCTTCTGTTTTCCGTTTAATTAACCGGTAATAACAGGGGAATATCTTTATGAACTCTACTTCATAATTCATTATCGATTTCCTCATCCATTAATCACACGATATTTTGATGTTCCCCTGTTTTACATATAATTTTGATTTTAAACTGCATTGCATACAGTCATACGAAATGTCTTTTCTATTACATCAGTTATGCAATACACTATAAATATGGATTTTATATTCGCAAAAGCGCGATGAACTGGCTACATTTCCAGGCATTGCGCTTTTTGCATTTTATAAAATATGAGGAAATTTTTATGAGGGAGGAATATTATTATGGAATTTTCCGCAGTAAACACAATATGGGTGCTGGTCGGCGCCGCGCTGGTCTTCTTTATGCAGGCCGGATTCGCAATGGTAGAAACAGGCTTCACACGAGCCAAAAACGCAGGTAACATTATTATGAAAAACCTGATGGACTTCTGTATCGGAACCCCGGTCTTCTGGCTGGTCGGCTTCGGTCTGATGTTTGGTGCAGGTAATGGATTTATCGGAAAGATCGGTGGTATTGCAACAGAAGCACACTATGGTTCAGGAATGCTTCCTGACGGAGTTCCTTTCTGGGCATTCTTAATCTTCCAGACAGTATTCTGTGCAACATCCGCAACAATTGTTTCCGGTGCAATGGCAGAACGTACCAAGTTCCTTTCCTATTGCGTCTACAGCCTTATGATCAGTCTTGTTGTATATCCGGTATCCGGACACTGGATCTGGGGCGGTGGATTTATCAGCCAGATGGGATTCCACGATTTCGCAGGTTCCTGTGCAGTACATATGGTAGGTGGTGTGGCAGCTCTGATCGGTGCCATCATCCTTGGACCTCGTATCGGTAAATATACAAAGGACGGCAAATCAAAAGCTATCCCTGGACACAACCTTACAGTTGGTGCTTTAGGTGTATTTATCCTCTGGTTCTGCTGGTTCGGATTTAACGGCGCTTCCACAGTCAGCATGGAAGGCGATGCAATTGTAAGTGCAGGTAAAATCTTCGTTACTACTAACCTTGCAGCAGCTGTTGCAACTGTAACTGTTATGATCATCACATGGATACGTTACAAAAAACCGGATGTTTCCATGTCTCTGAACGGTTCTCTTGCAGGACTTGTAGCAATTACGGCAGGATGCGACACAGTTTCTCCTACATCCGCAGCAATCATCGGTATTGCTTCCGGTTTTATCGTAGTATTTGGTATTGAATTTATTGATAAGGTTCTGAAAATCGATGATCCTGTTGGTGCTGTCGGTGTTCATGGTTTAAACGGTGCTTTCGGTACCCTTGCAGTTGGTCTCTTCTCCGACGGTTCAGGCACAGACTGGAAAGGACTTCTTACAGGCGGCGGCTTCCACGGATTTGGTGTTCAGTTCACAGGTATGATCATCACAATCGCATGGGTTGTTGTTACTATGACAATTATCTTCCAGGTAATCAAACATACAATCGGACTTCGTGTTTCAGCTGAAGAAGAGATCGCAGGTCTTGACTCCAAAGAACATGGTCTTGCAAGTGCTTATGACGGTTTCGCAATGGCTGGCGTTCCGACTCCTATGGGAACTTCCATAAAAGCTCCTGTTGTCACAGCCAGACCTTCTGCTCCTGCTGAATCTGTTCCTGAACTTCCGAAAGAAGGCGTTCATAAGCTTACAAAAGTTGTTATCATCACCCGTCAGAATAAGCTTGATGAATTTATGCAGGCAATGAACGAGATCGGTGTTACAGGTATCACTATTACGAACGTTCTCGGATGCGGTGTACAGAAAGGTGCTCCATCCTACTATCGTGGTGTTGAGATGGAAATGAATCTTCTTCCTAAGATCAAGATTGAGATTGTTGTCAGTCTCGTACCTGTACAGAAAGTTATTGAAACTGCCAAGGCAGTCCTTCATACAGGCCAGATCGGTGATGGTAAAGTATTTGTATATGACATTGAAAATGTCGTTAAGATCCGTACAGGCGAAGAAGGTTATCTCGCACTGCAGGATACAAAGTAAATTATTTATCAACAATCAGGTAATATTAATAAGAGACATCAGCGTATTGATTGCTGGTGTCTCTTATTTTAATCTTTCTTTCTAACAATTCCAATGGCGTTAAAAAACAGGCAGTATATTTCATGTAAATATCATAGCCACGATATCGGAAGCCTATTGTATTATATCTGGTAGGAAGTGTGTCAAGTGCAAGAACCGCTTTTTAATCTTTTGGGAAAAATCCTCTGCATACTCCCGGTATTTAAATTGCTGAAGGATATATTTCTTTTTTCCTTCACATCCAGCTTGCCGCTCTGGGCAATTACAACTTTGTATTTTCTTTTTTCCATCCGTACCCCTTATATTGCATCAATTTCTGCCCATGCTTCTTCCACTATCTGCACTCTGTCACTTTCCATATCATCAATGGCTTCATCCAGCCTTGACAAAAGAACATCCATTGCATCATTGATTGTATAAGTTGGTTCATGGGATTTTGTTGCCTGTGCCAATGCCATAACCATCACCCTTTCTTGAAATAGCACTTTTGTTTCTATTTTTATCATACCACGAACCACCGGAAATATCTATATATTTTAAATTTGTCTTTATAACCCAAACACAGAATACTGTTTTTGGGACGTTTTTTAGAATTTGTCCATTTGTAGTTTCAATTAAAAAAGTAAATAAAAGTGCTGCCGCACCAAACTTTTCAGTGCGGCAGCCCATACAGCTATTTACCTATGCCTCGTTTATATTAAATGTTTTTCCTTAAAGCTCCCGAAGGTAATCGGCACTAACATAACGGTAAATGCCGCCAAGAGAAATTTTGGCCCACCCATTACTGATAGAATATACATATACTTTTGTGCCATAATTCAATGTGCCTACTATTGTATATTGTGTTCCAGGGCCTGATCTGATATTTACATCCGACCCTGTGCACTTGTAATATCCCGGTACGCTTCTCGTGACAGAGCTTGTTTCAATTCCTGTATTTTCCGCAGCAAGCACCGGCATTGCAAATGAACTTGTCAAAAGAATTGCACTTATGACCAAACACACTACAAATGAGTTTTTTCTCATATACTTCATAATCTTTTCCTCCCATAATTTTTTTACACCATATCATCATCCTTGAGAACCTGGACGTGCTTTACTATAAGGTTCCTGCGTAGTTCCAACCACGACCCCATCTTTATTCAGTATATTACCTGTTTTGGGATCTATATGAGAACCGGCTGGTGGCGTCCATTTTCCCGACTCATTCACTGTACCAAGCGCATCTTCCAATTCCTTTTTCGTTCGGGGCGTTTTCAGTTCTGGCGTTGGTGCCGAGCTGCCGTCTGCATTGTCTGTATTGTCAGTACTCTCAATAGTTTCTTCTTGAACAAATGATTCTCCTGAAGTCCTGTTATTTTTAGACGTATCTCCATTATCTTTATCACTGCAGCCTGTACATAACACCATTATTACAAACAACAAGCTAAAAACAACTTCTTTCTTATGTGTCATTTTAATCTTTTACCTCCATTATGCCCGTTTAACTACTCCGAACCGAACTACTCAATTTAAAGTGATAGAATTCTATCATTGTCCCATTGGAATCCACTCCCTTTCAATGAACAAACTGAATTAACTGTAAATAAAGAACTTTGATCAAATCAATGACAAACTTTATTATCTTTATTTTTGCCATGATTTCAACCCCTTTTGCACCAAACGACATTTACAGTCTGTTTTTGGTCGATTTACACATTTTCTTTACGATACAAGGTACTTGTAAGCCTGCTGTCAGTAATATCCCAACAGAAAAACAGATTGTATAGATGTACTTTCCCAGCAAAAATAAAGCTATATCTAACAGCCCAAACAGTATCACGAAGAACACTGTTGTTTTTTTATATGTCCTTTTCTCGTTAGTATCAAGTCTTCTGTTTTCACTGTCTATTGGACTAAATGTAATCAGGCTCACAGACGCAATAACTGTAGCTATTGCCAACTTCAAATCACATTGCACATGCATTGATAACATTATGCACAGAAACAATAGAAAACCAGATCCAAGAATACAAGTGTGCAAATTTTTTGCATGATAACCACCACTAAATTTTCTCAGAACCACAAACGGAAAAATAAGAGCAACTCCGTGTTTTACGCTTCCCAAGCCAAAGCCAATAACTCCTGCAAGGATAAGTGGTGATACCAATAGAAAAAAACTATATAATGCATACTTGTAAAGTTCCTTATCCGCCTCGTTTATCGCATTACACCGGATCATCCAATTTACTACTGTATCTGTACATTTTTCCATTACTTGTTTCTCCTGTAGTTCATTAATTCTTTCGGTGCCTTAGGCTGATACATGATAAGACAAGAAGCTGTGTTAGCTTCTGTCCGTAACACAACATCTAATGCTGCTTTCATTCCTTTTGCAACCGATTTAGTTACCTCTTTCTTCATAATGACCTCTCTCCTTTCCACTAAAATTTGTCATTGATTTTCACATAAGCAATCATATACCACTTTAATCAAATAAACGACCCCTTTGGAATGAACGGAATGATTCTTTACAATATTGGATAATTTCCCTCTTTTCTACGAAAAATAATATGTGATACAGAATTATTTATATATAAATATCAGTTTGTTTAATATATTGCAGAATAGTTCTTTGTTACATTCTTCTTTTTATTTAGTTCTATTGGTAAAATTCTACTGAAAGAAGGTGGGATAAATAGAATTTCAATATGAAGGTATGGGAAACCGCATCAAAATACGCAGAAAAGAATTACGGATAAAACAGGCAGAACTTGCCGAAAGATTAAATATATCCAATAACCATATGCCATCAATCGAAAACGGAAGGCAAAAACCAAGTCTGGATATTTTCATTCAGATTTGTAATTTACTCAATGTTACACCTGACTACCTTCTGCTCGGCAGTATGCACGCTTATAATATTCCACAGGATATTATTGATAAACTACGGTTATGTAATCAATCCGACATAGAGCTTGCCGGAGACTTTATCGAACTGCTTGTAAAACGAAATAACAAAGCAACACATAATGAACCAAAATTGTAATTAAATTGTCTTTTCATACGCATTTTTTGCATTTGGAAATTCTATGTGATAAGATGTACACATACATCTATTTAGAAAGTCAGGTGAAAAAATGCGTATTTTAATTTGTGATGATGACACTCTGATCATTGAACAATTGAAGAAGTATATCGAATCCTACTTTGAGTCCAACCATTTAAAATGTCCTGAATTAGTTTCTTTTACCAGTGGTGAAGCTTTGTTAACTGACAAAGGTGAAAAGGATATTGTTTTTCTGGATATCGAAATGCCTGGCATGAATGGAATCTATGTTGGGAATGAATTAAAAAAAGCAAATAGAAATGTGATCGTTTTTGTTGTCACCTCTTATTCTGAATATTTGGATGAAGCAATGCGTTTTCATGTATTCCGTTACCTTTCCAAACCTCTAGATAAGCAGCGTTTTTTCCGAAATCTGAAGGATGCCTTAGCTTATTACAATTCCATTACACTCAAAATTCCTGTGGAAACAAAACAGGCGGTATATTCGTTTCCTGCTTCGCAGATTATTGCCATAGAAGCTCAGGGGCGAAAAGTAATTGTACATACTGCCCGTCAGGACTTTGACTCTATTCATAATATGAATTACTGGTTGGAAAAGCTTCCCCAAAACAGTTTTTTTCAGACACACCGGAGCTTTATTGTTAACTTCGAACATATTGTGGACTTTGATCACTCCACCGTACATTTATCAAATCCTCAGATTACCGCTTACCTGACACGCAGGAAATACAGTTCCTTCAGAAATGCATATCTACTATATCTGGAAAGCATGAGGTGAAAATAAATGGAATATATTATTTTACTTATTTTTAGTTTTTTTACAGAAGCGGTTATCTTATGGCAGTACGCCGCCAGCCTTTTTTCCCCTTCTCATAGCGGTAAAAAGAGACTGACTCTATTAAGTGTTCTTTATGTACTGTTGTTTTTTCTTTCCCTGCTTGGGCAAACATGGCTGAATATTATCAGTTTTTTTGTGATAAACACTGTTTTCCTCTATATAATGTTTAACCTCAAGTTATTATTGGCACTCTTCCATTCCGCTATACTTACAGCGATTATGGGAATATCTGAACTTGCAGTTTTGGGGATGATATCAAGATTCTTTCCCCATTTTCTCTTAGAAGCAAGTGTCGGACTTGTTTTTTATACCGTATTTAGCAAAATTACCTTTTTTGCAGTCGTTTACTTGTTAAGTTGGCTCTTCAAGGGGAACAAAGCAGCTCAAGAACCGTACGGTCACTCCGAAATTCTCTTGATGTTCATCCCGCTTTCCTCTATTCTTATGATGTTTACTCTTCTTTCTATTGGTGAAACAACCGCATATGCCCCACCGGTTGATTTTCTAGTAACAATCTGTGCCGTTTTTCTGTTGCTGGTCAACCTACTTGTATTTGGAATCAACCAATATAACGCAAAAAGATCACAGGAATATGCCGATTTGCAGTTACTGCTCCAGAAAGAATCCGATTCTGTTGAATACTATGAAATGATGCTTGCACAAAACGAGAACCAGAGCATTTTGATCCACGATATAAAGAAACATCTTCAATCAATCAGATTACTGAACGAAAAAAATGATTCCGATAAAATAAATGACTATATACAACAACTCATGGAATCTTCCGACTTAAAGGAAACCACAAAACTCTGTGATCATGAAATGCTAAACTCCATTCTGTGCCGCTATCAGCGCCACTGCAATGATAAGCACATTATTTTTCACACTGACATCAGAAGCGGCACGGTACAACATATATATCCGCGCGATTTGACTTCTTTATTCTGTAACTTATTGGAGAATGCAGTGGAATCAGCAGAGAATATTCCAGACTCTTTTATTGAGCTCACCGTACAAAAGAAAGAAAATTCACCCTTTCTTATTATCATACTCATCAACTCCTGCCAAAATACCCCTGTATATAATCCAGAGGGACTTCCTATATCCCATAAATCAGACAATGGCAGACATGGATTCGGAATCAAAAGCATTAAAAAAGTCGTAAAACAGTACCATGGAAATTTGCAAATGTATTATGATAATGATTCCGGTACCTTCCATACAATCCTAACCTTAAAGCAGTAAATATTAAAATCTGGCAATCGCAATTTTATACGATTGCCTTTTTACATATTTCAGCATGCATTGATGTTGTTTTATATCACTATAAATGAGCAAGTTCGTGATTTTGCATAAAAGAAAGAGATCTTTTCCTGTTATGTGTGTCGATGGCCGATCGAGATATTTTTCAGGCAATGTAAAAACCGTCTGGCACTGGATACATACCAGATCCGTTTCTCAAAGGAAATACAGAGATACTGGCTGCTGATGTCACTGGCACATTGTATTTGTGTCACAGGAACTGGCAAATATCGATCTTTTCAAGATGGATATCATCGAATCTGTAGTGCCGTTCATCAGGAAAAGTATCAGTATCTATTCCTATGTGCAAAAGCAAGTGATGATTTTGAAGCATTTATGAAATTAGCAGGATAATTTTGTGCATTTTTTCAAACTTGCTCATTTATAGCAGGATATATTATCCTGTCAATTGAATCTGAAAGGGGCTGTTGTAATGAGAAAAAAATTAAATATTACAGAAGGCATTTTTCCTATGCCTGTATTGATGATTGCAACCTATAATGAAGACGGAAGCATCAATGTAATGAACGCTGCCTGGGGTACGATGCAGGAACGTGACACAGTTGCATTGAACCTTACCGAGACCCATAAAACCGTACAGAATATCAAAGCACGCGGTGCATTTACCGTCAGCATCGCGGATGCCGCACATGTAACAGAAGCTGACTATTTCGGTGTAGAATCCGGTAATCGCGAGCCTGATAAATTTGCCCGCAGCCGTCTGACCGCCACAAAATCTGAAACTGTAGATGCTCCGATTATCAATAATTTTCCTCCTCGAACGAAAAGACAGTCAGACAAACTCAGCCTGACTGCGCTAAATATTACCTGTCTGATTTTATACGGTATCCTTCCTATTCATGTGGTGACAGCCTGGGCAGATTCCAGCGGTAATGTGCTGCCAGATATCGGATCAGCACCACTACAATTGATGATACTACCATAGCCTGTACATTTCCCACAAATCGATTCATATATACGCATACAACTGCACCAATGATGGAGGCACAGGCATAGATATGTTTTACAAAAATATACGGCGGTACACTCGCCATCATATCTCTAAGCAGACCGCCGCCTACTCCCGTAATGGTTCCAAGAAATACAAGCAGGAACACATTGTCCATATATCCCTGGCGGATTCCTGTATTTACTCCTACTACTGTAAAAATCCCAAGCCCGACAGAGTCCATTGCCAGCATGATTTTATCGTAGGTCTCACGCCTGTGCCCCTGAAGCAATTCTCTCTTGAAATAAAAAATAAAGAAAACAATGCAGGAAGCAAGCACTGACACCAGTGCATATACAGGATTGGTAAATACAGCCGGAGGGATGATCCCCAGAACAATATCCCTGATCATTCCTCCGCCTACTGCTGTTGCAACTCCCAGAACGCTCACGCCGAAAATATCCATATTCCGTTCAACGCCCACCATCGCTCCGGAAGCAGCAAACGCCACTGAACCTGCCATTTCCATAACAAATGTTACAATTGACTGATAATCCATATTTGTTTTTTAACTCCCCATCCTATCTTTCTTTTATAATTCCAGAAAACAATGCAACTAATGCACTCCTGCAAAGCACGAAAGACAGGAAAATGCTGAACTGTCTTAATTGCATTATTTTCTGGAATTGCTATAAAAATATCAGTAAATCTCCGTTCATCACTTAATGTTTTCATAATTGAAGCAGGAGATTCCACTGAATTATCCAAGATAAAAAGTCGATTTTTTGAACGTCACGTGAAAGAGTCTTTACTCTCAATCAGTATCAGAAAATCGACTATTTATTCCATTTCATATAGATAAACTTATATACTTCGCGAACACCTTCAACATAGTATAGTAACTAACGGATAAAGTTTGTCATATGTGTTCTCTCTGCAGCCGGCATCTGGGAAATACCGAAATATTTATTCATTACATCGAAAGATGCACTGCATCCGCCACGTCTTGCCACTGCCACAGCAGCACCCAGCTTACAGGCGAAGTTACGTCCGCTGCTGTAGAATACTCTGTCAAGGAAAGACTGTACTCTTCCGCTTGGATGTGCATAATAGACAGGTGTACCAAATACAAATCCATCTGCTTCTTTTGCCTTAGCTACGAATTCATTCACTGCATCATCATCGAAAACGCAGCCTTTCTCTGTACACTGACCGCATCCGATACAGTCACGTACAGGTTTACCGCCCATCTGGAAAATTTCGTAGTCAATGCCTTCTTCTTTTAAAGTTTTCCCAATTTCTTCCAGTGCAATGTATGTATTACCATGTGTATGTGCACTGCAGTTTAACATTAGAACTTTCACGTCAGTTTCCTATTATGTAATCAGTCCGTCTTTTTTGTCCGTTCTGTTTTTTTCTTCTGCTGTCTGGCAGCTCTCTTTCTGTTTTTCAGGTTTTGTAAAGTCAACTTTACAGAATTTACTTTTCTCTTTCTCAAACCAATTTAAACTTTTCTAAACAAGGGGCAGTTGTCTGTTTCTTTTTATTTTACCCTGATTCTTCTTCCCCAGGATACCCAGTCCCCGTAAGCTTTCCTTCCGTTAATTTTGACCCATGGGCGGACTTTCAGAGTATAGGTTCCGGGCTTCACGCCTGTAATCCTTGTATAGGTTGTCCGATTGTTCCGTTTATATACGGTGGTTCCGCCTGTAGATCTCAGCTCCATATCTGCTCTTGCAAATCCTTTTGGTACGCCAACTGTTACAGACACAGCTCCTTTACTTGTTTTTACAGTTTTAATCTTCACCCTCTCTGTGGGAATTCCGTTCTTTACTACTACTTTTACTGGATAACTCCATGCCCCAAACCTTTTCCCAGACACTTTTCCATCATAATAATCCCTGTTGTACGCATGGATTCCCAGATAATACGTCCCGTTTTTTACATTTGTAAAGGTGATGGTCTTTGCATCCTGATTCTTCGCCATCTTCACATAATTCTCAGGTCTGTCAACCCAGCTTTTCTTTGTCAGAACCGCATCGAAACCTTCGCTGTTTGCGCAGTCATAAGCCACTGCCTTAATAGTTGACCCCTGTACTTTCACATCTTTTATCGTTGCTCCTTCCGGATAAGGCGGTGCAATATGAGGACAATTCTGGGAAATTATATAAGATAATTCTATTCCTCCTGTGATGGAAACCTTAAAAATATCAGTAGCTACCTGTTCTTCTGCTTTCGGAAAAACCTGAATTATCGTATTCTCCCCCGGCATAACAACTCCCGTGTCTTCGTCAATATAGAACCATGCCCTGAAATGTTCCGTATCCTCAAAATCAACTGTGACAGGTTTTTGCCCATTGTTGCATATTGTAATCAACCGTGATGGGCACATCAACATATCCGGCTCTGGTTCTACATCATCCCATGAATCGTACTCTTCCTGAGTAATTGTGAGAAATCTCGTACCACTATTTGGTACACAGTTAACCTCGTAATCCTCCTCTGATTCCCCACGAACGAGAACCCGTATCCTGCACTCTGCCTGAATTCCTTCTTCTGTTTCCATGACAAAAGTTTCTTCATGAATCCCCTGAGAAAGATTTGGCTTTACATAAATATCCACTGCAACAGCTTCTCCGGGCTTAACCTTATTCCCAACTTTCATCGGAAGTCTTCCCTCATATAATAATGGATGCTCTAAATGTTCAAGTCTAAAATCATTCAATTCTGAAATGGATTTGATCTGCCAGCTCTCTGTACCTGTATTTTTTATCTCTAGCCTTTCCCAACCGCCGCCGTTTACTCCAGTCTGTCCCAAATCAAGGATTTCACTAGAAACTGTCGCCTCATATTTCTCATATCTCATTTCACTGTCTGAATCCACAGTATCCTCGAAAATAGCTGAAGCTTCCGATACATCGCCTTCCTGCTCTGTGGTTTCCGAAATAAATGTTTCCTCTCCAGCAGAAAAATCGGCTGCCAATACCGGCTGACCGGTAACGATCACAGCAGAAAGAAACAGCGATAAAAATGTTTTGCCTCTCCTTCTCATAATACTTTGCCTTCTTTCCATCATTATACCTCGTTATCATGTTACGTTTATGTTAATAATTGTATCATATATGTAATATTTTTTCAACAATCTTTTTTTATTTAACATATTTAACTATGCAGAAAAAGCGGCTTGAAAAGCCGCTTTTTTCTACCTTTGCAGGAACCCAATCTCTGTAAAGATAAGTTTCGTTATTTAAATTCAATGGAAGAAAATCTGTAGATGTAGTCTTCCCCCGGATGTTTACCATTATCGCCCGCAATCGGACTGTTCGCATTAACCGACACAATCATATTGTTTGTATTTCTGTCAATCGCTACGGATTCCATTTCAAAACTAAAGAACTTTGATTTATCCAGTTCATTGTTAAAGGCAAAATCCGGAATTAAAACAGGATATTTCTTGCCATCTTTAAATTTCATTGTTTTAGTTCTGCTCATATCAATGTGTAGTACCCTGCTTCCACTGGTTTGCACATCACCATTAGGAAAATATTCCAGTTTTTTCGTCGTAACAATAAATAATCCGTATTTGTCACTGTAATTGATTCCCTGAAGCACTTCATAACCGGTATTCATAAAATATTTTGTTTGATCAACCACAATTTTTCCTGCTGAGAAGTGTACAATACACAGTTTATATATTTTTTTATCTTCTTCACCATCTGCACCGGTTTCGGTAAGAAGAATAAACTGATTGCCTTTGTAATGGCTGATTGCGTTTGTCCGGTTTTCCCAGGTATACCTATTATAGGGCCATTCTTCAGATGTACTGCCCATAGTAAGCTTCACAACCGAATATTCACCTTTTCCATTAGGTTCCGCACAGGTAACATACAATTCATGATTGTATATATCCATTCCATTGGCATGATACAGACATCTTTTCTCTCCCGGTACTACCTTATTCGCCAGTCTTTTTACGCCCTTCGTACTACTTGTGTAATCCTCAAATTCCCAAATGGCTGCTGCGCACTTACTCGGTTCTTTATATTCTCCATTTGTACCGGCTTTTATACCATACAACTTTTGAGTTCTGTCATCCCCATCAAATGCTAACGCGCCAAAATTTGTCGTTTTAATATTTCCTATTTCCTTATTGTCTACTTTCATTCCCCTGGCAAGAGCGCAGTTAAAACTATAAGTACCTTTTTCATAAGTAATTCCATTCAGGACAGAAAAACGGTCCTCTGCTTTCCCGGTTCCTGTAATTACATTTGCAGCCAGTACAAGATGACCTGCTTTCATACAAATAGATTCCAGATTATACTGCTTATACCCTTTCATCTCAACATTAATAACTCCGTCTGGAATATATGAATTCACATTACTTCTGTAATCCACATGTACAATTCTGTTTCTTCCGGTAGACAATTCATCATTTGTCAGAATAAACAGACCGTAGTCTAAATGGTAATAAATATCCTGGATACGGCTTGTATATCCATATCCTCTGTTTGTAACCTTAAATTCATGAACTACTTCATAACTATTAGAACTCTCCAATCTCAGTTTTTTTACAATCAGAGTATCGTTATCTGCATCGTTGGAGCCTCGTGCAAGAATGAAAAATTCATTTGCCGCACCTGTATGTGCAATTCCAAGCGCTCCATACTGAAATTCACTTACAATATCAAACTCCTTAATAACATTACCGGCAGTATCCATTTTTACAATCTTTGTAGTATTTCCATATCCCGCTGTATCTTCAGCAAGCATAAATAATTCTGTGCCGATTTTGCTAAGCCCTAATGCAAAATATCCCAAACCGGTTTTAACTGCCACAGCCTGTGCATCTGCGTTTGAATAATCCGGTGTTTTATATAAGGTTGTTACCTTTCCGCTTGTTTTCACACTATACATAGTGTCTCCGCTGATTGTAATTCCCGCTACATTCGTCGCAGCTCCTGCATCCACAATTTTTGCTCCTGCTGTAGGTGTCGCTGAAATAACAAGTGTTTTTCCATTAAATGTTCCTGGCATATAAAATATCCTCCTTCTGTTTTTTGCAGACCCTTATAGTTTTATTGGTCTGTTTCATAAGCGCTTACATAAAATAAAAACCCGTTTTCTCTATTTTCGGAAACTATTTTTATATTTTTTTGTTGATTTCTTTTGCATCTGCCATAATGTACTCTTTTACCTCTGCAATATCCTTCTCGATAACACTTAATACATTAAATTTTTCTGTTAATGCTGACAGTAATTCCTGATACTGTTTTTCCCGCTCTTCCTGTCTTGCCGAAAATCTTTCATTTGATTTCACAATGTAGATCAAAAGAAATACTGCCAATACTGCCCATATCCCTTGAGATAATGCAGCATCCAAAACTGATGACTCCATTTTCTTCACCTCACATTCATTTTATCTGTTCCGCATAGTTCAAACATATCCAGCCAGCTCCGGAAAGCAATTTCCCCCAACAGTTATTTTCTGTTTGTACAATCGTGTATGCTTCTCCAAAATGAACCTCTCCGACAATGGTATATTGTCTCCCGGGACCGGAACGAATGTTCAGAACCTTTGCAGTTATCCTATAGGTTCCTGTTTTGGGAATTAAAATTTCTTTCTCTATATCAGATTTCAGACGCTCCCATGCTCCGTGTCTCCGAATTTCTGATGGACAATTCTTTAAACACACATCGTAATGTTGTACAACACGATCTGCTTTAATCCCGGTACGATTCATGAGATACTTTACAAGCAATACTGTATTTTCGAATGCTTTTTCAAAATCATATCCTTTCTGCACACACATTTCTATTCCAATTGAATTACGATTGTTGACAATTCCAAAAAGCTCACCTCCATAGTCAATTCCTACATGCCAACAACCTCTGCAAATATCTGCCGCCTGATAAATAATTTCTTTATCATCCACGTAATAATGTGCGGACATATCCTGGAAATTCTTTCTGCATTGTGCAAGCGCATGTGCGTGTGCATCGGCTCCTTCAGCAAAGTTATCTGTGTTATGCACCACAATATATTCAGGTGTATTTCTTTCATATGTATTATTTTTTGAAATAAAATCTGTATTAATTTTCATGCTGTTTATACTCCATTTCTTTTTTTTGTAAGCGCCTATATTTATAAAAAAAGATTTTTTTACTTTTTTGAAACCTTAAAGTTTCCAAATAATCTTTTTTTTTACTTTTTTATACAAAAGGAGGCTTACATATGCAAAAAAATCTATGTACTTTATTAAATGTGGCAAAAGACGACTCTTCCAAAATGCTTCAGGCAATCAATCTCTTCTCTCCCCTGATACAGAAATATTCAAAAAAGCTGTTTTTTATAGACAGGGAAGATGCAGAACAGGAGATGACGCTGGCATTCATTTCAACTATTCACAAAATGAACTATTTCCACAGCCCCGGAGAATGTATCAGCTTTATTAACAAAGGGTTGTATCGCAGATTTTGTGTCTTATGCAAGGAGAATCCACAGAACGCAGAAATGACAACAGATTTCATTTCTTTACCTGACTTTGAGTTCGAAGAAAGATATCCGGACATTGATTTGATTTGTGATTACCAGAAACATCTGGAAAAACTTCCATCTATTTACACGGAAATTTTCCATCTGTTGCTGAAAGGATATTCTGACAGGGAGATTGCTGCTCAATTACACTTTTCTAAGCAATACATTAACCGTATCAAGAAAAAGATAGTTCCTATCTCTTTCTTTGGTCAATATAATCCTCAGAAAGACAAGTCCAGAGAATGAATTACAAAAAAGCTGATGCTCAGACAGATAATTTTTCTACTCTTGCATCAGCTTTTTACTATAGCTTTTTTAATAGCAGTACAGCAAAAACGGTTCTTCATGAAAGCGTTCCGTCGGAGCTATGATTCTGTTTCCAGACATTATAAATTCCCGGAGTTAAAAAATACCGAGGATATAGGAAACAAAACCATTGGTTTCCAGAAGACTGTCAATAGCTTCTGCAAAAATATCATTTTCTCTTTCAATGCTCGAATCGCGTAAATATAGTGTTGCTCTGGATAATATATGAATATGGAAGAAATAAAGAAAAAAGGAGCGTCTGGAAAATGATAGCAAAGAATCACTTAGGAATATAGATTTTGTAAAGTAAACTTTACCAAAATAGAGTACAAAGAAAACCTATGGTTTTGGCTGTTATTAGTTTACGCCATCGGTTTTCTCAAGTTCAGTTAGCCCCTGAACAGTACACAAATTGATTACATTTATAATGTTATTTGATTATTTTTTCAGAAAATATATTATATCAAAGTGTTTAATTTATCAGCTGCATTTATAGGATAAAGCCTTGTTTCTCTGTTTCACACTTAGAATTCCCGTCAGTTCGCTTCCCACAGATAAACATCTTCCAGATTTGCTTCCGCAAATTCAAGTTCTATACTTTCCTTTTCCAAAAGTGTTTGAAGTTTCGCTTCAAGTTCTTTTTTCGTTCCCAGCATCATTGCTATCTGCCGTATGATCCTGACCGCTATCTGGCACATACTCACAGATTTAAAGCCATATACACCGGAAGGTTTTCTTGACTCCCGTCCTGTGAATAAAGAAAAAGTGTTAACTACTTCACAGGCACTTAATCTGCTTAAGCAAAGAGGTTATTTTATCAAAGACGATCCTTTGTCAGTTTCCTGATTAGGTGTTGCGTTTATATTCAATTTTTCAGCCACCTAAAGATGGCTTATTTGTGATGTCAAAATTTATTCTCTATCCACTATCCCTTTGTTTCAAACTTTCAGTTTCCTATTATGTAATCAATCCGTCTTTTTTGTCCGTTCTGTTTTTTCTTCTGCTGTCTAGCAGCTCTCTTTCTGTTTTTCAGGTTTTGTAAAGTCAACTTTACAGA
>ERZ826051.1993-NODE-1993-length-16842-cov-2.911181_pt1 | contig 16842 bp, 15 predicted proteins | sample MGYA00519928_ERZ826051 | MGnify/ENA primary metagenome ERZ826051 (study PRJEB31778, sample SAMEA3449219) | human gut metagenome | biome: human gut; feature: human-associated habitat; material: faeces | place: United Kingdom | collected 2010/2012 ...
TCACAAAGCGTTCCCAGTCGGCGGGGGTGACTTCAAAACCCGAGAAGTTGAAGTCGGTCACTTCGCCGTCTTTTTCCGTCAGCTTAACGTTAATTCGGGTGCGCCCCTGTACAACCTGGAAACGGTTGGCAATGCCCAGCTCGCTGAACAGTTGCTGAAAACCATCCTGATTGTCTTTACCCAGGAAGCCGCCAACGGTGACATCAATTCCCAGGTCTTTTAATACTTTGGCCACGTTGATGCCTTTACCCGCCGCATGCAGACCGGTGGTTTTCACCAGGTTCACTTCGCCGCGTTCAATTTCCGGGCAGAAACCAACAAGGTCATAAGCCGGATTAAGGGTGATAGTAGCAACACGTCTGCTCATTATGCGCCCCCCCCAAGACCAGCAGCGATAGCGTCGCCGATTGCTTTCAGCGCCTGTTCAGCATCTGCACCCTGGGCGGTAAAGCGTAGGCGATGACCTTTCTTAACGCCAAGTCCCATCAGTGCAAGAAGTTTTCTGCAGTCTACTTTTTTACCTTCTTTTTCAATAGAGATAGTGGATTCAAAGCCCTTTACCAGTTTTACAAGTTCTCCTGCAGGACGTGCGTGGATTCCTTCATTGTCTGTAACCACATACTTAAATTCTTTCATTTCGATATCCTCCATGTTCTTTATTTAATTATTGCTTTTCTTACTTTTATCTGCTGATCTTCTATTCTGGCAGTGACCAGACAGATATTCTTCGCTGCTTATGCTGCTTTCTTCTTTAACAAGCCAAGCAGAATTGCAGAAATTACTGTTCCCACAACCAGTGCAACCAGATACATAACTGCTACCATAATATCATAGTTACCAGCTGCAATTGCAGCTGTTCCGAATACATAGGCTGCTTTGTTGAATGGGCCGCCCATATCAATAGCCATCATTCCACCAAGCACTATGCGTGAATTACTCGGCAACTGAGTTACCAGAGCATCTGAATTAAGGCGGGATACCGCCTTTTTTCAGGGTGCATCCATGACACCACTACTGTTTGCTCTTTAGAGCTATACAGCTACTTTTATTATTTCTGGCGTTTTTAGTCCGGTTACGGACAGTTCCTTTTTCTCTCCGGATACGGAGAGATATTTTCTCAGGATGTTATATGCACCTACAGCATCTGCGTTATACTTCCGGTTTCTGTCCCTGTACAGTCCCCTTTGTTTTCGGTTGCATGGCTGTGCATATCTTTTTTCCACCTCTGGTGACAGCGGACTGCACTGGCTGGTATAGCTTTCTTCCTGTCTTACAAAACGGATCCCGTACATCTTAAGCTTATATTCCATCATGCTATAGAGCCTGTTATACGGCAGATTGTGGAACTTCTGGTTTGTTCTGTGTCCCAGGTCTTTTCCTTTCCGGATATTCCGGATATCCCCTGCCACAACACAGGTAATTCCCTGTTCACGGCAGTATTTTGCAAAGTATCTTGTGATCTTGTGCAGATAATCCGTTACCGAGTTCTGCTTTTTCTGATATAATCTGCGAATATGTTTTGATGTGACTGGATGTTTTATTCCCTTCACAGACTGCTGTCCATACCATTGTGCCTGCACCCTTGCAATCTCTTTATGAAAATATCTTTCCAATGCAAGATATCTTCTGCCCAGGATAAATGTATTCCCATTCCCGGAATCATAGCATGTCATAAGATTATGAAGTCCCAGATCAACTGACAGATAGTGTCCATTCTGCGAAAGTTCTTCCCTCTCTGAAATCTCATAAACAACAATAACTTTACATTCACCTTTTTCCGGTGGGTAGATCCGCAACTGTTTGATCTGATCCATGCCCCTGAAAATCTTATTTTCAAGATAAAGAAAGTTCTCATGGATCTGATACGTTTCTTCCATATATCTTTTTAATGCTTTTGGAAGGGACAGACGGACTTTTTCTGTGTCCCATTCATGTACAATTCCCATCTGCATATAGGTAATGGGGATACTTTCCTGTTTAAACCGCGGTGGTCTGGGATTCTCAATCCCTCCGGATCTTTTCAAGGCGTAAAAAGATTTCCATGCTTTATCCAGCAGCTTGCAGACTTCCTGGGCTGTCTGAGATGGAAGCTGTTTATACCACAGATCCTCTCTATGGGATTTTTTCTGATAATACCAGTCCGGGTATTTCTCCATTCCCATTTCTTTGTAATGCTGACGTTCGTAATTACAGACATTCCAGAGCTTGGATGCCGCATAACACATATGTCCGATGACGTTTGCATATTCCTGACTGACCTTTATGGATGTTTTCTTTGACAGCAGCATTTCCCACCTCTATGATCTCAATAAGCTTTACTCTGATGCTCAATATATCTGCGGATATTTTCTTCCGACACAGACCCGACCGTTTCCACATAATAGGAATGGTTCCACAGCTCTCCTTTCCAAAGCTGTTCTCTTATTTCCGGAAAACGTTCGAATAATTTCCTGCCGGTGATCCCTTTCAGATATTTCACGATCGCAGTTATGGATAATTTGGGAGGAGCAGACACAAAACAGTGCACATGGTCTCCTTCCCCGCATTCAAACAAATGGACGGTAAAACCTTTATCCGCTGCGATCTCCTGCACCAGCTCCTGAAGATATGCTTCAATCTCCGCATTCAATATCTTCCGCCGGTATTTCACTGACCATACCATATGGTAATTAATATTGCACACACAAGTGCGGTAATGTATAAGATTCTCCTTCATACATATAGTATAGCATAGTATTAAGAATATCACAATAAAATGCCGAACATATTTTCTTTTTTAATAAAGCTGGATACAGCATTTTTTAGTAAAAAAATAAATATATTTTACTTATAATGTGCAGATATGCACAGTTTACGCTTTCATCTCGGCAATTGAATTACCGAGGATTCCCGCTTATCTTCCTAAACTTATTTTTTATCTGCATTGGATCTTCTCTATGCTTTTTTATCATAACACAAACACCTTCACCTGTCGTCCTGTATGACAAAATGTTTCTTATTTTTCCAAAACCATTGACACAAAATCTCTGCGCGTTATAATGTTAGTTGTAACTAATTTATGTTGGCGGATATCTTTCCGCTTTCACTGTTCACATACGGCTTTTTATGGAGGAATCATGCCACTGAATTTAGCTGATATCAACACCGATTATATCATTCAGAAAATATGCGGGAATGAAGGGGACCGCCATTATCTGGAAACCCTGGGGTTTATCGAAGGCGCAACTGTACGGATCGTATCAATCCTTCTCGGCTCTTACATCGTCCGCATACAGGAAAGCAAAATCGGTATCAGTCAGGATTTTACAAAAATGATCATCGTGCAGGCCTGAAAAAGCCTGCTCAATTTTATTTATCAATAAACAAGGAGACTTATTTTACCCATGAAAAAAGAAAAAAGTGTACTTCATCTTTGCGAAGGCACCCTGCTTGCGCTTGTGATCCTGTTGATTATGGATCTTTATCTTCTGAAATTTCTTCAGGATCCGGAAGTATCCTACTATCCCATACTTCATCTTATGGAAGCAGCTCTGGCACTTCTGGTTGTGACCCTGGCGCTTTCCCTGATCCAGAGAGAACTTCTCTCCCGTCTTATCGTAAAGGCATTTCGGGATATCACCGGTGTCCACAACAAAACATCCCTGGAAAAGCTGGTTCAGGACTTAAGTAACCGCCCAAGCACTTTTGGCGTTGGCGTCATGATGTTTGATCTGAACAATCTGAAATATGTCAATGACACTTACGGACATGAAAAAGGCGATGAATTTATCCAGACCTTCACCTACTGTCTCACCCGGATCCTGGATTCTGACAGTTTTCTGGCCCGCTATGGCGGAGATGAGTTCATCCTGATCCAGCAGAACACCAGCCTCTCCGAGCTTCAGCATATGGCAGAGAAACTGGATTCCCTTGTTCAGGAATACAACACCAGAACTACACTGCCTTTAAGTTATGCCATCGGATATGAAGTCAGTTTCCAGAATCACTATTTTATGATGGAAGATCTGATCAATGCCGCAGACAAAAAAATGTACCAGGACAAAGCCATCAAAAAAATTGCTGCTATCCGGGAACTTGCCCCTTCCACCCATTCCCGCAATACGGTAATCCCTGCCATCTCTTCGGAAGCCCTTTCTGAAAAGATCCGGCAGATCCAGAAAAGTACCGGAAGTTCCCTCTCCATCGCCCTGATCTCCACAGACATAGAAAATTTTCATTATATCAATGACAAATACGGATATTCCCTTGGAGACGAAATTCTGAATATTGTCTATGAAGAGCTGGCAGGAGCTTCCTTTACCATCCTTACCACCCGCTTTTTCTCCGATGTATTTGTCAGCATTGCAGATATTACGGACCTTACCAGTGAAGAGCTTCTGTCCCAGATCGCAAAACTTGATCAGCAGATCAGCCAACGCATCCGCAATACCTACCACGTTAATTTCTTCCGCACAAACTCCGGAATCTGCTTTATCCCGGATGCCGAAACCTCACCGGAAACCGTACTGTCCTGTGCAAATGTGGCAAGGCGGCTCTCCAAAAAAATGATTCCGCCCTGCTGCATCTATTCAAGGGAAATTGACCGCCAGGAAAAAATGCAGGCAGAAATTCTCCATTCCTTCCATCAGGCTCTGAAAAATGAAGAATTTCAGATTTATTTTCAGCCCAAAGTATCTCCCACCAACGGAAAAATCTCCAGTGCGGAAGTCCTCGTCCGTTGGCTCCGTGACGAAAAAACGCTCTGGTCCCCGGCTGTGTACATTCCATTATTTGAACAGAATGGTTTTATCATCAGTCTGGATTATTATGTTTATGAAAAAACCTTCCGATGGCTTCAGAAATTTTCCATTCAGCTTCCGGCAGATTTTCGCATTTCCCTGAATGTCTCTCCACTGCACTTTGAGGAACCGGAAAATTTTGTCAAAAAGATCTGCGAACTGATCCGCACCTATCAGGTGGACACTTCACGCCTTACTTTTGAGATCACGGAATCCACCTATGTAAACAATACCGAGGCCGTCAACCGTGTGATCCGTGGCCTGAAGCAGCATAATATTCAGATTTCCATGGATGATTTCGGCTCCGGATATTCTTCCCTGAATACCTTAAAAGATCTGCTGTTCAATGAAGTAAAGATCGATCGGAAATTCCTTGGCGATTCCCTTACGGAAAATGCAAAGATCGTTCTTCAGGAAGTCTTCCATATGCTGAAACGCATGGGAAAATCCATTGTATGCGAAGGTGTGGAAACAGAAGATATTGCCGAATTTCTGAAAAAAGAAGGCTGCGATGAGATCCAGGGATTCCTGTATTACCGTCCTATGTGTGAGGAAGATTTTGAAAAGCTGCTCCTTGCACCGGGGGTATGATGTCAGTCTCTCATTTCTCCGAAGCAATCTGTTATGATAAAAAACCTCCCGGAACAGTACAGCATTTTTAACTGCTGACTGTTCCGGGAGGTTTTTATATTCATATATGTTATTTTTCGGATACTGATTTTGATCTTGCTTAAGGGAAGATCAATACCACCGTGTCATTGGCAGATCGTTGTTGATTCCTTTTGTCATAAGGATCTGATGAAGATCGATAATTCCATTATGGAAAGTTGCCGCACATGCAGACAGGTAGAGATCCCACATACGCAGAAATTCTTCGTCAAACATGGTTTTCTCTTTTTCAATGTTATCACGGAAATTCTTTTCCCAGTGAAGCAGTGTCTTATTGTAATGCAGACGGAGATTCTCGATATCCAGAGTATGGAAATTATCCTCTGCCATATGGTTCAGGATCTCACGTAAACTCGGAACGGTTCCGCCCGGAAAAATATATTTCTTAACCCACGGATCACCCGGGTGCTCCTTCAGGGCACTGATAAAATGAAGCAGGAACAGTCCACCTGGTTTCAGAACTTTCTCCACGCAATCAAGAAACAGCTGATAATTGTCACGGCCAACATGCTCCAGCATACCAACACTGACAACACGGTCAAACTGATACTCTTTCTTGGGAAGATCACGATAATCCATCAGCTCTACGGTAAGGTAATCTTCCAGTCCCTGCTCTTTGATCCTTCTCTGAAATTCCGCATACTGCTCATGGCTTAAAGTGATGCCGGTACCGTGGATCTTATACTTCTTCGCCGCCTCGATCAGCAGAAAACCCCAGCCACAGCCAATATCCAGAAGGCTCATGCCTTCTTCCAGATGTAATTTCTTAAGAATATAATCAACTTTATTTACCTGTGCCTGATACAATGTATCATCTTCATGAATAAAGTATCCACAGGAATAACTCATCGTCTCATCCAACCATAATTTATAAAAATCATTGCCAATATCATAATGGCTGGTTACTTCCTTTTCCTGGTTTTTCTTGGATGTTGAGCTGAACATGATCTTCTTCAGAGCAGACTCATTGGTAGAAAATTTCCCCATCTGTCCCAGAAAATGATCCAGTGCCTCATAAAGATTTCCCTCAATATCCAGATCCCCTCTCATATACGCCTCGCCCAGCGCAAGGGACGTACTTTTCATCAGATCTGCAAGAGGAATCGCTTTCTTAAAATTCACCGTAAATGTAGGTTCACCCTCTCCGATATGATACTCGGAATTCTTGAACTTTACCAGAAATGGATAATCTGTAAAGCGTTCAAGGAACTGCACCATTGCTTTCTCTTCTGTCTTTTCCTGTAATGTCTCAAACATAATAGTCTACCTCCTTTAACACTGCATATGATACACCCGGAGGAAGGCTTTATGTCAAGGTGCGATTTTCACAAAATATTCCCAAAAAAGCGGCCTAATTTCAGACCGCTTAAAAATTTATTCTATCATTCCTTTTTCTTTCAGAAATTCCACAGCTGTTTCTTTCGGAGTTTTTCCCTCTACATCTACCTGGTAATTCATATCCATCATCTCTTCTGTGGTGATAGCTCCTTCCATCATATCCATAACTTCCTGAAGCTGCGGATATTTTTTCAGGGTTTCATTCCTGGTAATGGACACAGCCTGATACGGCGGAAAAAACTCGATATCATCTTCCAGTTTCACAAGATCCATCTTTTTCAGTATGGCATCGGTCTCAAAAGCATCGATCACATCCACTTTTCCAGATGTGAGTGCCTGATAACGGATATTTCCTTCCAGACCATTCACTTCTTTAAAGGATACCTGAAATTCTTTTTTTAGCTTGGGCAGAAGATCCTCACGCTGGGTAAATGCTGTTGTGCAGCCCAGTTTCAGGCTGCCCGCCTGAGCCAGAAGTTCGGAAAGCTTTGTGAGATGACACTGCGCTGCTGTCTCCGGAGTGACTGCAAACACATAGGTATTACTGAATCCCAGAGAATCGGATACCTGCATGCTGTAGTTTTCTTCCATGCCTGTTTTTACTCTGTCATAGACTTCCTTCGAATCTGAAGACATTTCTTCTTTCAGGACGTTGGAAATCAGCACGCCTGTGTAATCGGTAAATGTGTCGATATCTCCCCGCTCCATGGCGGACATAGTGATCATGGTTCCGTTAAGATTAAATTTCTCTTCAACCTTGATATCTGTCTGGTCCTGGATCAGCTGGCTGTAAATATTTCCCAGGATCAGTGCTTCTGTAAAGTTCTCACTGCCAATTACGATTTTCTCTTCTTTTCTCTGGAACACACTGTATACAGAAGTGAAACATGGAACTACCAGGATCAGGACAAGAAGACAGACCGCCATAACTGTTCGTCTTTTCCGTTCTGCTTTTGTACGGTTTGTGATCTGGTCTACCGGTTTCAGGCCTTCCGGAGTCAGTGCATTCTCCACTTTTCCGAGAACAAAATCTACCACCAGGGCCAGAAGACAGGCAGGCAGTGCACCAAGAAGTACCAGATCCGCATCATTGGCATTTAAGCCCAGATTGATCAGCCATCCCAGACCTCCCGCACCTGCAAAAGCAGCAATGGTAACGGTTCCAACAGCTGTTACTGCTGAAATACGCACACCTGCCATAATATAAGGCATTGCGATGGGAATCTGTATTTTGTACAAAATCCTCCATTTTGTCAGGCCGATGCTGCTGGCTGATTCAATGGCCGACTGCTGGATACCGGTGATGCCGATATATGTATTTTTTATGATCGGAAGCAGGGCATAAATGATAACCATGATAATGGCCGGCTTCTGTCCGATTCCCACCACAGGAACCAGAAAAGCCAGAAGGCCTATACTTGGGATAGACTGCATGATATTTGCAATTCCGATCACAATAGACGAAGCCTTTTTGTTTTTTGTTACAAAAATTCCAAGAGGAATACCGATGCATATGGAAATCAGTACTGCTGCCGAAGTCATCTGAATATGTTCCAGAAGAAGCTGGACCAGCTCTTCTCTTCTCTGCATAAAAACTTCAAGAAAAGTATTCACCTGTCACCCCTCCTGTTCTTTTTTGTAACGTTTGCTGAGTGTCGAAAGAAGGATACTCTTGGTCAGTGCCCCCTTCAGTTCCCTGCGCTCGTTCAGTACCGGAATGATTCCGGATTTATAGTAATCGATCTCGTCGATGATCTCCTGAAGAGAGCTTTCTTCATAAACAGATACATAATCGGATGAGATCATATCCCCGATACTTGCGGACATATGCTGCACATCCAGTTTGCTTAAGTCTTCCAGCCAGACGATTCCCAGAAATCCCCTGGATTTTCCCTCTGTGATAAAAATACTGTTGATCGCATTCTGGCGCATAACCTGAAGCGCCTGTATCACAGTTCTGTCTTTGGAAAGTGTGTATGGTTCTTTGCACATAATGTCAGATGCATGTATATATTTCGGATTTCCCCACAAACGGTTCTTTCCTACGAATTTTTCCACATAATCATTGGCCGGATGCCTCAGGATCTCTTCTGTCTTATCGAACTGTATGACAGTTCCGTTCTGTATAAAGCAGATCTTGTCTGCACATTTGATAGCCTCATCCATATCATGGGTGACAAATACAATAGTTTTCTGGTATTCCTTCTGCAGCTTGACGATCTCGTCCTGCAGTTCTTCTCTTGTAAGTGGGTCCAACGCTGAAAAAGGCTCATCCATCAGGATCAGATCAGAATCTGTGGCAAATGCCCTGGCAACTCCCACTCTCTGGCGCTGTCCGCCGGAAAGCTGACATGGATAGCTGTTGCTGTACAGCTTGGGATCAAGATTTACCATATCCAGGAGTTCATTGATCCGCTGTTCCCGTTTTTCCGGTTCCAGTCCCTCAAGCTGGGGAACAATTTCAAGATTCTCTTTTACTGTAAAATGTGGAAACAGTCCGCCTTCCTGTACCACATACCCGATTTCTCTTCTTAATTTGATATCGGGGATCTCGCGGATGGATTTTCCGTCAATGATAATATCTCCCCGGTCCATGGGGAGAAGTTTGTTTATCATTTTCAGAAGGGTTGTTTTTCCACATCCGCTGGAACCAATGATGGCAACAAATTCCCCGGAAGAAAATGTCATATTGATATCCCGCAGGATCAGTTTATCTTTATAGGATTTCGAAACATTTGTAAATTCTATCATAGGCTTCACCTTTCCAATTCTACCTCATTATCCAGGTTGTCTCTCGATAGCTTCTTCTGATACATATCCAGAGTGAAGAAGGGCATTGACTGTGAATGCCCCTCTTCCTGTTCCATAATTATTTTACATGTTTTACGATCAGTGCATCGGCAACGCCTACACCTTCGCCTTCCGGATATACAAACAGTGGATTGATATCCAGCTCTTTCAGAGTATCTTTATTTGCGTTGGCGTATCTGCTGATTCCCGCGATGGTTTTGCACAATGCCGGAATATCGCATTTTGCGTTTCCTCTGTAGCCGTTGAGGAGTTTGTAGGATTTCAGTGATTTCAGCATATCCAGAGCTTCCTCTTCACACAGTGGAGCCGGATATAAAGCCACATCTTTAAATACCTCTACAAACACACCGCCCATTCCTACCATGATCATAGGACCAAACTGTGGATCGTTGTTTACTCCGATGATCATTTCCACGCCTGGTTTCAGCATGGGAACCATAAGGATTCCGTTGATCTTCGCATCCGGTCTCGCACCCGTTACATTATTCATGATCTCCTCATAAGCTTTTACAGCTGCTTCTTTTCCACGGATATTGAGTTTTACACCGCCAACATCACTCTTATGCAGGATGTCTGCGGATTCTACTTTCATAGCCAGCGGGCAATCAGCACTTTCTGCAAACGCAGCTGCTTCTTCCACTGTTTTTGCAATGACTTCTTTTGGAATATCTACGCCAAAATCTGCAAGTTCCATCTTGCTGTCATGCTCAGACAGTGCAAAGGTCTCCTTGCCAACTGGTGCTCCGGCAGAAAGTTCCAGTGTTTTTCCTTCGGAAGTATAGGAAATAAAATCAGCCAAATGACGGAGAATCTTAAATGCATATACCGGAGGAGGGAGAATCGGCACTCCGATCTTGAAGAGTTTTTCCTGGTATTCCGGGTTTCTGGTGTTTTCTGCAAACGGTATCATGGCAATCGGTTTGCAGTTCTTGCCTTTTTCCCGTACAACTTTTTCAATTCCCTGATACATATAGTGAATCGCAGGATCTGCCACTTCAAGAAGCAGAGTATAGCCGATCAGTACCATCTCAATATTTGGATCATCCATGACTGTACGCAATGCTTCTGCATACAGATCTGCATCGTAGGAAAGACTGGCTGTCATATCCAGCGGATTATTCGGAGATGCATAGGATGGAAGCTGTTCTTTCAGTTTTGCAAGAGTTTCCGGTGCAAAATCCGGATATTCGATTCCGTTAAGACTTCCTACATCCGCACAGATTCCGGTCTCGCCTCCGGAAAGGTTCATGGATGCAAAAACAGCCTTCTTCGGATAACGATTCAGTGTGGCAAGCATCAGTGAAGTGGCAATCAGTTCTTCCAGATCATCCACACGGATCGCTCCGAATTTTTTCAGAACTGCATCAAAGGATGCATCGGAACCTGAGAGACTTCCTGTATGGGAAGCTGCGATTGCTCCGCCTTTGGCACTTCTTCCTGCTTTGAGAATGACTACAGGTTTCTTTTTCGCAGCTGCTTTTTTCAGAACATCTGCAAATTTTGCCGCATTTTTTACACCCTCGATATAAACACTGACAACTTTTGTATCTTCATCTTCTACAAGGAAGTCCATATAGTCTTCCATCTGGACAATCTTTCCGTTTCCGGCTGAAATACTGTAGGAAAAACGCATTCCGGGATCATCCATCATGGAAAGGCACAGCTGGCCGCTCTGTGAAACAACGCCAACACTTCCTTTTCGGTCTCTCTTCGCAGAAATAAAAGCGAAAGCCTGCACATTATCAATGTAATTTACAAATCCGGCACAATTTGGTCCCATGACTGCAATGTCCAGTTCTTTTGCTGCTGCGATCAGTTCCGCCTCATTTTTCCTGCCTTCATCTGTTCCGATCTCGCCATATCCGCTGGCAAAAACAACGGCTCCGCCAACACCCTTGGCTGCTCCTTCTTTCAGAAGCGGAATGACTGTTTTCTGTGAAGTACAGATCACCATCATATCAATGGTATCCGGTATATCGGAAATACTCTTATAGCAGGGAACTCCAAATACACTTTCTCTTTTCGGATGTACAAAGTATACTCTGCTCATGTCTTCTACATAGCTGAGAGTATTACGGCATACATCTCCACCAAAACCTTCTTTTTCACTTGCGCCGATAACAGCAACTGATTTTGGTTTTAACAACTTGGTAAGATTCATATATCAGTCACCTCCTGATCTTATTTACCGGCTACTCCTCTTCGATAGCAAGCTACATTTTTCTCATTGTATTTGCCTTTTCCTTTTTTTTCAAAGAAAGAAACGATAGCGGATTCCATATATTCTACTGAGAACAGGTCGCTGTTGGCAGCCAGTGCTCCAAGCATGACAAGGTTCGCACCTTTTGGATTTCTGACTTCTGCCGCAATGTCTGTTGCAGGAATTTTTATAATTTTAATATCGTCTCTGTATTTACGGTCTTCCGGAACAATAGAGGAATTTACCAGAAGGAGTCCGCCTGGTTTTAATCTCTCTTCAAATTTGTCAATGGCAGGGGTATTCATGGTAAAAAGAATATCCGGATGTTTGGAGATCGGGCTGGCGATCAGCTTTTCGCTAACTTTTACTGTACAGTTTGCGGTACCGCCACGCATCTCGGAACCATAGGAAGGATAAAACAGTACGTTTTTGTCCTGTTCCATTCCTGCATTTATCAGAAGCATACCGGCAGTGAGGACACCCTGTCCGCCGAATCCCGCGCAAATAATTTCTTTTCCCATAATCTATGCCTCCTCTTTCTTATCCTTGAACTCTCCCAGCGGGAAGTATTTGATCATCTCGTTTTTGATACGTTCCACACTCTTTACCGGAGTCATATTCAGGTTTGTCGGACATGGAGAAAGAAGTTCCACAAGGCAGAAGCCTTCTCCTTTCATGTGCTTTTCAAAAGCTTTTCTGATGTATTTCTTGGATTGCATCATTCCTTTGGCATCTGCCATGGAGCCTCTTGCGAGGTATGCAATATCAAATCCTGTAAATGCCTGTTCTACACGGAATGGCATTCCAGCTTTTTTCGGATCTTTTCCTCTCGGAGTGGAGGTTGTGATCTGCCCTGGCAGAGAGGTCGGTGCGCACTGTCCACCTGTCATACCGTAGAGGCTGTTATTGATAACGATGGTTACCACATTGTCATTTCGGATTGCAGTGTGCATGGTCTCAGCCATTCCGATGGAATACGCCGCACCATCACCGATATATGCCATGACCGGATTTTCCGGACGGATCTTTTTTACACCGACAGCCGTTGCGATGGGACGTCCATGTGCTGCCATAATGGTATCAAATCTCCAGGAATCAATATTTAAAGAACCACAGGCAACGTCAACGATTGCCAGGAGTTTTTCACTTAAACCCATCTCTTCCATAACTTCTGCGATCAGGCGGACAGCCAGTCCATGCCCACAGCCCGGACAGAAACCGCTCTGTGTAAATGTAATTGTTTCAGGAGCTACTAATCTCATGTTATGCTTCCCCCTTTTTCAACATTTCTTTTGCTTTTGCAATGATTCCGTCAGATTCCGGAATTTCGAAGATCGATCCATAATGATCTACCGGATATCTACCGCCTGTTGCAAGTTTTACATCGTCTACCATCTGTCCGAGGATATTCATCTCTACGGTAAGAAATGCCTTTGCTTCTTTTGCCTGTTCAAAAGCTTTCACAGGAAACGGCCACAGTGTGATCGGACGGATCAGGCCCAGTTTAAAGCCTTCTTCTCTTGCGATCTCAACCGCCTCTCTGCAGACTCTGGAACTGATTCCATATGCTACCAGAACAACTTCTGCATCCTCAACCTGAATGCATTCGTATCTCTGTTCTCTCTGTTCCATCTCTGCATATTTATTGGAAAGGTAAGTTTCATAATCTGGATGTGTATAGTAAACATTCTGGATCTTTCTCTGCTCATCGCCTTTTTTACAGCCTTTGATCGTCCAGTCATATTTATTGATATCGTGCTCAATAAATTTCGGAATCTCCACTGCTTCGATCATCTGTCCGATCGCAGCGTCAGAAGCGATCAGTACCGGATGACGGTATTTCTCAGCAAGATCAAATGCTTCTGCCATCATATCTGCATTTTCCTGAACGGATGCCGGCGCAAGAACCAGTGTGTGGTAATCGCCGTGGCCGCCGCCTCTGGTAAGCTGCCAGTAGTCTCCCTGCCCCTGTGCGATATCGCCAAGACCGGTTCTCATTACATCAACGATAACTGCCGGAAGGTCTGCTGCTACAAGGTATGAAATTCCTTCCTGTTTCAGGGAAAATCCAGGGCCTGATGAAGTTGTCAGTGCACGTGCCCCGGCTGCCGCTGCTCCAAGTACCATGTTGATACCTGCAAGCTCGGATTCAGCCTGAATAAAAGTTCCGCCTACATCTTCCATTCTCCAGGATAAATACTCCAGGATCTCTGTCTGCGGGGTGATCGGATATCCACTGTAAAAACGGCATCCTGCTGCCAGTGCAGCTTCGGCCAGTGCTTCATTTCCTTTTAACAATACCTTAGCCATAACTGACCTCCTTCATCTTATTTCGAATACATAATCCGGACATACACGGTAACACATACCACATGCCACACATTTCGTTTCATCTACCTGAACTGTATTGTAACCTTTTTCATTTACAAAATCGGATACACTGAGTGCATCCTGTGGACATGCGTTGATACAATATCCGCAGCCCTTGCATCTCTTTGGATTCATATATAATTTTTCTTTATTTTCTTTTCCCATAATCGAACCCTCTCTATATAGCCTGTTCTCTGTTTTTCTTTCCAAGACGGTAAATAGTGAAAGCCAGTACCGCACCGATAATACCTGTTATCATCAGGAATGTAAAAATATAGTTATATCCCGCTGCTCCGTGCTGATCCATCCATTTTCCAAAAATAACGGAATAAATGGAATCTGGCAGGTAACCAATGATTGAAGCAATTCCTATTGTAGTTCCCGTCATCATTCTCGGGATTCCCGCCTCACTGACTGTGGAGAATACAACGCCGTACATCATCATTGCAAATGCACCCGGGATCAGTGTGTAAAGGCTTGCTGCCATTGGACTGATATCCGATGGAAGGATCATTACAATACCAAACAGCGCTGCCAGGATCAAAAATGCTGTCATCAGCCATTTACAGGTTGATTTGAACACTTTATCCGCAAGGATTCCACCTACCGGTGCAAGCAGAAGCAGAAGATAATTTCTGATAATGGAAATCAGGCCGGAACTTTCCGGGGATACTCCGATCACTTCTGTAAGGAACGGATTAAAATAAGAAGTACTTGTGTAATATCCATATCCACAGAAAATCGTAAGGGCAACCACCCATACAACCGGCATCTTTAAAAGTTTACCCAGATCTGAGAGCTGGAACTTCGGTTCTCCGTCATCTGCTGCGGATGCGTCTTTTTTGTCCTCTTTCATAAGGAAAATAAGAAGGATACCTGCAACTGCCGCAACACTTCCACCGCTTATTACGGCGCGTACAAAACCGGATGACATATCATTGCCTGCTGTTTTGTATACATTTAATGCGAAAGTATTGGTCAGGGCACCTGTGATACCATTACATGCATAATACAGTCCGTACATAAATCCCTGTTCTTCTTCTGTTCCGATAATACGGATTGCTTTCATCAGAGAGGACCAGAATACAAATGCAGTACTGAAGGACAGTCCCAGCCAAATCACCATGGCTACTGCAAAATTCATAGAAAACGCATAAATATATGCCAGCGCCGTTGTACTGAGAAGTGAGATTACCAGTGCCTTCTTCGGTGATACCTTATCCGCAATGATACCTCCTGGAATATACAAGATCATATTTCCGATTGTATACATTGTCAGCATAAGTCCTGACTGTGTATTGGTGATTCCCATAGTTGAAATCTGCGCATCATAAAATACATACTTTATATATGGTAAAAAGTAGATCGAGCCGCCTGCAAGCCCCAGCGCAATAATGGTAAGATACTTTCTTAATTTCGAATTCATACAAACCCCCTGACCCTGTCTTCTTTGAAAAAAGGATGCCCCATCACGGGGCATCCCCTTAATCGGTTCTCAATACTGGTACTTTATCAGTTATTCATCCATCACATATCCGGTGTGTCGGATTTGTCAGGAGTAAACAGTCTTCTTGCTACATCTCTTGTGAACTCGCCTGTCTTCGCGGATTCTTCAAATACAACTTTTGTCTGTTTGCGGATCAGATCTACGGTATCTTTTACGATCGCTGCAGCTGCATCTTCATCGCTCATGTTCTCAATCTTAACAATACGGAAGATAACTGCCTCGTAAATACGGATTCCACCAAGGTTGGAGATGAAGTCTACGGCTACGTCGATGCCTTTCCTGCGAAGGATCTCATCTGCTTCCGGTGTTGTCGGAATATTGGCTGCCTCTACGATAAGAGATGCTTTGATCTTATCTGCGTTATCTTTATTGATAACATCTTCCAGAGCTGCCGGAATGAGGATATCACATTCCTGGCTGAGCCATTCGGAGTTCGGAAGTACTTCATAATTATCTTCAAAAGCTTCTTTATTTAATTCACCCTTCGGAAGTCTGGTTGCTACCAGTTTCGGAATATCAAGGCCATCTTTGCAATAAACAAGTCCATTTACATCTGCGATACCAACAACTTTATATCCCATCTTATTCAGAGAGTTTACACAGCTGGCACCAACACATCCAAATCCCTGGATAACAACGGAGGCGCCTTCCTTTCCGCCTTTAAGCTTCCAGGCTTCATCTGCTGCTGCCGCAACACCGTAACCGGTGATCATGTCATACATCTTGAATCCATCGTAGGTAAGCTCTTTCTCTGCTCTGTCATGGTTTAAGATGCCCTGATGAATATCCGGATCTTCTTTCATAGCCTTTGTCTGAGGAATTCCGATTCCCAGATCATCAAGAATACGAAGAACTACAGAATAATCAACACCAAGGTCGCCGCCAATGGAAACACCAGCTTTAATATAAGGAGCTGTAGCTGTGAGGAATCTGCGAAGAACATCCTCAGCATCCGGAGCCTTGTAATCATAAGCGATACCGGCTTTACATCCGCCAGTTGTCAGAGATTCACAGGCTTTATATTTATATCCCATGGTTGTTGCAAGACGGATAACTTCTTCCTTGGTTACTGTAGGATGCATTCTTGTACCGCCGCCACAGTAATGCCCTACAAAGTTATATGCACACATCCATCCTTTTGCATCTGTCTCTGTGTCGTTCCATTCCAC
>ERZ826051.2002-NODE-2002-length-16805-cov-5.850567_pt1 | contig 16805 bp, 14 predicted proteins | sample MGYA00519928_ERZ826051 | MGnify/ENA primary metagenome ERZ826051 (study PRJEB31778, sample SAMEA3449219) | human gut metagenome | biome: human gut; feature: human-associated habitat; material: faeces | place: United Kingdom | collected 2010/2012 ...
CCCTATCCTACATATGGTGGTTTTATTTCTGTCTTTTTCTTCTGGAACAGTTCATAAACGCGTGGTTTGCACAAGCTCTGAAAGGGCATATTACTGGCAAGCGTCTCAAGACGCACTCAATAAGCCCACCAACCGCATTACTTTTACAGGCCGCCGCTAAAGCGGTCTGTTCTTATGCCTATGTATTCTGGCTACCCGCAAATGGGTCAATATACTCATTGAAACTAATTTGATCAAAGTGAATAGAACCTCCGGTTTGCGAATTCGTTTTCCTTGTCATTCATAATGACGGGATCTTCCCGCTTTTGGGGTCCAGATGAACTTTTGAGTTGCTCTAGGTTAACAGACACAAAAAAAACAAACCCGATCGCAAAACTACAAGAGATTACGCAGCTTTATGCCGGATTTCATCCGGCATATGAGTTTCAAAAAACTTTGTTGGATTTTTGGAACACCAGTTCCTGCTGTGCGTCTTTATGGGCTTCGGTGAAGGCCAACGTACCGGCATAGCCATCGATGCGGGAAAAGCCGGTAAATACGATTTTTCCCTGCCACGTAGCTCCCTTAGGTACCGATTCACAAGGAATCACCGGGTTGGCTGGAATTCGCCAACCGGTAAAGGGATTTTGAGAAATTCGATATTGCGCTACACCGTCGATACTAAAAATCAAGTAATAGGTACCGTCATGGAATATGTAATCGGGGCACTCCGGTTGAGTATTATCGGTGTGTATGTAAATCGGCTCCTGCTCCGTCCAGTTTTCCAAATCAGGGGAAGTCAAATGAGCAAGACACCCCTTATTTTCCGCTAGTAGCGAGGTGGTCAACAGAATATGGTAGAGTCCGTTTTCATCCAAAATGACCTTGGGATCCCGTGCGGAGGGAGTATGATATTTTTCTGACAGGGTGAAGGAAAAATTCTCGTCTTTCGTGTAATGATATCCATCGTCAGACAAACTGCGGCGAATAGGTGCTGCTGTGCCGTCTGTCATACGGACAGTATAATACAAATAATGGGTTGTCCCCTTTTTAATCCACGAACCGGTACAAATGGAGCCTTCCTGCCAGTCAGTAATTTCCACTGCCATGGGATGAATATGCCAAGTGACAAAATCTTCGGTAGAAATGTGTTCCCACTGGTGAGCACCCAACCCCCACTTGCTTTGATGATGATGTCGGTCTTTGAGATAGAGAACATGATATACGCCCTCATCCGTATAGGGCATACAATCCCCCACATACACCGATTCGTCAGGACGCCAGCCTTCAGCACCGATAAAGCTGTTCACCACAGTAGGCGGTATTTCCCGAATATACTGCTCCTCTCCCACCGTTACAGAAATATCTCCCAAAAAAGGGCTGCTCGGCGTATAAAGGCAGCGACCAGCCGGCCATTCCTCGTCTACCTTTTTTCCTGCCACTGCCAATTCTATACGATAAGGCAGTAGCGTCACCGTCACTTCATCCCCCTCGTTAGCGTCACCAATAAGCACCAAAGGTGTGTCCCGAAAATCGTAGGTCACCGCCACAGTAATATTCTCTTCGACGGGGCGAATGGTCAAGCCCACGGCTTCGCTTCCTGCCGCTCCGGCAGAAGGCATGGTAAATTGTAGCTTCAAACAGGTTTCCATACGAATGTCCTTTCTCCTCACCAGTTCTTATGTCATATCCAGTTGTTGATCGCTGGGAAGTGGAACTAGCGGTATCGACGGTAGAGTTTGATACCAATAGGCGACGGATGTGTAGTCGTCGTACCGTGGACCGCTCCATCCCAAATTATCCAACGTCATACGAAAACCGGTGCTAAATCGAATGGGATCCGCTACATGCCAGCGATACAGCAAAAAACGTTGCTGTCCCTTATACATCTCCCGGGTGTCGCCACACACCGCAAACATCCCCACATACGCTCCGGAATAGGTCTGATAGTGATGCAGACAGTTATCATTTCCAAAAGCAAAGGAGCCGCAGAAATAGTCCTCTGTGCCGGTGTAGTGAAGAGAAGGGGTTTTCTCGCCATCCAAATACATCCGGGCTTCCCCCTCAACCCAACAGGTATTGGGACCATTCAACCCCGCAGCCAGTGTGACGCCCACGAACTGACCAGCACCCTGGATGCCGTCAATCACGGTGTATGCCTTGCCGGCAGTCACCGGATGCTGTTGCCGATAAGAGGCATGAAAGTATCCCGCATCTGCCGGCTGAGCCCCCCGATGGCCGACAATCATATAATACACGCACTGGGGCTCCAGACCGCGGTTTTCCAGTGTGATGCGGCAGTGCTTGTGGAAAGGCATAGGCCAATAACAGTTGCCGCTCATACCAGGGGACAGTAGCATCATGACGGAATTTAAGGTCGGATACTGGCCGTCGGCGGTTTTGAAATTCTGGTCATAGGCCCATCCAAAAAAGGCGCTAACAGGTGTCTCTACCGAGGGATGGTCTTGCCCGTCCCAGTAAATACGCAGAATAAAGTGATGGGTTAGATCCCCGGTCATCCAAATATGCTCAATGCGTCCTGGCCCGTCTACCTCTACCAAGGTTATTGTCTCGCCATAGGCCACCTTCAGCCACGCTGAGGGCTTGTCACAGTCTTTACCGGTACCTCCACCCCGCACACCGGTGGGATTTTCTGCAGAAAAGCCGAAGCTTTCCGCCTTACCTACTGTCAGAAAATCAAACATCGTTTTATTCCTTTTTACTGTATTTTATTATCTAGGCTTTCGCGCATATGTCTAATGAGGACATGTTCCTTGTCATAAGCATACTCCCACACCATAATGCCTGCCACCGCCAGTTCATGTACCTGACGGCACTTTATCGCCAGTGATTCCTTGTCGTCGTAGGTGATAAAGGTATCCCCGTTAAACAGATAGGGGGCCTTGGCAGTATCATCCCAGTAACGGGTGTAGCCGTTGCGATTCTCATAGTGGTATATTAACTCGGTGTAGCCGGGACCGTATTCACTACCATCTTTTGTCGGCACAAATAAGCCCTGCTCAATCGCCTCTACCCCGTGCCAAAGCCGGGAATAAAAAGCCGCACCAACAATCATTTTCTCCCGGGGAATACCATGGGCGGCAAAAATTTGCACGTTCTCGACAATGCTGGCCTGGGCCAACGGTCTCTTTGCTTGAGCGTAGGCAGCGGTGTGGTGACAGGTCATATGGAGTCCGGCTGCCATATCATAGGTCATGAGATTAACAAGATCAAGATATTTCACCGATCTTTCCAAATCTAGCACCTGAAAGCACCACTCTCCACAGGGGGCGGCAATACTTAACAGGTATTTTCGTTCATCGCTCAGTTTATCCAGTTCTTGGTGAAAGAGGCAAAGCAGTTGCGTATGCCAATCCCGCTCTTCCGCCACCCCATTGACGGTGGGAAACTCCCAGTCCACATCCACCCCGTCGAAGTCGTATTTCTTTACAATCCTCAGTGTATCTACCACCAAACGTTCCCGTTCAGCTGGAGTCCGAGCAGCAGTCGAAAAGCCATTCTCTCCGCCTCCGCTCAAACTTAGCAAAATCTTCAGTTGAGGATTTAATTGACGATATTTCTGGAACATGGCGAAATCTTCAGGGTGCTCCAGTGTCACTGTGCCGTTCTGTACGATGCCAAAAGCATAAAAGAGAATATCCAGCCGCTGAACATCCGATACGGTAATCGTATCTATCCCATAATGACCGCAATACGCCGCTAATATCGGTCGTGTTATCATCATTTATCCCCCTCAGATTAATAAAAAGCTAATATTAGATAATAAAAGTATAACACCAACATAAGAAATTGTAAAGCAAAACCAATTAAGTGACAAGTTTAACACTTTTATGTAGAAACACCCCGAAGTGACCATTGTGGCACTTCGGGGTGTTTCTAAAAGATCTTTTTAATTTCCTGTACTACATTTAAGAAATCATATTTGTTATTGTTAAATGAAATTTCTATCTGGGCTTCGTTAACAATAACACCAATATGAAAGTCTAGTATCTTGTTCTTAATAAGTTTACGAACAGGTGTTCTATTATACAAAAATTGTTCCCACTGGCTCTGATTAGCAATATTAGTAATAAAGAATGACTCTATTTCCGATTCAAATATACGATGTATTATTATTTCTAGATTATATATATTTGTTAACAAAATAACATCAGTATACAAAGAACCGTCATCAAAAGAAGTGGTATACTTGAAATTGTGTTGATCCATCGTCAAAAAGAGCGGATCGTTCTTATTAACATCATCAATTCCGACAACTACGTTCTCGAATTTGAATAAATTAATAAGCTGGATAATGTTTATTTCCGTGCAATCAACTCTTTGAATAAAAAGGTCCGTTATAGCTTGATATTTGAACTTATAAATTTTTGCTTTTGCTTTCATCGCTTAACTCCCCCGTATATTCCCGCTCCAATAGTTCCTATCGGTAAATGTACACGGGAGAATACGCCGGGAAGATGCATATGTAAAAGGGTGTTTGAACCAACATCAATTCTAATATTACCTATTTTTATTAATGTACCTCCATTGTTTTTATGCCACGGTTGGTCTGGCGATAATATTTTAGCATTTTTCCCAATTTGTATGCCTGATTTATTTCCTGATTTTACCCCAAATTTTGCCGCCGTTTTGAAGCCAGCGCTTGCGACTTGCGAGGCACCGGCCATAATTCCCCCTGTCATAAAACCATCGGCAAATCCATCGACAGCGGCTCCAGCAGATTTTTTCAATACAGTTTTGAGACTATCTCCTGAAGCAGCAGACTTAACAGCTGTTGTGGTTGCACTTATACCCGCCGAAATTCCGCCAGCAATACAAGCAGCTTTTATACCTCCTATCAGTGCAGGTGCTGCTGCGCCGCCAGTTGCAACGGTTGCTATTACACCAACACCAATAGCCGCTGCACCTATTACTATTTTTCCTACATTTGAAGATGCAAAGTCTTTTACTGCTCCCGCTGCTTTTTTTATCCAATCAGGCCACAGACCCGTTTGATCTTCCATGTTGATCGGATTGTTGAAACAGTAGGCAAAAAGATTATTTTCCAATATATGATCATTTGCACCATCAATTATGCCAGGATCATCCGCATTAATCCACCGACCAACCTCAGGATCATAATACCGGCTGTTGAGGTAGTACAGACCCGTTTCGGTATCATAATAATACCCACGATAGCGGAAGGGGTTCGCTTCGCCTATGGTTTCTGCCTGCGAGCCGCTGATGCTCACCAGCTTGCCCCAGCTGTCGTAGACATAGCTGACGATCTGGGTTCCGCTGCTGTCCAGGATACCGATGATGTCTCCCTGGCCGTTGCGGATATAGTAATACTCACTATTGCCCCGCTTGAACCCGAACACATTCCCGCTTTCGTCGTAGTAGTAGTCGGTCTGTACGTCACCGGTTAACTCAGCGACTATCATGCTTCCATTGAGATAGTACTGCGTCGTTACACCGTTGACCGTCTTGCGCAGACGGATCCCGCTGTCGTTGTACGCATAGCTTTATTTAATTATACTTAACTTCGTTCTATCCGTCAAGGTAACATTAGCATACAATAATAGACCGGCAGGCTGGTTAAAATAAATGCCAGCCCGCCGGTAGTCCCTCTTTGTATCAGAAGGAGAAAATAAGTATACGGATAGAAACAAAGAAATGCTGAAGTGATGATTTGATCTCACTAGAAAATGATTTTAAAATGCTTTATTAATTGCTACTTCACTTAATTTAACTACAGTTGGGCAAAAATATTCTTCCATATCATACCCTTCACGTATTAGTTTTTTTCGACATTGTTTATACTGTTGCATCTTATCAATAGAGTCGATAAGACCGTACATATTTAGGGACTGTTTTATTGGTGCAAATACACTTTGAATATAATTGTCATTTGTAGTTAAGTCTTCATGCATACAAGATGTTGACATATCTACATCAACATATTCATAGCCTAAATATCTTACAACCGGAAGACAAACCTCTGTAGTAATAATTGAATTACTACTTTCGACCTGCATACAAAATGTAGATATATTAAGTTCTTGACAATGATACGTATACCTCTGCAAATAATCCAGATCCGGAACTACATATAATCTATTATCCTGATATCCAAGCCAGCGTTCTATTGCTTCAGTGGTAAGATTAACTGAAACGTCATCTGTAAATGTATCCAGAGGCCATGTTACATATCTACCAATTCCTAAATACGTTTTATCGGTTTCATAAGGCGACTGCTCCTCGTATGATTTTATTAGAAATCCATTTTTGTGGAAAGGATCAATCATTGTTTATCCCTCTCAAAAAATTGGAATATGGTTGACGGGGCCAATATGTGCATGAGGGGATTGACTCACAATTCCACGTCCCGGATGTCCCATGTCAATGCGTGGATTACCTGGCAAGTTATATTCTTTTGCCCACTCAACCAAAGTTTTCGCATTTTCCATAGAAAGTCCCTTTCTATTCTCCTTTGCCAATTGTATAACTGCGTTTTGGTCAGGAGTGTTTTTCACACCGGTTGACTTCGTTAATTTCGGTGTAGATTTTGGCACACTACAAGCATTATGAACAAGAACAGAATTCCTACCAACATAGTATGTGTGGAAGTCCTGCACTTCAAAATTGTAGACTTTGACCGGAACTTCCAGAAATTCATGTTGAACTTTTTCGACCGTGACATACTTTCCATTGTTCAACACCAGTATATCTCCGGCGCGAAGCTGTACAGCACTTGTCCATCCTTTTTGTGGTACATAGAACGGATGCTCTGCTGTAGCAATAATTTCTTCCTCTAAGACAGATATGTGAATCAGTTCATCCGTCTCACGAACAAAAGTCTGTACCACCTCTTTGAGAGCCCTTTCACCCGTTTCCGGATTTTCAGCCCATACTCGATCGCCGGATCTCAACTTTTCAATGGCTACCAAGCCAGTTGAAGTCAGCACAGCTGTTCCCTGCACGAAACAGGCTCCACTTGAAGGTGTTGTCGCAGCTGTGGGTTTAGGGGTGTAGCTCATTCCCCCTTGTATGCCGCCGGTTACAGCACCTGTTATTGATCCAGATAAGGCCCCGTCTGCCATTCCGTTTAGCGTACCCTCTAGCGTTCCCGTTGCTAAGTAGCCAGTTGCCGCTCCGGTTGCTGCCCCGGTAACCAAACCTATGGCCGCACCTTTGGCGGCACCTACAGCAACGGCTGCAACCGCTGTTCCTGCTCCAGCCGTTGCAACAGTAACAGCGGCAACAACGGTAACTACGGCAACAACAGCAACGGCTGCCACCAATTTCTTAGCCCAACTGGGCCAGTTCCCATTTTCGTCAAACAGATTAACAGGATTATTAAAACAATAGGCAAATAAATTATATCCCTGAACGGATTCTCCTACACTTGCCACCTCTGCATCCGCATTAATAAACCTACCAACTTCAGGGTCATAGTAACGGCTCTGGAGATAGTACAGCCCACTCTCGGTGTCGTAGTAATACCCACGATAGCGGAAGGGGTTGAGGTTACCGATGAAGCTCGCGTCTCCCGACTTGTCGTTTCCTGACGCATCGGTCACACTCACCAGCTTGCCCCAGCTGTCGTAGACATAGCTGACGATCTGGGTTCCGCTGCTGTCCAGGATGCCGATGATGTCCCCCTGACCATTGCGGATATAGTAATACTCGCTGTCTCCGCGCTTGAACCCGAAGACGTTTCCGCTTTCGTCGTAATAATAGTCGGTCTGTACGTCACCGGTTATCTCGGATAGAATGAGGCTACCATTCAGGAAATACCGGGTTTCCACACCGTTGACCGTCTTGCGCAGACGGATTCCGCTGTCGTTATACGCATAGCTGGCGGTCAGGCCGTCCTTGCTGATCCCGGCCAGCTGGCGCCCGTTCTGCCACGTAAAGCTCATCCCGCCGCGCCAGTTCAGCGGATTTCCGATTTCATCGTACGTGATCGCTGTCCCGTCGTACGACGTCAGCAGGTCCTTCCACGTGCTGTCCGTGTATCCGTACACCACCGACCGCGTCGGGCTTCCCAGCTCTCCCGTGGTATAGGTATATTCCGTTTTCCCCAGAATATTCCCGCCTGCGTCATACGTATACGTCACCGTTTTCCCCGTATACGCGTTGTCTTCACGGATCAGCTGGTTCAGGCTGTCGTACGCATACCTCGCCTTCAGCTGCGTTCCCTCGTGGATCTCCGTGATGTTCCCGTTTCCGTCATACGTATACCGGATCGCCGCGTTCGTCCCGTTCGTCACGCTTTCCAGCAGGCCGCTCGCCGCGTTCTCGTCCTCCACCAGCACCGCATACGAGTTCCACGCATCCGTCACCAGCGCAAAGCGATCCAGCGCAAAATCTTCCTTCTTCCGGAATTCGTAGACATTCGCCTGTCCGGAGCCCATGTCATACAGCGCATGGATTTCCGCTTTCCCGTCCCCGTTGTAATCCGCGCTCACCAGACCCGCCGTCTTTGATGCATCGTACGCACGCTTGCCGCCGTAGTACCACCATTCCTTCGATGCGAAGTCCGTCCCTGTTGAACGGAACACCTGCACCTGTCCCGAATCCGTCGCATCGTAATACGTGTAGTCGTACAGCGCCGCGATGTCGTCCTTGCCGTCCCCGTCGTAGTCGCCAGACACCATCCGCCACTGCACCAGCGCCGCATTGTAATTCGTGTTCATCTCGGACACATGCCACGCCGTGCTGTCGAACCCGCCGACCGTGCTGTTGGTCAGCAGGTAGTGGAGCTGCGCTTTGTTGTCCCCGTAGTCGTACATCGCCGCGATATCGTCCTTGCCGTCCCCGTTGAAATCCCCGGCCACCATCCGGCCGGTCACCTGGTTGGCATAATAATATCCCGCCGTTGTGCACGCGTACCACGTCTGCCAGTAGCCACCTTCCACTTCGGTCCCTGCGCTGTTGGTCAGGAACACATGCATTTGGCAGGTGCCTCCGCCGTAATCGTACAGCGCCGCGATGTCGTCCTTCCCGTCGGCGTTAAAGTCCCCGGCCACCACACGCCCCTGCGCTTTCGACGCATACTTTTATTTAATTATACTCAGTTTCATTCAGTCCGTCAAGATCAGTAAACGCCCCACCTTCACGCCGACTTAAATTCACGTTACTCCTAACGGTAGAATTCAACTTCATAGCGCAGCTAAACGATCAATTTAATGGATATACATAAAGTTGTCCGGAGCTGTCAAATGACTGCTCCGGACAACTCACTTTACTAATCACCTACAAAGAGCAAATATCCGCGACGCTTGTCGGGCGCCGCCTTCGGTTGCAAATCTAATTGGGCGTTTTTTCATTTGATAGGAATTTCATTAGTTACTAACACGATCAACAATTTTGTTCGTTAAAAGATCACGTTTGATAACCTCAAAGATATTGTCGTTTTCAAGTTCAAAACATATCAGATAAGCATCTTCGGTAATATAAGCTGGAATATAAAATCCACTGCCAATATCAACATGAGGCTGCCCGATTTTTTCTTTGAGTTCGTTAAAATTCATGTTTACGAATTGATTTATATCGCCATTTTTAATCAAGTCAAACCCTTGTACTCGATGACATTGTCTTTCAACAGAGAATTCTACCAGCTTATTAATAATATTACCATCATTTATAGTTATTAAATAGCTATCATTAATTTTATATGCAGATAATGCATTAATGGTAATATAAGGTGTGTATTGACTGCTTATTTTGCTCATCGGTTCTCCTACCTCCACTTCATAACCTGAACATGCAGAAAAAAGAATTGTCATAAAAAACAATAAAATAATAATTCTATTCATTGCGCCCCTCAATTCGGTCCAACTTCATAATACCCTAAGAAGCCATCGTATATTCCTCGATTACAAGTAAGCAACCTTGTAAATGCCGGTCTGTTAAAGTTCAGTCCCGAATAACCATCGTCCGCATAGATCTCGTAGATAGAGAATCCCCGTTCGTGGCAATAGTCCGTCAGCATCATTTTCTGCGTTTCGATACTAACGCTTTCGCCTGCCTGCTCATCGTCTTTGCTGAGTCTGCAATAGACTGCTGCACTGTAAATGGTTTGCTCATTCCTCACTTGTTCCATAAGTTACTCCTTTCTCGGAACAAAGTGAATCCTGAGATCGTTCGGTGTCTTTCATTATACCGGAATGTGTGTTCTCAGTCAATGTGGCAGCATTTGACAGAAAGACTGCCGCAAAGATATCCTCGCTTTTGCGTTTGCCTTGGTAGGTTTCGTGAACGATCAATTTCACCTTATGCATAATTATGACCATACCTTTCCGCTGCGCTCCAAGGCACCAAAGGGAACGAAACACGGATCCTCTAACGCAGCAAGTCGTATTTTGTTAGAATAGGCTTGAGGAAGCAGGCACACTACAGAGCACGTGGAGGTGAGTAGGCTCAACCATGCGTTGGACTGAATAATTATGTGTGCCGGACGCTCTTTCAAGCACCAATGAGTAGGGCTTAGAACCCTGTAACCTTATCTTTGGAGAGACGGACTACTTCAATCTTTCAGTGAGCGTCCAGTCCCTGCCTGTTCTCCTCAAATACTGTTTTGAGGGGATGTGTTATGCTCAAAATTGTCTACCCTATCTGCTGTGGGATGGATGTCCACAAGTCCTTTGTCGTTGCCTGTATTGCTTCTACCAATGACCACGGAGTGACAACCTACAAGAGCAAGCGGTTTTCCACCTTTACCGGAGATTTGCGCCGGTGCGCGGCTTGGTTGGCAGAAAACAACTGCAAAGATGTGTGCATGGAGTCCACTGGAAAGTACTGGATTCCCATTTACAACATTCTGGAGCATACCTGCCGCATTGTCCTCGCTCACCCCAAGTATGTGAAAGCAATACGGGGCAAGAAAACAGATAAGCGGGACGCCAAGTGGATTGCTGACATCTTTAAGCACGACCTTGTTGCCGGAAGTTTTATCCCTCCGGCGGATATTCGCCAGCTTCGGGACTTAGTTCGTTACCGTTGGAAACTCACCAACTTCACAACCGGCGAGAAAAACCGGGCACAAAACTGCCTGACGGTCTCTAACTTCAAACTGGACGATGTGTTCTCGGATGTGTTTGGCAAAGCCGCCTCCGCAATCACAACCAGGATTCTGGAAAATCCAACGGAGAAAATTACGGATGTTTCCGGCTTCCGTACCAAGGGCATGAAAGCTACCAATGCGCAGGTACTTGCCGCTGTGGACGGAGAGATGTGTGCCGAACAGGCTGAAAAACTCCGCATCATCCGTTCCCATATGGATAGTCTTGAACTGTGCAAACTCAATTTGGAATCCCTAATTCTGTCTACCGCCGAGAAATACCTTCCCCAACTCAACCTTGTTATGACGGTGCCGGGTATCCAATCCTTTGCCGCTATTGGCATTATTTCTGAAATTGGAGTGGATATGTCCGTGTTCCCCACCTCGAAGCATCTTTGCTCCTGGGCTGGTCTTACGCCGCAGAACAACGAGAGCGCCGGGAAGAAGAAAACCACCAGAATCGGCAGAGCCGGAGCCTACATCAAACCGCTGCTCGTTCAATGTGCGCTCAATGCAATTCGAGCAAAAAAATTTCCCGAAATCCGAAACCGCTACCTTACTCTCAAAAAGCGCCGGGGCCACAAAAAGGCGATTATTGCCATCGCCAGAATGCTGTTGACTGCCATCTACAACATTCTCAAAAAGAACGAGCTTTACAACCCCGAACTCTACCGCAGCGCCGACCGACCTCCGAAGAACCGAGAGGTTTCTGTGGAAGAAGCCGTCTTCATCCTCCAACGGCAAGGTTATCTGGTGACTGCTCCTCCTACCGCTTAGACTTTAAGCATAACTTCGTTTTTTGCCCGCTTTCAGGGGGCTTGGTTTTGTGCGCCCTTTTTCGGAATTTTGCTTAGATTACAATGTTTCAACCTTGTCTCCTTCTTTGTGAGAGTAACAGTTAGAGGATTAAATACCCTCCAACTGTTTCCTCACTAAAAGGCAATTTTGTAACCGTTAGGTTAGAAAATCGTTAATAACCTACCATAAGGGGAACGAAGTTGTTATGTACCAGCAAGCATCGCGTTTGGTCACCCAAACACAGACTTGTCAGGAATATTCCTGAAACCTTTAAGGGCTTGGGATTATCCCAACAAACTGCCTTTTGTCCCCAAAAGGCGATGCTTGCGCGGATACATCCGCATCCGTATTCCCCTCCGGGGAATCCCGTACCAGCCAAAAGATATGGCCGCTTTAGTCCAGATTCAGGGCGTCACATATCCGCTCCTCAACCGAGAGCAGAAAGTCCAGCGCGTCAAAATCCCCGGACAGCTCCGGGTAACGGCCGGACACCGGGAATCGGAATGTGGCGCTTTCGGAATAATTGTCCTCTCCCTTTACGGTCATTGTACAGCAGAAGATGACCGCCAGCGTCATGTCCTCCAGAAGCCAAAGCTCATAGCTTTCCGCCACGGTACTCAATGCGGAAACACCGCCCTGCATGGACGTATCCAGCAGAACCCCGTTTTTCCCAAACAGCCGGTTGCGGCGGCGGTTCGGGAATATATCCTCGCTACCTTCCACTTCCAGCCCGCAGACGGGTTGAAAATCCCAGTGCAGCAGCGGCTCGAAATCATCAAAGCCGCTGATGTTATCCAGCTCTTCCTCGATTTCCTCTTCCTCACAGCCGCTGTCCAGGCATAAATTTTCCAAAGCCTCGCACAATTTTTTCATGTTGGAGGAAAGATGGGAATACTTTTCCGGCTCGCCGGCCTGCCGGTTTGTATCGGATGCTGGCATGGCTTCCGGGCTGCTGATAAGGATATTTTCTACTTCTTCCTCTTTGCAGTCTAACAGCATGAGGCCGGTAAGCTGTTCTCCCACCTGTGCCATAGCCTTTTCATAGGAATCGGCATAAACCGGGATCCGTTTTTTCGACAGGGTTAAGGTAACCTCATATTTTCTCATCGCGCATACGTCCTCTCTTTTGACTTTTGAATGGGAAGCCCCAGCCGGTGGCACAGATAATCGTTGACGTCCTTGCCCCACGGCGGTGGACGATCCTCCACCTTGTACTGCCTGGGAATCACCGCCTGGATAGCTGCCGCCGCCAGTCTGCCTGGGCCATCGTTATCGAGGTGGAGGGCAACGGTTTTGATGTGCGGGTAGTCCTCCAGATACCGGGTCAAAGCGGCGGGCAGCTTGCTCTCCTCGATCACCTTTTTCGGCTGATACACCCCGGCGAGGGAGAGAAGGTTTTCTTTTCGCCAGTCCTTTCCCTCCATTTGGCAAAGCGTGGCGTAGGAGAGCAGGTCGATGGCCGATTCAAACAGGTGTACCGTGGGATTCGCCGGGTTGACCGGCAAAGAAAAGGAATAGTGCTTGTCGCTGCCGTTCACATCCCCCATAAAGCGGCTGCCGCAAGTCCCCCGCTGGCAGGCGAACCGCGCCTTGCCCTGCTTATCAAAGCCCACAAACACCGCATTGTGGTATGGAGTACTCTCGTACAGCCGCCCGGTGGAAATGCAAAAGGAAATCAGCTCCGGTGAAATCCCCCGTTTTTCCAGATACGAAGTCACGTTTTCGGCATAGCGGTATTTTTCCGGCAGCAGCAGCGCTTTCGGCTTTTCCTCCGCCTTGGCCGATAGAAAAACAGGCGGCATTGACGCCGCCTGTCCCGTAATCCGTTCCATGGCTTCCAGAAAGGAATAGCCGTTTACTTTGATGAGGTAATCCAGCGCCGACCTCCCGCCGATCCCCTGTGAAAACCAGCACCATTTTCCGTTGGAGATCCGCAGGCTGTCATGGGTTTTGGTGCAGTAGATATTGCCCGAAACATGGACAAGCTCCTGCGGCTCGTAGTTTTGCAGATAGGTCAGCAAATCCAGCCTTTTGGCTTCCGCAATCGTGTCAGAATCGTAAAAAGGCATAAAAATACTCCCCCTTTACACAGCCATAAATTGACCGCCCGCATAGGGCGATAGGCTATGTAAAAAGCGGTGTGGGGTATTCCACACCGCCAAACGGGGCTTAATGTTCTTTCCGTGCGTATTTTTTCAGATAAGCAAGCACGTCTGTTTGGCCTGAAAATATCGGGCGAGTACAAATGTGCGATTTTACCGTTCCAGCTCTGTCACCTTTCGTTCCGGCTGCTCATCGCCCTCTCCGGTGTGCTGTCCAGCAGTTCCCGGTCTTTCTCATCCATTTTCAGCAGTTTGGTGAGTTCGGCCAGCCGTTTGGATTTTTCTCGCAGTTCTTCCGCGCGGGGAAAGGGCTTTTCCACGTCCGCTTTGGCGGCCTCCAACTGTACTTTGGTGTTTTCCAGCTTGTCCCGGTATCCCTGTAACCGGACTTCCAACCCATTCAGCGTATTGTCCAGACGGGTGATGTTGCCGTGAATATCCGTGCCGAGAGAAACCGTGTGGGTCAGCGACCCCTTTAAGGAAACACGGTATTCTTTGGACATTGCTTCGTAGAAAAGCTGCATTTCAAAGCCGCGATAGGAACCGATAGAAACCGGCTCGAAGCTCTGAAGCTGTTTGCAGGCTTCCAACAACGCCTTGCCCGCCTCCGCCTTGTCGGTATAAACCGTGTCGTGAATCTTCATGGGCGGGAACTCTTCTTTTTTGGCCGGTGCGTGTTCATCCCGCCGCGCAATATCGGCGGTGTAACCGGAAATACGCTCGTTTAACCCACTGATCTCCTGCGGGTAATATTTGAGGATTTTATTTTCCAGTTCATATCTCTGGCTCAAATGGCTGGCGTTCAACATTTTCAGCTTGTTCACTTCGGTTTCCAAGTTGGCGTGTTCGATAATCATGGGGTTGCCGGTGGCCAGCGCCTTGATCTCGTTGTAGGACAGCACCGCGTCGTCGATCTCCTGCATGACGCGGGCGGGGGATTTGGAGGTAAACACCTGTGAAATAAACCGCTGCTTGTTCTCCACCATCTGATAGAGATAGCTGTCAAACGTACCCTCCGTAACATAACGGTAAATCTGCACTTCGGGGTTTTGGTTGCCCTGCCGGATAATCCGTCCGCTTCGCTGCTCCAAGTCAGTCGGTCATTTTTTGCGGACAGTTCAATACATGCCTGTCTGTTTCGCTCCCTGCTCCTGCGTTTGCTCTCGTTTGATTTCTCCCTCTGTATCTTCTTGGCACAAGCAGGACAATACTTCGATATGCCAGAGCGGGGAACATATTCAACACCGCACACCGTACAATTCTTAGGCTTTAACGCAGTCCACCGCTTTGTCGGTGTGATATGTAATTCACCGACAAAGCCGATGAATTTATAATAAATCTTGATTTCCTGCCGCACCATTCCGTCTGTAAGTTTCTCACGTTCCGAAACAAGTATCTTGTCTATAAGTGCGTTTATGATGGTTGCGTCCAGTTCCTTAATGCCTTGATAGTTGCGGATTAGGGAGAGGAAATCACGGACACCCTGCGTCTTCTCATAGCTGTCGCTGAGCGTTTCCGTTACCTCTTTCAGCCTTGCTTCAATTTCAAGCTGTTCTTTCTGGTATTTTCCCGACATCATCTCAAAATTCCGCTCGGTAATACGCTCCATCACCTTATCTTCATAGAGTGAGGAAAACAGCCTGTCCAGTTCTGCAAGGCGTTTGTTCAGTTTTCTTTGCTCCTTTTCCAGTGCCTTTGCCTTGCTCTGGTCTGTTTCCGTGAGCCGCTTTTCAATCGCCCTCACTGCCTTTTCATCATTGACTGCCATATCCGCAAATCGGTTGATGTCGGTGAGGACAGCGTTGAACAAGTCCCTCGCTTCAATGCTGTGTGCGGTACACATGATATTACCGTATCTGCCATAATTATTGCAGGAATATTGTACGCAGTCGATGATGTCGGGGCGTTTCCTCCTGTTGGCACTCATAGCCCGCATCGCATAGCCGCAGTCCGCACACTTAATAACGCCTGCAAAGATGTTCTCAAAGCCGCCCTTGTTTTCTGGTAATCTGCGGCTTGTAATAAGCTGCTGTACGGTATCAAATTCCTCCTGCGTGACTATCCCCTCATGGGTGTCTGGTATCACTTCCCATTCTTCGGGCAGCTTAGAGGGGCGTTTCTTGCTTTTCATGTTGGCGGCAATCCGCTTGTAGCCTGCAAGGTTTCCCGCATATATCGGGCTTCTTAAAATGCCCCTTACGCTGTTCTCGCTCCAAATATAACGGTTCTCCTCATTCTCCTCAAAATACCTCTCATAGCCTGTTGCCCCCTGCTCCGCCGCATAAGCGGCGGGGCGTAAGATATGCTGTTTGTTGATGTGCTTGCGGATTTTGGCGATTCCGTTGCCCGCTAACGCAAGGTCAAATATTTCCCTTACCACATGGGCAACTTTGTCATCTATCAGCAGATGGTTGTGGTCGGCGGGGTCTTTGACGTAACCGTATGGTGCTGTCGTCCCCATGAATTTCCCCTGCTGAAACCTCGCTCGGTACGCCGATTTTATCTTGACCGACACATCGGCGGAATACATTTCGTTTAGGATGTTGCGGAAAGGCGTGATGTCCATAGCGGATTTATTGAGCGTGTCCACGCCGTCATTGACCGCTATATACCTCACATTATGCTCTGGGAAAAACACTTCCAGATACAGTCCGCAATCAAGATAGTTCCTCCCCAGACGAGATAAATCTTTCGTGATAACGCAGTTTATCAGACCGCTTTCAATGTCCTTAATCATGTTCTGGAAACTTGGTCTTTGGAAATTTGTACCAGAGTAACCGTCGTCCACATACGTTTTTGCTAAGTGCCATCCCTGCTTTTTCACATAATCCGTGAGGATGGATTTCTGTGTCGCAATG
>ERZ826051.2010-NODE-2010-length-16776-cov-4.482507_pt1 | contig 16776 bp, 17 predicted proteins | sample MGYA00519928_ERZ826051 | MGnify/ENA primary metagenome ERZ826051 (study PRJEB31778, sample SAMEA3449219) | human gut metagenome | biome: human gut; feature: human-associated habitat; material: faeces | place: United Kingdom | collected 2010/2012 ...
GGATTCCGACTGCTCCGGACTGTGCTGCAGCCTTTGCCATCAAAGGCATGATGCCACCCTCTTTTGTATACAAAGGCTCATGCTCCAATGCCTGGCAGGAAACAATCAATCCGCCCTTTATCTGATCAAATAATGCCTGTTTATCCATTTTATTTTCCTCCTGCAATTACATCTCAATTTTAACAACTGCTTTTCTCACATGTGTGTGTGATCCGTTTTTGCAGCTTGGTTTGTGAAATTCTTCCGGCAGGAATAAAGCAAAGCTTCCGTCCCCCAGCGTTCCGCCACATCTGCTTCTGCCTGCTGCAAGCCCGCAGTCCGAAGCTTCCTGAAATGTATCTGTAAATTCTGCCTTGTCTGTCCACTCCCAGTATTCACTTCCACTGATATCGATCTGCAGATCTGCATAACGTTTATGATATTCATACTCCGCACCTTCTGCCTCCCGAAGGTCTGCCTCCATGACATTGACAAAAACCCGTTCTCCGTCAATCACCGTTTTTCCGTCTGGAAGTGCAGTCAGATCACATTTTTTCAAAAAATCAATGACGGTATCCATATTTTTATGTAAACCACGATACTGCTCCAGATTCTGTAAGCTGTCTGTAACCATTTTGTATCTCCTCCCGAAATTGTCCTGTAAATCTTATTCTTAATTTTAAATCCGTACATTGGCAGCTGCATCATTTTTTCTGCAGATACAGAAATAAGCCGAAGCAGTGCGTACACCCCGGCATATTTCTGTATGTATTTCTCTTATTATAATTCTTTGATCGCTGCCTCGATCATCTTCTGAGCCTCAACAACAACAGCCTCATCTTCCGGTGCTAAAGGTGCAAGCGGCAATCTGACGCTTCCAAGTTCTAAGCCATACATTCTGTGTAAAATCTCTTTCATGACTGCGTAAAGATTTCCTTTTGCCTCGCACATCTTGTAGATGATCGCATCTGCTTTGTACTGGATCTTCATTGCCTCTGCAATATTATTCTCGCGGATGAGCTGATCCATTTTTACAAATAATTCCGGCATAACTGCATATGTTCCACCGATTCCTCCGTCTGCGCCGATCGCACGTCCGGATACGAACTGTTCGTCCGGTCCGTTGAATACAACAAATCCATTCTCGCCACGTTCTTTGATACCTTCTGCCTTAAACATCTGGATATCCTGCGTCGGCATGGAAGAGTTCTTCACTGCGATCACATTCGGATTCTTCAGCATTTCTTTTAACAGGTTCATGGATAATGCCGTTCCTGCAAGCTGCGGAATATTGTAAATAACAAAATCAAGATCCGGCGCTGCTGCACTCATTGCATTCCAGTATTCTGCGATTGCATACTCCGGTAAATGGAAATAAATTGGTGGAATCGAAGCGATCGCATCTGCTCCAACGCTCTGTGCATGTGCCGCAAGTTCCACACTATCTGCGGTATTGTTGCATCCTACATGTACAATGACGGTCAGTTTTCCTTTTGCTTCTTCCATAACTGCTTCCAACACTTTTTTACGCTCGTCCACATGCTGGTAAATACATTCACCAGATGAACCGCCAACGTATACACCCTTTACCCCTTTTGAGATCAGGTGGCGTGTCAATGCTTTGACACCCTCTGTTGAAATTTCTCCTTTTTCGTCATAGCAGGCATAAAATGCTGGAATGACTCCCTGATATTTTGTAATATCTTTCATTTTATCTTCACTCCTCTGTTAGATTTTTGTCCTATTTTTTATACCGCCCTTCTTAAACAAGAAGGATAGTTTGTCAGCCTTTTACAGCTCCCATTGTAATTCCTTTTGTAAAGTATTTCTGGAATAACAGGAACACGATGATGATCGGCAGGGCTGCCAGTGCCGCACCAGCCATGATCAGACCGAAATCTGTGGCATTTTCAGCCTGTAACTTGGCAATACCAAGGGAGATCGTCAGGTTGCTTGTGCTTGATAACATGATCAACTGCATGAAGTAATCATTCCAGCTGTTGATGAATGTAAAAATCGCCAGTGCTCCGATACCCGGTTTGATCATCGGTACTACAATCTGTAAAAATGTCTTTGCCTCACTCGCTCCATCGATCTGCGCTGCCTCCAGCATTTCAGAAGGCACACCCTCCGAGAACTGTTTCATCAGGAACACACCAAATGGCCATCCTACGATTGGGAAGATAACCGCCCAGATCGTATTATATAAATTCAGGCTTGACATCTCACGAAGTAATGGGATCAAAATAACCTGTTTTGGTAATGCCATTGCGCATACGATCAATGTGAAAAGTAACTGTCGTCCCACAAATCTCTTCTTTGCAAGCGCATATCCTGCCATGGATGCTGTGATACAGGTAAGGATCATGGACATGATCGCCATGAATACGGTATTGATCAGCCAGCGGACTGCAGCCGGTACCGTCGGTCCTGTCAGTGTCAGTTTCAAATCCCTGCTTCCTGTGATCAGGCTGCTAAATGGAATATTAAACTGGAACAGCGGTGCGGTCTGACGGCTGAATAACTTCTGATAGTTCGCCAGTGTCCACTCTTTTGGCCACCAGATCGGTGTTGTGGAGTTGATCGCTGCGTTTGTCTTAAAGGAACCTGTGATAATCCAATATAATGGGAAGGTAAATAATATTGCCAATATCACAATTACAACAATGCTGATGATCTTGTATGCAGAAGGATGTTTTGTACTATTTTTGTTTTCCATATCTGTAACCCTCCTCCTAATCATTCGAATTTCCAAGTTTAAACTGGATTGCGGACAGGATTGCGATCATAATTGCAAGGACAACGCCCATTGCATCGCCGTATCCGTAACGGTACAGTTTAAATGCAGAATAATAAATGTAATACATGATCGTGTCTGTACTGTGGTTTGGTCCACCGGATGTCAGCAGCTGGATCAGTGCAAAACACTGGAAACTGTTGATCGTTGTAATAACAACAATATATAATGTGGTCGGCATAATCTGTGGCCACTTGATCTTCCAGAAAGCCTGAAGGCTTGTAGCTCCATCTACATTTGCCGCTTCCACCAAGGATGCATCCACATTACCAAGTGCAGATACATAAAGTACGATTGGCTGGCCAACGGAAGTTGTAAGCAAAATCAGTATGATACATGCAAGTGCATAACGCTCATCACCCAGCCAGTTGATGTTCTGGTCGATGATTCCTGTCTTTGTACCAAGGTAATTGAAAATTCCATAGTAATTGTTAAACATCCACTTCCATACAACGGTAACTGCTACGGAACCAGTTACAACCGGAAGATAAAATACAATTCTGAATAAGGAGGTTGCCCATCCTTTCAGATCTACGATCACGGAAGATACCCATAAGGAAAAAACACATGTGATCGGAACGGAAACCACTACGATAATAAGAGTGTTCTTCAATGCCCCAAGGAAAACTTTATCCTGAAATAATTCTTTATAGTTTGCAAGTCCAACAAAAACATCCGCAGAGTTCATTGTTGAGTCAAAAAAACTGGTCCACACACATAATACAATTGGAAAAATTACAAATCCCAGAAAGAAAATCAAACTAGGAAGTAAAAAAAGATATGCAGCGGTCGTTTCTTTTCTTACCAATACACGGCTGCGCTTTGATGGTTTTACTGCTGATTTCAAAGAAAACACCATCCTTTCCATTACTTTTTGGCTAAAAATCCCCTCCTCCGGTATTCCTGCGAGGAGGGGATTCCACTTATCATTTATTTAGTTGCTATACGAACTGCTTAGTTAGCTGCTGCTGCGTTTGCTGTTCCAACGAACTCATCAACTGCTGTCTGGACATCAGCGCCGCTTCCAACCTGCTGAAGCATATTCCACCAAGCTGTACGAGCTTCTGCCCAGCCTGGAGTTACCTGATAGTAGTCACCAAGGTACTGCATTAATGTACTGTACTCGCTCATTGTCTGAACATCACCGTAAAGACCAGTTAAATCTTTGCCTTCTACAGTATCACGTACCGGGAAGTATGTAGAAGAAAGAACTGCGTCTGGTGTTCCTTCTGCACTGTCTGCCATGTATTTAATAAAGAGTTTAGATGCTTCGATCTTGTTTGCATCTTTGTTATCAAATACACCAAATCCCCAGATACCACCACAAAGTTTTGTGTCTGTTGCTTTCTCAGATGGGAATGCCATGAAAAGGATCTCATCGCCATCGTTTGTAAGTCCTGCATCGTTGTTGTCAGCATTTAACTGCTGTGCAATGTTCCAGCAGAATGCTACATTTAAAACACCCTGACGGAATAAGTTGATCTCGTCACCACCTGCGATAGAAGCATCAAATCCGATTGCTTTGGAATCAACAAGTGCCTGGATTGCTTTTACGTTCTCAGCGGAATCTGCTGTATATTTTGTGTGATCTGCGTCTGTGAATGTTCCACCGTAAAGGTTGTTGATGAGGGCTCTTGTTCCCTGGTCACCACCCTGACCACTACAGTAAACAGCGCCTACGGTCTGTCCTGTGTGAGCATAAACAGCGTCCATTGCTTTGAAGAAATCATCTGTTGTCCATGTATGGTTCTCAGCGTCTACATACTGCATAGCGTCAGCTTCCTCAAATACTGTTTTGTTGATCGCCATACAATGTGCTGTCATACAAAGCGGATATTCATAAGTAGCTCCCTCTTTGTTCACACATGCGGATAATACAGATTCATAAATTTCAGATTTATCTGTGTCGTCCAGGATATCGGATAAGTCAACCATTAATCCTTTTGCTCCCCAGTTTGCAACCAGACGTTCCGGTCCTTCCATGATAAGGTCTGGAGCCTGTCCACCTTCGATCGCTGTATTTACCTGATCATCACCGTTTGTGTAATCAAGATATTCCACTGTCACATTGATTCCCGGATACTCCTTGTTGAAATCCTGGATCAAGGAATCAACTGTCTCTGCATTGCCCCATTCACCGATTGGATATGTCCATAAGGTAATGTCTGCCGAAACATCAGAACCGCCTGCCTCTCCTGCTTCTGCGGTCTCTGTTGTCTGAGTTTTTTCAGGAGCTGTTGTTGTGTCACTGCTTCCTGTTGTCTCAACTGTTGTTCCACAGCCTGCTAATAAGCTTGCTGCCATTGCTCCCACCAGTAAGGTAGCCAAAACTTTCTTTTTCATATTCTTCTTCTCCTTTTCTTAAAAGATTCTATCTTTCGAAGTAATTATATTTTAGAAAAATATTTTCATTTTGTCCATATACGTTTTGTACTAATTTCATTTTGAAAATATGGTACATTTGCACATAAATCCGTGTATATCAGTTTTTAAATAGTGCTAAGTGTATATTTTATACCTGCAATTCCGCATATTCATCCATTTTCCTTTTGTTTTTTGCATGAAAATATTTTTCATTTTTATGATTTTATCTTGCAGTGTATTTCATTTTGACATATACTTTTATATAGTAAATATTAATGTGTTTCTGTAAACGCCTGCTTACGCAGTAAAACATAGGGTAAACGGTAACACTTGCTTCATTTTACAGGGGATTAAATTATGATTAATAAGAATTTCTGGGATCTGCTTGCGGAAAAGCAGGATTCACTCACCAAATCAGGTACGATCATCGCAGATTACCTGACAAAGCATGCCGAGGAAGCGCAGTTTTTATCGATTTCCTCACTTGCCAAAGCTTGCAATATGGCAGAAGCCACAATTTACCGTTTCTGTAAACAACTCGGATTTGAAGGTTATAATGAAATGAAGATTTCACTTGCACAGGCAAATGTGACGCCGACACCGTTTTCTTCCTATTCTTTAGATCCATCCATGCCGACATCTTCATTATGTGACAATGTATGTGCTTCTTTTCAGGCTGCGATCAGTAACACTATGAGCGTTCTTGACTTTGACGCAATTGACGAGGCTGCCCTTCTCTTGCAGCGCGCAACCTCCGTTTACTGTCTCGGTCAGGGTGGCAGCCGGGTTCTGGCAAATGACATCTGGGTGCGCTTCGCCACGATCTCCAATAAATTCCGCAACTGTGGTGACAGCCACACGCAATTGATCGCCGCAAGCCTCATGGGTCCAGGTGATGTCATTTTATTTGTTTCCTACTCCGGCTCCACGCATGACATGATGGACACTTTATCTGTTGCCAAAAAGACCGGTGCGAAGATCATCCTCATCACGCACTATCCGGACGCACCCGGCACAGCACTTGCAGATGTTGTCCTCCTGTGCGGTGCCCTGGAAACACCATTGGATGGCGGCAGTATCCCGGTCAAGGTCAGTGAGTTATTCGTTGCCGAATCGCTTATCATGCGTTATCTGCTCGACAACCGCGAGCTTGCCAAAATCGCCCGCGATAAAACCAGTGTTGCCATGGTGGCAAAGTTTTTGTAAAACGCAAATAAAAGAAAAATCGTGCAGACAAAATATGATTTCCTTTGTGGTTCTTTCGAACAGGAACATCATATTTCGTCTGTACGATTTTTCTTTTTTATTACATACAAAACTGGACTTGTAAAAAATCCTCTTATAGCATTTTATTCCATCTCAGATAAAGCATCTTCATCTGCAACAATGATCACATTTGGATGAAGTCTTAAGACAGAGCCAGGAACCTGCGGTGTGATCGGTCCGTTTACGACTGCATTTAATGCTTCCGCTTTATCTTTTCCGCTGACTACGAGCAGGATTGCTTTTGCGCGAAGGATAGTTCCAACGCCCATCGTGTAAGCCTGTTTTGGAACGTCATCTGCACTTGCAAAGAAACGTTTGTTAGCTTCGATGGTACTCTCTGTCAGGTCAACAACATGAACATCCTGAGGGAAAGAATCGCATGGCTCGTTGAAACCGATATGTCCATTACGTCCCAGTCCTAATAACTGAAGATCAATTCCGCCAAGAGAATCGATCAGTTTCTCGTATCTCTCGCACTCATTGTCACTGTCAAGATTCGTTCCATCCGGAAGGAAGTGGTAATCCGGTCTGATATTGACTCTTGAAAATAAATTTTTATTCATAAAATACCAGTAACTCTGGTCGTTCTCTTTCGGAAGTCCTTTATACTCGTCCAGATTTACAGTTGTGATTTTAGAGAAATCAAGGTCTCCTTTTTTGTACCAGTCTACCAACTGATCATAAATACCGATTGGAGTAGAACCTGTTGCAAGTCCAAGTACGCTGTCATCCTTTAAGATCATCTGTGCAGAAATAATGTTGGCTGCCTTTCTGCTCATATCCTGGTAATCCTTTGTTCTGATAATTTTCATTTTGACATCTCTCCTATCTTTCATCATTTATCCTCGCTGCCTCTTAAGGTGCGCTGGACTTCTTTCTGGATTTTTTCAATATGCACACGGTCATGGTTTACATAAGCCACATAAATAATGTCGATCATCATGAGAAGCGGAAACTGTGGCGAAATCAGATTGCCGTGGTTTAAATGTTGTAAGGAAGGCACCAGTATCACTTCCCTGCAAAAGTCTTCGTATGACTTTCTGTTTTTTTCCGTGATCAGTATGGTGTCTGCTCCCTGCCGGCATCCACGCGCAAGCATATATAAGACTTCTGATTTCGTGCCGCTTAAGCTCAACCCGATAACGAGGTTCTGTGGATTCAGAAACACCGACTGCATTTTTATGTTTTCGTTATCCCGGAGTGCAACCATGTCGATCCCGATCCAGCGGAATCTCGTTGCCATCTCCTCTGCTGCAAGCCCGGAACTTCCTCTTCCGCAGACATAAACACGTTTTGCCATCCTGAGTTTTTCCACGATCCGTTTGATCTGTGCCTCGTCCAACAGATTGTAGACTTTATTCAACAGGCTCTGATACGTGTCTAAGACCAGCCGCGACTCTTCCTGTTCCACTGTGGTTTTCTCCACATAAGAATTACGGTATTCATACACAAATTCCCGGTAACCCTGATATCCGCTTTTCTTGGCAAATCTTGACAGTGACGCAGGCGAAACGGAAAGCTCCGTGGAAATAAATTCTGCGGACAGATCCCCGATTGCATCATTTTTCAAAAAATAGTCTGCAATATGTCTTTCTGTTTCTGTGTATCTCTCATAGTTTGCCTCGATCGTCGGTATGATCGTTTTTGCATATTTTTCCATGCCCATAACATAACCTCATTGAAAGTGATTTTCAATCATTATACTCTTTTTTGAAAGTTCTTTCATCAAAATCTGCAAACTTTTCAAATACTACACAAAAATCATATTTGTTTTTTATTCATATTTCCTAATATAAAAGAAAGTTTTTTCACAAACTGGGTATTATATTCAGAATGTCAATTTTTATTCGGTCGCAGCCGAGTCAGTCGCAACCGAGTAAAAATTATCTCACATAATATACATAGTTCTCTTTTCTTGCGGTCGCCTCTTTTGCCGGCTCTGCTGCATATCCGAGTGCGCAGTGGCCGATCCCTTCGTATTCGCCCTGAATACCAAGATCAGCAAGAATTTTTTTGCCGAAATCAGATTCGAACTCCTCTTTCGCCCTGTGGATCCAGATGCTTGCCACGCCGAGGCTTTCTGCGGCATTCATCAGATTGCCCATCACAAGAGAACCATCGTACACATGTGTTGGAACTGCCTTATTGGCAAGTACCACAAGAATGACCGGTGCTCCGTAGAACGGATCCATGCCTACCGGTGCACCCATGATCTTACGGTTTTCTTCCGAAAACTGGTCACGCAGCTCCTTATTTGTCACTGCAAGGATGATCGGGGACTGTTTTCCCATTCCGGTTGGCGCATAGGTTCCGGCTCTTACAATCTGCTCAAGTGTTTCCTCTGGAATCATATCCGGTTTGAAATTGCGGCAGCTTCTTCTTGTCTCTAAAACTTTTAATGTATCGTTCATGATTGGAACCTCCTGATTTTTTATCTGGGATTATTATAGAACGCTTTTGCAGGGAATTCTATCGTTTTTTCATTTCCTATCACTTATTACAGTCCGCTCAGATCAATCTCATAAATCAGTTTTTCCGGCTCTTTTTCCTGCATGAAGAAAAGGATCATATACCACGGCAGATACAAAACATCTGCCTCTTTTTCAATATTTGATTTTGAGAAAACAATACTTTGCTCGAACTCCCACTGTTCCACCTTCATTGCATGATCCATTGCCAGATGTTTTTTGAAATCATTTCCAGATTTTATCTCCACAAGCTCCGTATGCAGCCCTTTCTGTAAAACAAAATCCAGCTCTCCAATTTTCTTGGAATCATAATAATGAAGCTCAAATCCATTTGACTTCAGGTTTTGTGCAAAAGCATTTTCCAGAATACTTCCCATATTGATTTCGACATTTCCCATCAAAAGATCAAACTGAATATTTTCCATGCAGGAAGCACAAAGCAGTCCCACATCATTCATATATAGTTTGAACAGATTCCTTTTCTCACTTAGCTGCAATGGAGCCTGTGGTTCCGTCACGTTATAGCAAGGCAATGCCACTCCTGCATCCGCAAGCCAATTAAAACTGTCCTCGTACCGGATATGTCTGGCAGATGCATTGATACTGTTTAACTTAAATCTGCGGTTTTTCTCATTGAGCTGTGCCGGAATACTGTCAAAGATTGCTTTGATTTTCGCTTTGTCGCTGCCTTCAGCATATTTTGCAATATCAAGCCGATATAAATTCAGAATACTTCTCTGATTCAGCACAACTTTTGCAATATCGTGCGTATCAATATAAATCTGAACCGTTTCCGGCATGCCCCCGACCACAAGATAACTGTAAAATAATTTGCAAAGCGTTTCATGCACGGAGTCAGAAACCCTTTCTCTTCTGTCATAACAGTTTTTCAAATACTGCAGCGTCTTATCCTGCACCCCATTTGCCCACAGATATTCCTCAAAATCAAGCGGATACATTGGTAAAATCTGCTCGAAGCCAACCGGATATGATCTCACTTCCTTATACCTCACTCCAAGCAGAGAACCCGATTCTATATAGTCAAACCTGCCATCCTCCATAAGAAATTTGATTGCTGAACGTACCGCCGGACACTCCTGCACCTCATCAAACAGAATCAGTGTCTTTCCCGGTTCCAGTGGTGTCTGAAGATATGCGGTCAGATTCGTAATAATTGCCTCTGCCGTCAGTTTATCGTTGAAAATATCTGCTGCTTTTTCATCTGTCACAAAATTTATTTCTGCAAAATGTTCATACTCATTTTTTCCAAATTCCCTGATCAGAGTTGTCTTGCCAATCTGTCTCGCGCCTATAATGCACAGCGCTTTCCCTTCTGTATTTTCTTTCCATTTTAAAAGTTCCTGATATACTTTTCTTTTTAGCATGTCACGCCCTCCGAATGTTAGGATTCCCTTTTCTTACATTCATATTAACATTTTTCCAAAGTATTTCAAGGCTTGTTGTAACATTTTTCCTTCGTTTTGACTTCGTATTTGTAACATTTTTCCGTGATTTTCTTGTAATTTTGTAACATTATTCACAACATTTTTCTTTCAGCAGTGCCAAAATCAACCGGAACACCTGCTCCGCCGCATTCCGCATATTTTTCTGCGCAATTTCCGTGTCCATAGCTTCATCCAGTGAACACACACCCGGCAGGATGGAGAAAAATGCATCGATTCCCTTTTCGTTACATTTTTTTGCTTCCTCTGTCACACTTCCGGCAAAAGCAATCACTTTACAATTGTAGTTTTTTGCTGTCTTTGCTACACCGACCGGAACTTTTCCCATCGCCGTCTGAAAATCAAGACAGCCTTCCCCTGTCACCACGATATCTGCATCCTGCAATTCACTTGCCAGCCCGACTGCCTCAAGCACAATATCGATTCCCGGTTTCAGTTCCACGTTTGGAAGTCCCCACAGAAACGCAAACCCAAGCCCCCCGGCTGCGCCTGTGCCCGGAATTTCACTCAGCTTTTTGCCGGTAAATTTTTCCAGACATGCCGCATAGGACTGCATCGCCCTGTCCATGCTCTCTTTTTCTTCTTCCTTCACGCCTTTTTGCGCTCCGAAAACGTAAACACACCCCTGCGCTCCACAAAGCGGATTTGTCACATCACATGCGATCTGAAAATGGCAGTCTTTTAGCACTTCCGGCACACGATTATTTTCTATCTGCACCACTTTTTCCAGCGAGGCAAAAACCGGTGGCAATATGTCTCCGTTTTCATCCATGAAATCATAGCCCAGTGCCGATAACATTCCGATGCCGCCCTCTGTCGTCGCACTGCCGCCAATTCCAATGATAAATTTGCGGCATCCTTTTTGAACTGCATCCAGAATCATTTCTCCGACTCCTGTGGATGCTGCTTTCCATGGATTTAACGGTTCTTTTACAAGTGTAATGCCGGATGCCTCCGCCATCTCCATCACAGCTGTTTGATCCGGCAGAATACCATATCTTGCTTTTACGTGGCTTCCCATCGGGTCTGTCACGGTCACATACTCATAGGTTCCGTTCATCCCTTCTACCAAAGCTTCCACCGTACCCTCGCCTCCATCCGCGAGCGGTTTTACGACAACATCCATATTATCTGCTGCAGGTTTCCTGTCCCTAACGGCTGCTGCCCCACCGTCACAATGCGCACGCGCCGCCGCAAGAATCCCCTCTTTACAGGCGTTTCCCGCCTGCATACTTGTCATACTCCCTTTAAAAGAATCAATTGCCACTGCCACTTTCATATAAAATGCCTCCGCCTATGATTCCAATATTGTACCACAGCCGGAGGCATCAAAACAACAATCCCTGTTTTTAGTTTACATAACACCGTTCAATTGTAAGGTCTGTAACCAGATGATCACATCTTTTAAAGAGATCAGCTGTGCTGTTACCATCTTTTTGAATTCTTCTCCCGGCTCCCGCATATCCGGAATGCAGATCACATCAATTCCCGCAGAATGTGCCGCCTGAATCCCTGCTTCGCTGTCCTCTAACACCAGACAGTTTTTCCGTGGCTCATTTGCATCCTCACATGCTTTCAGGAAAATATCAGGAAACGGCTTGCCACGTTTCACATTTACACCATACACCAGATGGTCAAAGTAGCCACGGATCCCATTCTGCTGCAGAATTCCCTCTGCGCGGTCTTCGGTACTCGACGTTGCCAGCAATATTTTGTAGTGATTTTCCTTTAAATACGCCAGCACTTCACGTGCGCCCGGTTTCAGCGCAACACCTTCTTTTAAATATTCTTTTTCCCTCTCATCCACGAAAGCCATTCCAGCATCGAACGTGATTGGAAGCTGATACTTTTCCAGCAGCAGCTTCATATTTGTAATGCCGGTTTTTCCGCTATAATCCGTTGCATATTCTTCCAGCGTCATGGAACGTCCATATTTTCCGGTCAGTTCCTCATACAATCGGAAGGAAATGATCTCGCTGTCGATCAACAGACCATCCAGATCAAAAATCACTGTATTTTTCATGCTGTTCTCCTTATTATTACTATTTGAACATAAAACCTTTTATCTCTATTCTGAATTTTATCACAGCAAAAACCATTGTATCTTTAGAAAATGCGACTTATAATATAACAAAAGCGACAAGGCGGTGTGTTTATGTTAAATAATTCCATTTCTTTATCTATTGATGCATCCGGCAAAGAACTAATTGAAAAAAATGCGAGACTTTTTGACCTCTCCCTGAATAATATGGATCTGCATGAATATATGGGCGGATATGTTCCTCCTCACTGGCACGGTGAGCTGGAACTGTTTGTGCTGCTCGAAGGGCTTGTCACGGTTCGCATCGGCGACCAGTCCTATGAACTGAAAGCCGGGGAGGGATGCTTTATCAACACAGAGATCATTCATGCTGTTGTTCCGAAAACCGCCGCTCCCTGCCTGTTCCGCTCCTTTGTGTTCAGCACTGACATGATCTGTGGAACCCCGGAAAGTGTATTTCACATCAAATACATGCGCCCGCTGTTGGAAAATGGTCCTTCCTTCTTTGTGTTTCATAATACTTCTGAGGACGCTCCGTATTTTCAGGAATTTCACTGTGCCTACCATGCCTGTATCAATGAAAACTACGGATATGAATTTCAAGTAAGGAATGCGCTGTCTAACGTCCTGCTTTTTGTTTTGTCCAAAATGTCCGTGGATTCCAGCCCTTCCATTTCCCCGGTACAGGACGAACGCCTGAAAAAAATGCTGACCTGGATGCACCGGAATTTAGATAAAACCATTTCTGTATCGGAAATTGCGAACACTGCAAACATCTGTCTCAGAGAATGTCAGCGCATTTTTCAGCAGTATCTGCATTACAGTCCGATCGAATATTTGCAGCGGATCCGTATTTTCCATGCCGCAAAACTGCTGACAGATTCCGACGCTCCCATCACAGAGATCGCATTAAACTGTGGTTTTTCCAACCCAAGCTATTTTTCAAAGCAGTTTAAAACAATTATGGGAAGCAGACCACGCGAGTATCGTGCTGCTTCCCATAAGGAGATTTCCACTTATTAATTATTTCTGAAAATACTCTTTTGCAAATTCCATATCCTGTACCAGTTCCATGGTTCCAAGATATTTTCCGCTTTTATCGCGGACTGCCATATAAGTGACTAACATGGTTCTGCCGTTTTTATCCATCCAGACAGGTACTTTATCAAGTGTTCCCGCTCTGAATTCTTCAATAATACGGCGTACCTGCTGTTCGATCTTCGGCGGGTGGCAGGAGAACACCTCTCTGTCAATCGCCATTCCCGGTCTTTTGAACACTTTTGGACCTTCGTTGAAAAAGCGGTTGATATTGTCTGTGTCCACAAACGAAATCTCCAGTGGAATGGTATTCAGCATTGCTGTCAGCTGCTCCACGGTCATGTGACCGCCTGCCATGACAATCTCATCCTGACTGATAGACGACATCTTTACGTCCTGTGCCTTCTCTGCGTCCTCCCAGACTCCGTTTTCTACACCAAAACACTCTGCGTAGTCTTTTGAGTCCCGGTAGATTCCAAACCATTCCTCATCCGTAAAGTTAAATGCGCAATTAGGAAAAAGAATATTGGCTTCCTTATAGATCATCTCGTCCGCTCTTGTGAGTGCCGCCTCGAAACGTTTTTTCCACTCATCATCCTGTGAATCCGCTTTTTTCGCCAGCGCAGCAAATTCATCCCGTATCTCATCATCCACCGTCCACATAACATCCGACGGACCGCTGATCTCATACTTTACCTTTAAATGCGGATAAAGAAGATCTCCCTTTTTGGCATAATGGATCGCAAGCTGACGGACTTCTTCTATAAGCTTGTACTCTACATGCCCATTCTTTAGGGCTTCCCTGCATTTTTCAATCGTTTTGGCAAGTGCTTCATTCTCCAACGTAAATGTGTGAAGCGGATGCCCCGGAATCTTCACAAGCTCCGCCGTCTTTGCAAATCTCTGTTCCCGGATAGAATCTACCGTTGCTTTTGGGGCATTTGCGATCTGCTCTTCTCTATTCATACTTCCTACGCTCCTTTTGGCAATGATACTGTGCGATTTATTTTCATATATAGTTTCCTTTTTTTGTATCTTTACTATACGCAATTGGGAGCAGAATTTCCGTTGTTTTTACAACATTATAGAATTTCTCTGATTTTTTCCTCTACCACATCCATGTCTGTTGTCGGCTCAAACCGTTCTACCACATTGCCTTCCCGGTCAATTAAAAACTTTGTAAAGTTCCATTTGATATCTGCGCTCTCCATATAGTCCGGCCGTGTTCTTGTCAGCATACTTTCAAGCATTGGTGTCAGATTACATCTTCCGCTTCAAAATCATAAAATTTACTCATTGTTTTTCTCTCCTTTTATATTGCTTACAATTTAATTGTGTTCAATCTTTATGTATAATAAAATACAACCTATTGGCATCTTTGTCAATAGGTTGTACACAATTAATTTTATTTCATAAATTTTCCAAAGAATCCTTTTTTCTCTGGCTGTTTCTCATCCTCTGAATCCTCTTCTTTTCCTTCCTGCTCTTTCCACTTAAAGTACTCAGAATCCAGATTCACGCTGATCTCAGGGGCAGCTTTCTCTGTTTTTTCTTCCGGCTGTTCTTCCTCCGGTTCTTCAAACGAGATTCCCTGCTGTTCAAAATAATCGCGGTTGATCTTGATCTCTGGCTTCACTGCTGCATAAGGAGAAGATTCCGTATCCTCTTCTTTCCATTTCTTCTCCTTCGCGATCTTCTTATTCCGCTCCTCAATAATACCCATGTATTTGTCCGTATCCTTAAGATCCTGCAGCAGACTCTTTAATTCCAGCTTGTCACCGGAAACCAGTTTTCTTTCATTTGCAAGCTTTTCTCCCATGCTGTCATAGACCGCTTTCACAGACTCATTCGCCTCATCCATAATATCAAGTATCCGCCAGAGCGCTTCATCCGTATACATAACCGACGCGGCATAAACGTCCTCTGCTTTTGCTCTGGCGTCATTGATGATTTCTTCCCCGATCTTCCGGTTTTCCCGCTGCGCCTGCTCCCTGCCCTGCTGCGTCAGTTCATACTCATCCATAACTTCTGACATGCAGACTGCAAGCTGTTTTAAAATATCCAGCATCTCTTTCTTATTTACGACCAAATAGTTAGAATCTCTCTCATATGGATTGCTTTTTGATAAAAGGACATGTAATTCCCTGAGAACCTTTTCCATGTTGTCCTGTGCGCTCATTTTGAATCTCCCTACCAATCCCGACTTATGTAAACTTCTTTTTCAACGTATGTCCGAATGATCCACTGATACCGGAAAATTTTTTTACTTTTTCATCTTGCGGGATTTTACTTTTTTCACAATTTTCTTAATTAATACTATAATGAAAATGACAAGTAAAATCAACACCGCAATCGCACCAACAATGATAGCAGTAAATTTATTTGGATTTTTTACAAGGTCAACGATATTCCTACTGTCATCTACCTGTTTTCTGTAATGTGTGGTGCTGTAGTATTCCGGCACATTGGCTATTCCGTCGCCGTCTGTGTCCTCAAATGACTCCATGTATCTTGCGATCGCATCCCACGCTTTTAACTCTTTTCCATTCTCTGTGATAATGACATCCTCGAAGTCTTCGATCGGTGTTCCGTCGGCGTATTTTGGAACCAGTGATAACAGTCCGTAAGACATATCTGTTACGGCACTTAACATCTGTCCGCTGTAAAGGTCTGCGACCACGCGGTATAATTTATCATCCTCAAGCTCAATTCTCTGTGTACCATCGTCCAAATACACATCTGTCACTTTATTTAAGATCATGCGGTTTGGATTGTAAGTAAAATCAAGTCCGCTGCAATATAATCTCGCCGTTGTCATAAAATCAGAAACGGATGCGTCGATCTCCGCTGCCGTCTTTAACTCTTTTCCGGTCAGATACACGCTGATCAGCGGATAGCCAGGCACTCCGTCTGCACCGATTCCAAGGGAAAAGGAATTGAACACCTGCTCTACTGTAATGTCACCTTTTGCATAAGTATCACGTACCGTTCCACTTGGAACGACTGCAACATCCACCGGAACACCGTCATAATCGGCTGCATTTTCCACCGCATACACATAGGCGTCCGACATAATATCGCCGAGGTTGTGTTCCTCATGAATATTTTCCAGATCTTTCTGTGTGGAGAAATCCACGTCATTTTCCGCTAACACCTGATCTTTGGTATAGCCAAACTGTGCCAAATAGTCGGTGTCCACAGTATCCATAAACTGATCAATGGCGTTCTGTGTCTCTGTATCCTGATCAACGTCTGTTGTGACCGGCACAAGTTCGTAAGAAGTCATCTCCCAGCGTCCATCTGCTTTCTACTACAATATATTTATGGTTAATATCCCTTACAGCCAGTAAGGAATTATCC
>ERZ826051.2012-NODE-2012-length-16760-cov-6.071057_pt1 | contig 16760 bp, 34 predicted proteins | sample MGYA00519928_ERZ826051 | MGnify/ENA primary metagenome ERZ826051 (study PRJEB31778, sample SAMEA3449219) | human gut metagenome | biome: human gut; feature: human-associated habitat; material: faeces | place: United Kingdom | collected 2010/2012 ...
GCTGGGCTACGGCAGGCGGAAGCGGCGGCGCAGACGGAGGCGGCGCGGGCGGCAAAGGCGGCGCGCCGGGCACGAACGGCGCAGACGGCACGGCGGGAGCGGCGAACACGGGCGGCGGCGCAGGCGGTCCGGGCGGCGGATATGTGGACGAGGACAGCCGCTACAACAGCAAGGGCGGTCAGGCGGCGGCAGGCGGAAGCGGCGTCGTCATTCTGCGGGGAACGCAGGACGATTTGATTCCGGTGGTTTTTAACGGAACACAGCTGAGTGAGCTGTACTTTAACGGCGTAAAGGTGACGAGCCTCATTTACAACGGGGCAAGGCTGTTTATACGGGAGGTGAAACGATGTTTTGCGCATCAAGCGGTCAAATTGTGCTGACGGCGGGGGACACGGGCGTGATCGGGTTCGAGGCGGCGGAGGGCGGCTACATCCCGACGGAGAACGACCGCGCAATCTTTACCGTTCGGGACAAGGTCGGCGGGCGCAGGCTGATTGAAAAGACGGTTCAGCCGGACGCGCAGGGCGTGACGCGCGTTCCCTTCATGGTGGAGGACACGGCAAAGCTCAAGCCGCGCGGCTATGTTTGGGACATCCGCTTCGCGCTGGAGGCGAAAGAGGACGGGAGCGGGAACGTGACGGAGTACAGGGAAATGATTACGCCGATGGAGCCGGGCGTTCTATGGGTGCTTCCGGCGATAGGAGAGAGCAGATGAGCGAAAAAATCAAATTGCAGATTCGGAATTTTCGCGGCGAGAAGGGCGAAAAGGGGGACAAGGGCGACGCATTCACCTATGCGGACTTTACGCCTGAACAGCTGGAGGGACTGACGCGCGGCATTGCGCAGGAAGCGGCTGGAAAAGCCGAGCAGGCTGCCATGGAAAGCGTCAGGCAGGCGACGGACGCGGCGGCACAGGCGGCGGTGAGCGCATCCGGCGCGGAGAGCGCAAAGACGGCTGCGGAAAAAGCCCAGACCGCGGCAGAGAGCAGCGCGGGCGGCGCGGCGGGAGAAGCGCAGAAGGCGCAGACGAGTGCGGCACAGGCGGCAAGCAGCGCGGCATATGCGGGAGAAGCAGGCACAGCGGCGGGAGAAGCGCAGAAGGCGGCAGAAAGCGCGAAAAGCGCGGCGGCGGTTTCTGCATCGCTGGCGCAGGAGAGCGCGGCACAGGCGGCAGGGAGCGCGGAGAGCGCAGACAGCGCAAAGACGGCGGCGTCGCAGAGCGAGCAGAGAACGGCGGCGTCGGAAGCGAACGTCGCGCAGGCAGAGGAGCGCATCAGCAAGATGGTTTCCGGCGCGGTGGAAGCAGTCACGGCGCAAGAAACGAAATCTGTTCAGGCGGTCGCAACGCAGGGGGAAGCGTCTGTTGCGGCGGTGACGGCAGAGGGCGAACGGGTGCTGGGGACGATTCCGCAGGATTATACGGCGGCGGTCGGAGAAATCGACGTGCTCAAAAAAAGCAAAGCGGAGATTGACGACACCGCCATAGACGGCGATACATGGAGCAGCAAGCATATTGTGGACATGCTCTGCCCCAAGGTCGAGAAAAGCGGAACACTTGTACAGATGGACGGGATGCTCGGGGGATATCCGCTGGGCGTCAAAGTCAGTTGGACGCCGGCGCAGGAGGGGAGCGGCGAGCCGTCGCCGGAGAATATCCGCCCGATAAAGGGCAGGAATAGCGTAAGGGTCGAGCGGCGGGAAAACGATTTAGCTTACACGCTCACCCTCCCCTCTACCGTCTATGGCGGCGAAGTGGACGCGGTGAGGGGAGAGGGACAGAGAGAGTGGCGGTGTATAACATTAACAGGGCAAGAACCATGTCATGTTTACACAACGTTATTCTACATTGACCTCAATAAACTGGATTCTTTTGCCGCAGAGCCTGCGATCGATTCTACAAGCGGAAAAAGCAGTCATTACCCATATCAATTATACGGTGCAAATGGATATATAGGAATAACACTTGATGGCGGTGCTGTGGTTTATAGTCCAGGGGGAAAATATCCAAGTACGAATGACGGACTGAGGGAATGGATGGATTATCTCGCCGCCCAGTACGCCGCAGGAACGCCTGTGCAAATCTGTTACAAACAGGCTAACCCGGTTCCCTTCACCGCCACTGGCGGCGCATCCATCAAGGCACTCTCCGGCACAAACACCGTCCTGACCGACGCGGACAGCGTAACGGTGACGGGCAGAGCTGATCCCATTCAGACAGTATCCAAGTTGAGTGAACGCATCGCTGCATTGGAAGCAGCGGCGACGAACATCACCGAATAACAGGAGGAAAGACACATGATTGAAAACGAAAAGACGTACAGTGCCAAGTATCAGGTACTCTACAACCGCCTAACCAACGGAACGCCGTTTACAACTGACACGGCGCAGGCACGAATCACCGCGCTGGCGGATGCGCTGGAAATCACGCAGGAGGAAGCGGACGAGCTGTTCGCGCTCGCCAAGGAGCATGGCACGAGCGGCGCGACGCTGGAGGAGCGCGTGGCGGCGTTGGAAGAACGCGCGCTTGAGCATGAGGAAGCACTGGTCGAGCTGGCGGGCATGATGACGGGAAGCGGGGTGGAGTAAATGGCAAAGGTTTATGCGCGGATGATCAAAAACGGAAAGATGACGCTTGAAAACGTGCCGGAGAAGTGGCGCGGACAGGTCGGGAAGCTGCTTGGAGAGGATGAATGATGGGCATTGTAATCGCGGCGTTCTGCCTGCTGGCGTGCATCGGCATCGCGAGATTCATTCACGCGGGAGGGGCTTGGGATGATTAAAAATGAGAAGCAAATCTGAGTACGCGATGCAGAAGGTGCTAGCCAGAGAATGGGCAATTCAATATATTAAATCTATGCAAAGCGTTGATTTTTTAACGGAAGAGAACATCAAAAAATACGCGCGTGCCAGAAGAAGGGCATTGAAGCAATTCCACCGCCTGAGAGGGCATATGAGGGGGTGAGAAAATGATTAAGACGGCGGAAGCACTCCACACGGCGCGGGGACTGCTTGGCACAAGCTATGATGAGCTGGACTGCATCAACCTCATTAAGAAGGTCATCCGCGTCAGCGCGGGCGGGGAGAAAAGCTACACGACGGCAGGCACGAACGCGCTCTGGGAGAGCGACAAAAACAGCGCGAAATACCGCGATTTGACATGGAAGCAGGAAGGCATTTCCGGCGCGAAGGCGGGGATGCTGGCGTTCATGGGCGTGGGAACGGGCGATGTGAATCACGTCGGGCTGGTGACGGAGAAGGGGACGGTCGTCCACTCAAGCAAGAGCAGGGGCGGGACGGTCGAAACCGAGCTGACGGAAAAGAACGGCTGGAACGGGTTGGGAAAGCACAGGATGATTGAGGTGAATGGAATGGAAAAGGAATTCGGCAACGCGACGGTATCGGTCACGAGCGGCTGCCTGAACATCCGCGAGGGCGCGGGCACGGCGGCGAAAATCATCGCCAAAGCCGAGAACGGGACGCGGGTGAACGTGATCCGCGAGGCGGGCGGCACGGGCTGGGTGTTCGGAAAGTTGGAAAACGGCGTGGCGGGGTACATGTCAGGGGCGTATCTGGTGGAGGACGAGAACACACCGGATGCCGATGCGGGGAACGCTGCGGACGCGGGCGGCGCGGAAACGACGACGCTCAGAAGGAGCGACGGCGTGTATGTTACGCTGGCGGGGAAATGGGAAATCGCGGAAGATTGAAAGGAGCGAACTATAATGAAAGCTATGTTGTCTCAGCCTATGAAAGGTAAAACAAACGAAGAAATTATCGCCACCCGTGAACGCTCTATTGCCGTACTCAAAGAGCGCGGATATGAAATCATCAATACCCTGTTCACCGACGAATGGTATTCGCAGGAAGCCATGAAGAAACGCGGTGTTGAAAACATTCCCTTGTGTTTCCTCGCGAAGTCGCTTGAAAACATGTCTTTGTGTCATGCTGCTTACTTCTGCAAAGGCTGGGAGAATGCACGCGGATGCAAAATTGAACACGAGGTTGCCAAGGCTTACGGAATGACGATTATTTACGAAGATTGAAAGGAGGATGACCATGAACAACTGGTCGGGAATCTGGAACAAAATACTCAAGATGGCGGCACTTGCGGGCGGAGCAATCGCGGGTGCAATGGGAGGCTGGGACACGTTGCTGATCGTACTGTGCTACATGATGGGCATTGACTACGTGACAGGGTGCATTTGCGGGATGATCGGCAAAAGCCCGAAGACGGACGGCGGGAAGCTGGACAGCAAGACGGGCTGGCACGGCTTGCTCAAGAAGGCGGTCATGCTGGTGGTGGTCTTTATGGCGGCACAGCTTGACCGCGTGATGCCGGAAGGGACGCGGGTTTTCCGCGACGCGATGGCGATGTTCTACATCGCGAACGAGGGACTGAGCATCACCGAGAATCTGGCAATCATCGGCGTGCCGTTCCCTGCGTTTGTCAAAAAGGCACTTGAACAAATTAAGCAGCAGAACGACGAGGGCACGGAGGGAGACTGATGTGCGGCAAAATCACGTTTGCAAAATATACTAAAGATGAACGTGATGAGCTGATACAGGCGTGCGGGCTGACGGACAGGCAGAGAGAGGTGTTTGTCACCCGAGCGCAGACGGACAACCTGATTGCAACGGCGCAACGGCTGCACATTTCGCCGGAAACCGTCAAGCGCGAATCGCGAAAGGTACAGGACAAAATCAACCGCGTCAGAACCAGGCAGAGGCGGCAGACGGACGGGCAATCGCTTGGAAGAAAAACGAGCGATTGAGCAAGACCCGGAGGGGAAACCTTCCGGGCTTTTTTTATACCCTGAATTGACCCGGATGTGACCCGCGATGACGCGCTCAAAATGGCAGAATGGAAGCAAGAGGTGACGACGATGTACAAGCCTTACAACCCTAATCCCGAACTGACCCGCGTCGGGGACTGCGCGATACGCGCAGTATGCCGGGCAACGGGGCAGAGTTGGAAAATGGCGTTCGTCGGGATCGCGGCGCAGGGTTTTGTATGGCACGACATGCCGTCATCGAATCGGGTCTGGGGCGCGTACCTCAGAGAGAACGGCTTTACCCGCCACAGTCTGCCGGACGATTGTCCGGACTGCTATACGCTTGCCGACTTCTGCCGAGATCATCCGACTGGATGCTATGTTGTGGCGATGAACGGGCATGTGGTCTGCGTGCAGGACGGAGATTGGTTTGACACGTGGGACAGCGGCGGAGAGATGCCCATTTACTACTGGAAAAAGGAGTGAATGCCATGCCTTTTTACAATGGCTACCCGGGCGGATACTACACGCCGCCGATGAACCCGCCGATGCCGGACCAGCTGGCACAGCTCAGGCAGGGCTATCCAATGCAACCAACAGTTGCATCCATGCAACAGCCGGTTGCATCACAGCCGCCGCAGACCGCGCCCATCATCTGGGTTCAGGGCGAAGAGGGCGCTAAAGCGTACATGGTCGCGGCAGGGAACAGCGTCCTGCTGATGGACAGCGAAAACAGCACGTTCTACCTCAAGAGCAGCGACCAGAGCGGAATGCCGCTGCCGCTGCGGATATTCGACTATTCAGAACGGACACAGATGGCAAAAGCGCCCGTACAGGCGGCTCAGACGCCGAACGTGGAATACGTCACCCGCGCGGAATTTGACGCGCTGGCGGCAAAGTTGAACGCGCTCACGCAGGGAGGAAAAGAAGATGGGCAATCCGCTGTTTAACATGTTGGGCGGCAATATGCAGAATATGCACAATGCCCCGGAATTTGGTCAGATGATGCAGCAATTCAATCAGTTCAAAGCCAGCTTTCAGGGCGACCCGAAACAGGAAGTCCAAAAGCTCCTGCAATCCGGCAGGATGAGCCAGCAGCAGCTTGACCAGCTGCAAAGCATGGCAAGGCAGTTTCAGCAACTCATGGGTTAAAATCGTGCGCACGATTTAACAAAAAGAAAGGAGATCACTATGATGGAAAACGGTATCCCGATGACCATGCCGGTTGAACCTTCCGGCAATAATCGCAATTCGTCCGGCTGGGGCGGAGACGGCGCGTGGTGGATCATCATCCTGTTCCTGTTCGTATTCTGCGGCTGGGGCGGCGCTGGCTGGGGCGGCAACCGCGGCGGAAGCACCGGCGCGGGCGTCATGGACGGCTATGTGCTGACGAGCGACTTTGCCAACATCGAGCGCAAGCTTGACAGCGTAAACAGCGGACTTTGCGACGGCTTCTACGCGCAGGCGCAGCTCATCAACGGCGTACAGCAGAGCATGAGCAACGGCTTCATGAGCGCAGAAATCAGCAGGGCGAACCAGCAGATGGCGTTCATGCAGCAGCTTAACGCGATGCAGGCACAGCAGGCGAATTGCTGCTGCGAGACGCGCGAAGCGATCCAGGGCGTCAACTACAATCTTGCACAGCAGGGCTGCGAGACGCGCAACACCATCCAGACCACGACGCGCGACATCATCGACAACCAGAACGCGAATGCGCGCGCGGTTCTCGATGCGCTGACGGCACAGAGGATCGAAGCGAAGGACGCGAAGATCGCCGAGCAGAACCAGCAGCTCTTCGCAGCTCAGCTGGCGGCGTCTCAGGCTGCGCAGAACAATGTTCTCAAGGCGTATGTGGGTGAGCAGTTCGCCTACTACAACCCTCGTCCGGTTCCGTCCTTCCCGGTTCCGGCTCCGTACCAGTTCGGCAACTGCGGCGGATGCAACGGCTAAGCAAATAAAAGCAACTGTTCGGCATGACCGAACTGGTCGGGCGACCGATGATGCGACAAAGCGGCGGGGCTTTGCGCCCTGCCGCGTTTTTTAAGGAGATGAAATCATGGCTGAATATGGCAACAGCAACATCGTAACTGTGGCGGCGGGGCAGGTCGTGCCGCTTACGGGCAGGATCGAGAGCGGAAAAACCTGTATCCAGCATCGGGACGGGGCGGGAACGATCACGCTGCGGGGACTGACGAACCAGTGCAAGGCACGGTATCTGGTGATGTACAATGCGAACATCGCCATACCGGCTGGCGGAACGGTCGGCGCAATCTCCATGGCGCTGACCATCGCGGGAGAACCGTTGAACAGCGCGACCGCCATTGTAACCCCGGCGGCGACGGATAACTACTTTAACGTTAGCGGCGCGGCTTACATTGACGTGCCGCGCGGATGCTGCGTCAACGTTGCGCTGGAGAACACCAGCACGCAGGCGGTCAGCGTGGCGAACACCAACGTCATCGTGACGCGCGAGGCGTGAGAAAGGGGCATAATATGGAAATGAGAACGCTGAATCAGCTTTGCGAAATGTGCTGCGACGAGATCAGCGAGATTGTCGAAAAGGGAAATCTGACCTCGACGACGCTTGATCAGGCGTACAAGCTTGTCGATATCGTCAAGGACGTCAAGAAAATCAAGATGCTTGAGCAGGGCGAACGTTACAGCCGCGCCTACGACGGCAACGATTACGGCGGCTACGACCGCGGATACAGCTACGGTGCTTACGACGGGACGGAGAGCAGCCGGGAAATCAGCCGACGCGGAGAACCCTATTACAGCAGGGGCGGCGGCAAAGAGCAGATGATGGAGCAGATCGACAACATGATGCGCGGCGCGAACGAAAGACAGAAAGACGTTCTGCGCCGGATGCGCGAAGAGCTGAAGAATACGTGATGCGCTCGTCATAATCCGCGGCATAATCGGTGTAAAAACCTGCTTACACAGTGTTAAATCCCGCTTACATCGCGTAAGCGGGATTTAACATTTTTCCCTTGTGAAATAAGGAAAAAATAAAGGAATCTAGCTATTGCTAGATTCCTTGTTTGGTGCCGGTGGCGGGGGTCGAACCCGCACGGAAACGCCCTAAAAGCTCTTATTTTACTAGACTTTTTATTTCGCCGTGTCATAATTCGCGGCATAATTATTTGTACTGGCATATTTTGCCGCCGAGCAGCGCGGCGTTGTGAGACGCAATCGCGTCGGCTACGGCATCGCGCTTTTTGTTCATCGTGTGCTGATAGACACGATTGAGCATATCGAGCGTCGCGTGTCCCATGCGCTCCTGAGCGTACTTTGGCGGGACGTTCAGGGCAGCCATGACGGATGCGGCATAGTGGCGCAGATCGTGAAAGCGACCGGGGAGATTGAGCTTTTCACAGAGACGCATGTAAGAATCTGTGATGCTGGCGGGCGTCATGCCAGTGATGGTCTGCGGCGGCTGGTGACCGAAATTGCGGACAGCGGAGACGACGAGCGCATCCAGACCACGCAGGACGCGGTTACCGCTGCGGGATTTGGGGGGCTTGAGCTGGTAGTCGCCGCATTCATCCATGGCGAGGGATTTGTTGATGGTGACCGTTCCTGCCTCGAAATCGAAGTCATCCATCGTCAGGGCGGCGATCTCGCCGCGGCGCAGACCCAGCGTTGCGGCAAGGACGACCGCGACGTAAAGGTTGGTGTTGTGTGCGCGGAGATAAAACAGCGCACGCTGCACGTCTTCATCCTGCGGGATGGTCATCTCTTTGCGGTCGGGTTCGGGCAGGATCAACCCTTGCGTCGGCGGCTCGATTCCGGCGTGCTTCACGGACGCGGCGAGAAAGCCGAGCTTATTGCGGACGGTTTTCGGGGTTGCGCCGGATCGCGTCCAGTCATTGACCACAGATTGCAGTTCAGCGCGTGAGATTTTGGCGATGGGCTTTGATTCGAGAGCTTCAAAGCCGTTGCGCCGCATGGCAGCATAGCCGCGGATGGTGGACGGAGAGCGACCGGCGGAGCGGCAGGTATCGAGGTATTTATCCATCGCCTGAGCCAGCGTCACACGCCCCGCCAGATTCGCGGAGAGGGCGTTCTCGCGGTTTTCGTCGAAGTCGGCAATCATTCGCCTGACCTCGGCCTTCGTCGCGGCAGAAAGGGAGATATAACGATATCCGCCGGACGGGAGACGCTCGCCGGTGGAGACGCGGGCGCGGTATCCGGTCACGGTTTTTTCAATTTTCGGCATAAAAAGACCTCCTTTTTGACGATTTGCAAAAAGAAGGAGGATGTGCTATAATAAAAACGTTCCTTCCATTTGCAGCTTTTTGTCCTTTCTGGCTGTGGTTGGTGCTTTGCCCTGTCCGCTATCCCGCGCGGACGGGGCTTTTTTATGAGTTCTTTTCGGAGCGGTCAACATAGAAACGCAAAAGCGTTATCAGGCAATACGCGCACACATAAGCCAGTACAGAAAAATCGACAACAGAGAATGTAGGCGAAACTTTGCCCAAAACAGCTGCCAATGAATAAATCAGAAGGAAACCGGCGGGCAGGAGCATAGGCATAAGGCGCTGCAAGGGAGTGATTCGTTGACCATAGAACGCCCAGCGAACGATAAAGAACGCCACGGCCAGAAAGATAAAGGCAGCGTATTGTTCAGGCATTATATTTTTCAGAATAACAGGAATGAGACACGAGAAAATAAGAATAAAGTCCAACATCATCATAGCCTCTTTCTTTTTCATTTGTTTTTGTCGAAAGACATATTTCGTATACAGATATCAAAACAAAAGTGTGAACCTTTGTCGAAAGAAGCATAGCCGCCCGAAAGGGGGATATACTAGGACAAAGGAGGGGATGGACATGAAAGAGAGCCGCCCGAAGAACGTCACCTTACACAGAGCGCGGAGAGCCGCGCCGACCACCACCCCAATAGAGTTTGAGCGGGAGAGAAAGGAAATCATCGCGATTGCAGAGATGCTGACCGACGGTGAAGACCTTTACTACCTACTCGGAACGGCGAGGGCACTGCTTAAATTAGAAATGAAGCGTACCCCACCTGTCACTTGATTTCCTTCTTTAAAAAGGAAATCATTTCGTCCAGCAGTTCATCAGGCATCGCAGAAAGGATGCGGATGAGCTGCTTTTTGTTTTCGCTCGCGCCACGCATGATATTCGCCAAGCGTTCTGCGTCATCTTCGGATTGCTTGCGCTTCATGGCACCTTCGCCGGTGCGAAGCCAGTGTTCATCAATTTGAAACTCAAGGCAAATATCCGAAATAGTTCTGTCGCTTGGCATTTTTGCGCCGGAACACAACTCGGAAACAAATGGTTGAGATAGTTTCAGCCTTTTAGCAAAATCGACTTTTTTCAGATGGTACTCATTGAGTATCATCATAATTCGCTCGTTCATTCAATACCTCCCTTCCGATTTGATTATACGACCAGACATCATAAAAGTCAATAAAAAAGTTCGCTGGGCGAATAAAAAGGTATTGCATTTATAGCGTGGCTATGGTATTATATAGCTAAGCTAAGGTTGACACCAGAAAGGAGGCTCTACGGATGAGACAAAAGAGACGTCCACCATTCAACAGTACGCGCTACTACATCGAAGAAGTGGTTCGCTATCGCTCCGGCTATGAAGCTGGTGAGAGAAGTGTAGATAGCTATTTTCCACTCATGAGCGAAATGCAGCTTGCGATCCTTATCAGCGTTCGCACAATCCGCTTTACGCTCTGCCTGCTGCTTGGCTTCTTCCTCTATTTCACGCTGGCGGCGATCTTGTTCTAAATGCAGGGCTTGCCGACCGGGAGAATCCAAAGCGAAGAACAGATCTGAAGCATTGTAATCCGGCAGATATGAAAAATTTGGGTCAGGCGGCACAATCTTCACAAAGCCCGCCTTTTTCAAAAATAGTAGTTCAGCATAAGCACTGACATCGAGAGAGGCACTAATCCGGATACGCTGGGTTTCCAGATCTGACAAGAGGTTCAACTGGTACTGAGTTAAATTCATAATATCACCCCCTTTCCTGTCCAGTATAGCACAGATTCGGACGGAGCGGGGAGAAAGGAAGGAAACGCACATGAAAAAGAAGGACAAGGCGACCAAGCTGGAGCTTGCGGCGAATCTGGTCAAGGCGTTGCCGGAGAGCAGCGAGCAGACCGCGCTGGCAGTTGCGGCGGCAATGCTGGCGGGCTACAACATGGGCAAGATGGCGGCGCAGGGGGCGTAAAAAAACCGCCGCCCGGTCGGGCGACGGAAGCGAAAAGGAATGTACACCCTGATTATAAGGGAACAAGGAGGGAATTGTCAATGCCGAAAGTCAGAGCGTTGACGGAGGCGGAGCGGCGCAGGCAAGCCAACAAGGCGCGGGACGACGCGCTGATGAGCCTCATCACCGAAGAGCGGGCACGCAAGCAAATCACGCTGACGGAAATTGCGGCGAGGCTCGGCATGAGCCGAGTCTGCCTGTACAGCAGATTCAAATCGCCGAGCGATTTTACGCTGAAGGAGTATCGCGACATCTGCGCGATGCTGGGAATGGAGGTGAGGGTATGATTTGGGAGGCACTGGCGGTCTTAGACCTCGTCGTGTTGGCGGCGACGCTGGTCTATCTGGTCGTTCGCATCGAGCAGGAGGTGCAACGTGAGCGGCAGAACGACAAAGCCCAATAAGCGACCGGGGTATCCGGTCTGCATCTGCAAGAGCAACGGACAGATTGAGCTGTACGACCCGAGCGCGTGGCGCAGGGCGGAGTGGCAAAGGATTCGGAGAATCGAGAAGGAGGAAAAATCGCGTGTCGCAGAAAGTCGGAACGAAAAGATTTGTGATTGACGGGAATGCAATGACGCTGACGGGTGCAATCCATGATGACGGAGTGGCGCGGTATCAGCTGGATTTATGTTTAAGGATCGGCGTGCCGATGACTTACAAGGAGCTTGTCAAAACGCTGGAGGATATTAATGCGGATATCTCCGACGTGTTTCTGCTGCGAACGAACTACAAGCGGGACGCCAAGGGCGAGCTGGTTTGCGGCGAGAATGGGCGGATGATCGAAAACGGACACCGCATCGACAATAATTTTGTGGCGTGCTTTGAGAGGGAGTGGAGCAATGCTCAATCGGAGTGACTTCATTCGGGCGGGAAACATCGTCAACGCGTTTGTGGACGAAGGCAACGTGGCTGCGCCGGACGTGCTGGAGGCGATACAGACGCTCAAGGACGGATGCGTCGAGCTGATCCACATCCCGGCGTGGATCAGGAAGCACTACGCGGAATATGGAGGTGACGAGAATGGCGTATCCGTGCAAGATTTGGCTCAAGAGTGAATGTGACGGCTGCGGGCGATGCGAAGACGAGGACGAGCGCCCGATGGCGTACGGCAGACCGTACAACCACTACTGGGAGGACGACCCGGTGAATGACCCGATGGACAAGTGTAAGGAGGATTGGTGATGGCAGAGGTTGTCATGATCCTGGGCGAGAGCGGCAGCGGCAAGAGCGCGAGCCTGAGAAATTTTAAGGCTGGCGAGGTCTGCGTGCTGAACGTCGCAGGGAAGCGGCTGCCGTTCCGGAACGACTGGGGGCAGAATGTGCTGGATGCGTCCGGCTTTAGGGACAGGTACAGCACGATCGCAAAAGCCGTGCAGAAGCCCGCATACAAGCGGTACGTCATCGACGACAGTCAATACCTGATGGCGTTTGACGCATTCGACAGGGCGAAAGAAACGGGCTACGGGAAGTTTGTGGACATGGCGCAGAGCTTTTACAGGCTCATCATGGCGTGCAAGGCTGCTCCGGCAGACACGATCATCTATTTTCTGCACCACATCGAAAAAGCCGAGGACGGTCTCATCAAGCCCAAGACGCAGGGGCGGATGCTTGACGAAAAGCTGAACGTCGCGGGGCTGTTTACGACGGTACTGCTGTGTCAGCCCGACCAAGAGGGGTACTGGTTTCACACGAAAACGGACGGCATGAGCGTCGTCAAAAGCCCGATGGGCATGTTCGATGACGAGAAAATCCCGAACGACCTGAAGCTGGTCGATACGACCATACGCGCCTATTACGGAATGGAGGAATAAGACATGATTGCAAAGCCCAAGGACTGGGAGACAGCGCAGGCATACACCGGAGACAGAGGACCGCAGATGACCCCGGGCGGTCACATCTGCAAGATTGTCGCGCTGCGTCAAGAAACGAGCAAAAACGGCAACCCGATGATTGTTGTCGCGTTCGACATCGACGAGGGGAGCGAGCTGGACGGGTTTTACAAGGCGAAGCTCAAAGACCAGCAAAAGCAAAACAAGGATTCCAAGTGGCAGGGCGTGATTCGCTTTCTGCTGTACGGCAAGGATAGCGGCACAAACCCGTATTTCAAGGGCTTTGTCAAGTCGCTGGAGGAGAGCAACGCCGGATATCACTGGGACTGGGACGAGCGCAGCCCCGCCGGCAAGAAGATCGGCATCGTATTCCGGGAAGAGGAGTACATGCAGGAGACGCAAATCAGGAGCAGCGTCAAGGCGTGGCAGGTGCGGAGCGTGCAGGCAATCCTTGACGGCGTGCCCGTGCCGCCGAAAAAGCTGCTTGAGACCCACGCCGCACAGCCGTTCGACCCCAAGGCGGGCTTCGTCGCCGTCGATGACGACGAGCTGCCGTTTTAAACGCCTATGAATAGAGAGATAGTGGCGCAACGCCTTCGCGAATCGCGCAAAGAAATCGGCTTAACAATAGGTCAAATGAGCGAAAAGTTGGGGATATCTCCTGCAGCTCTGACTGCCTATGAACTGGGAAAGAAACTCCCATCGCTTGAAACCTTTGTAATAATGGCAGAGATTTATGATGAATCATACGAATATCTGCTCGGTAAAAAAAGTGTAAGGCTCGGCGAGCAGACAAATCTCGGAAAGAACATAGCAGAGCTGTTGTTGTCGGGAAAGGTGCAATGCATCGAGACGGACGACGAGAATCTGAGCAAGAAGGTCAAAAACATCTCGGCAATCTGCAATTCCGCGCAACTTTCACGCGAAAGTAAAATCGAAATCATAGAGGCATATATTCAAAATTCGCGGGAGTAATCCCGCATCTATGGCGGTCAGCTCAGGGAGCAACCTGACCCGCGAATAGCAGCGTGGGCAGGCAGGGGTGGCTCGACACCACCGACCGCAAAGCAGAAGTGTTAAAGCATGTCACATTTTACCCAACGACCGCGCCGGAGAGAGAGGCGGCGCACGCCACACAAAACCGAATAAAAGCAAATTCATACTGGCGGCTCGGAAAGACGAGCAACACCATTTTTCTGGCGGCGGGAAAGACCGCAAAAAAAATCATCGTTTCCAAATGGCATTGCTGGCGGGTCAAACCGTCAGCAACATGGCAAGCATAGCAGGTATCAGCGGGGCGTTCCTCCTCAAAAGTCGTTCATCTTTTTCCTTGTTTTTTCTCGGATTTGACGCGAAGCACCTTGCCCGGCTGCCCTGTTCGATTCAGGGGCTTGCCACAATTTTTCAAAAAAGCGAAAGGGGATAATAGATTGAGACGAGAGCAATTCACGTTCTATCGGAGTTATTACGATGCGCTCAAGAATCTGCCCGAGAAGGAACGGGCGAAAGTTTTGTTCGCGATACTGGAATACGCTTTGGACGAACAAGATCAAAACAACCTTGAAGGAGTTTGCGCCGCGTGCTTCCTTTTGATTCGTCCGACGCTGGACAGTGGGAGAATCAAAGCGGCGAATCGCAAGAACAAAACGAAAACAAACGAAGAACAAAACGAGAACAAAGCGGAAACGAGAGCGGAACAAAACCGCAAGGAGAAAGAGAAAGAGAGCGAGAGAGAGGCAGAGAAAGAGAAAGAGAGAGAGATAGAGGTAGAGAGGGAGAACGATAGTTCTCCCCCAAAAGCCCCCGTCGCTGCGCGACGCTTCACACCGCCCACGGTCGAGGACGTCGCGGCGTACTGCCGGGAGCGCGGGAGCAACGTAGACGCACAGCGGTTTGTGGACTTTTACACCTCGAAGGGCTGGAAGGTCGGCAACGTAGGGATGAAGGATTGGCATGCAGCTGTTCGCACTTGGGAGGGCAGGGACAACCGGATGCCCGCGGCGGGAGCTGGAGGGGCGCACAGGACGACAAATCCATTTTTGCAATTGGCTCAAGAGCTGGAGGAGCGTGAAGGACGATGACAAAAGCGCAAACCATGAAAATACTGGCAATCATTCGAGCGGCATATCCGCGCTTTTACGTCGGCACGACCTTGGACGACGCGGACGCAGCGGGCAATCTCTGGCACAGCTTTTTCGCAGACGACGACGCAAGCCTTGTCAGCGACGCGGTCAGGACGTTTATCGCCAACGACACCAAGGGCTTCCCGCCCGTGGTCGGGCAAATCAGGGAAAAGATCGACGTCATCAACCAAGCTATTCACGGCTTTGAGCTGACTCCGCAGAACGCTTGGGGGCTGGTCAAGCGTGCGCTGAAGGACAGCGCGTATCACAGCGCGGAGCGGTTTTCCGAGCTGCCGGAGGTGGTGCAGGAGGTCGTCGGATCGCCGAGCCAGCTGTACGAGTGGGCAGTCAGCAATGACGGCGTGAGCGAGAGCGTCATTGCAAGCAATTTTCAGCGCAGTTTCGCGGCGCGTGCCGCCGTACACAAGGAGATTCGCATGATGCCGGGCGACGTGCGGGCGAGAATCGACGCGGACAGACAGATGATTGCCGGAGGGCGAGACGCGCCGAAGCTGCAAGCCGCAAGCGACGACATGGACGAGTACGCAAAGCAACTACGGGAGATGACGCCGGAGGAGCGGCACAGATATTTTGAGAGCATCGTGGTCAATCTGGATGAGGTGGAGGGATAGCATTGATTTCGGGCAAAAACGCGCTGACCTGCTATTCAGCCGGCTTAGACGCGACGGAGAGAACGTGCGAGGTTTGCGGCAAGACGTTCCGGGCGGGCGAGCAGTACGCATACAAGCTATGGAGCAGCGCGGCACACAAAAAGCACGACTGGTATTGCAGCTATACCTGCTATCGGACAGTGACCAAGCCGCTGGAGGAACGGCAAAAAGCGCGATTTGAAAGCATTCAGCGCGACGCAGTTGAATCCGAGGATCGGCGCAGGGAGTATGCGCGGGTGCTATACCAGCGGCAAAAGAAGCGCAAGCAGCGGCAGACCAAAGCCGCGAAGGAGCGCGAGCAGAAGCAGAACGAGACCATAGCGCAGATGATTGCGCGGATGAAGCGGGAATCTGAGCGGAGAAAGGGGCGATTACGTGAATAGCTGTCTATTTTCAAGCGCATCCGTTGAGTGGGCGACGCCGCAGGCTCTTTTTGACGAGCTGGACGCGGAATTCCACTTTGACCTCGATCCATGCAGCACGCACGAGAACGCGAAATGCGCGGATCACTTTACCAAGGTGGAGGATGGTCTTTCCCAAAATTGGGGGGGTAAAAGGGTGTTTTGCAATCCGCCCTACGGAAGGGAGCTTCCAAAGTGGATCAGAAAAGCACACGATGAAGCACAGAAAGGCGCGCTGGTGGTGATGCTCATTCCTGCGCGGACGGACACGCGAGCCTTTCACGACTACATTTATCATCAGGCAGAAATCAGGTTTTTGAAGGGGCGGATCAAGTTTGGCGATGCGAAAACCTCTGCGCCCTTTCCATCAATGATTGTTGTTTTTAGAGGAGGCACGAAATGAACGATTTGAACGAATTGCGCGATGAGATTTACAGTGACGCGGTGGCACATGGGCTGTGGGATGAAACGCATATTTGGAAGATGATAGCGACGAATGAGGATTTCCGAAAAAGCGGCATAGCTGACATAATTACTTACGCAAACAGCGACGAGACCAGAAAGAGAGCGATTGCTACTTTGTTCGTTTCGATGGAAATTCGCGAACTTATCTTTGCGACGGAAGACCAAGATCACTTCCGCGAAGAGCTGGCGGACGTCATCATCACGGCGCTGTCTGCCGCCGGGTATCTGGGTATCGACATTGACAAGGCGG
>ERZ826051.2013-NODE-2013-length-16755-cov-3.351916_pt1 | contig 16755 bp, 13 predicted proteins | sample MGYA00519928_ERZ826051 | MGnify/ENA primary metagenome ERZ826051 (study PRJEB31778, sample SAMEA3449219) | human gut metagenome | biome: human gut; feature: human-associated habitat; material: faeces | place: United Kingdom | collected 2010/2012 ...
ACAGGATGATACCGGTGATGATAGAAGTCAAGTTGGAGTCGAAGATAGCAGAGAATGCGTTGCTATAACCATCAGCGATTGCTTTGCTCAATGATTTGCCGGCACGAAGTTCTTCTTTTGTACGTTCATAGATCAACACGTTGGCATCGACAGCCATACCCAGTGTCAACACCATACCGGCAATACCCGGCAATGTAAGGACAGCCTGGAAAGAGGCAAGGATACCCATTGTGAAGAAAATGTTCAATACCAAAGCACCGTCGGCGATCAAGCCCGGAAGGACTCCATAGAAGGCACACATATAGAACATCAGCAGAACCAAAGCCAAAACAAATGAGATAACACCGGAGTTGATAGCTTCCTGACCCAAAGACGGACCGACAACGTCTTCCTGTACGATATGTACGGAAGCTGCCATCTTACCAGACTTCAACACGTTAGCCAAGTCCTTCGCTTCTTCCGGAGTAAAGTGGCCTGTGATCTGAGAACGTCCACCTGTGATTTCCACCTGTACGTTCGGAGCCGAATAAACCATATCGTCAAGAACGATAGCAACCGCTTTACCGATATTTTCTTTTGTCAGACGCGCCCATGCTTTAGCACCCTCTGCGTTCATCACCATATCGACAACCTGTTCGGAACGTCCGGCCTGCTGAACGAAGTCTGCATTGGCATCCGTAACGACATCCCCACCTAAGGCCGGCGTACCGTCACGATTCGTTTTCTTGATTGCATATAAATAAAAGAACTGTTCTTTTTCATCAATAGCCTTTACACCCCATTTCAAAGAAAGGTTACGCGGAAGAAGATCCTTCACCTGCTTCATGTTCAAGTATTCATCGATCTTAGCCATATCTTTCTTATCAGCAATACCGACAACCGGACCGGATGCCAACTGTCCGTTATACTGATTGATCTGCAGAACGGCGAACAACGGATGCAGCTTTGCAAATTCTTCCATACTTTGGGCAGCCTGTGCTTCAGGTTTGTCTTCACCGATCTTAGCCAGCAAAGAGTCCGCGTCATTAGTTGTTTCGGCGGCAGCATTGTCGGCAACCACTTCGCTTGTTGCTTCGACAGTTGTTGTTTCCGAACCTTCGGCAGCAGTATCATCCGATTTCAGGATTGTAGCCAACATATTATCGGCAGCAACCAGCTGCTGGTAGATTTCCGGCAAGTCGTATGTTTCCCAGAATTCGAGGTTGGCACTACCCTGTAACAATTTACGCACACGTTCCGGTTCTTTCACTCCCGGAAGTTCAACCAAGATACGACCGGCAGTTTCCAGACGCTGGATGTTCGGGGACACCACGCCGAAACGGTCGATACGAGTACGCAATACGTTAAATGAATTATCGATAGCACTCTGCAACTCATCCTTCAATACGGCAATAACCTGTGCATCCGAGCTCTGCGGAGTGATTTTGTCTTTCAATTCGAAAGTACTGAAAATAGCGGATAAACGGGCGCCATTATCTAATTTCTTATACTCTTCTGCAAATAGATCAATAAAGTCCTTCTGACTCGCAGCTTGGTTCTCATAGGCCAAATCCAATGCTTTGTTGAAGTTCTCATCCTGGTTGTTGTTTGAAAGCGAGCGGATTACATCAGCCACATTCAATTCCAGAACGACGTTCATACCGCCCTTCAAGTCAAGTCCTAAACTAATTTCCATTTCACGGCACTCCTTGAGCGTATAGCCCAACCATACCTTCTGAGTAGATAACGAGTCCAAATAAGAACTCTCTTTTACCGGATCTCCACCTGCATACTCAGCGGCTTTACTGTTGTAATGTCTTGTCACGAACGAGAATGACAGATAAAACATACAGACAAGCGTAAGTAACACCGCAAAGACCTTTACAAATCCTTTGTTTTGCATTTGAATCTTATGTTTATGTTATTATTCGTTTTTTCACAGGGTGCAAATATAGGCTTTTTTTCTTTGTCCAACAGTAATTAGATTAATTTATTTGTCACACTCTTAGTTTATTTCAGCCACAATTATATATCTTTGCCCGTAAAAAACATAAGTAAAGAATAACCATGAAGCAACTTTTATTATTAACACTATTTATCCCGACCCTACTCTGGGCTCAGGACGATTCCAAGTATTTAGCCGGAGCTGTTCCCCTCGAGAATGGTAAAGTAGTATTTGCAAAAGAGATAAACGCACCTTCTTTTTCAAAAGATGAAGTATATGACAGAATGTTGGACTGGGCAGACGGTTTCTTCAGTGAAGACGGTAACCGCGTCGTCTATTCCGACAAGGCAAAAGGCGACATCGCCGCTGTAGGACAAGCCAATCTGGTGTTCCAGAGCACGGCCCTTTCTTTGGACCGTACGGAAATGAACTATCGTGTCACGATGGAATGCGAGAACCAGAAATGTGTTATGAAAGTAGCCGGTATCCGTTACGAATATAATGTATCTTACCAGCGTGAGCCGGAAAAATACACTGCCGAAGAATGGATTACCGATAAATATTGTTTGAACAAGGATAAGACCAAACTGAATCGGGGCAACGGCAAGTTCCGTAGAAAGACAGTCGATTTCATTGACGAAATGTTCGCTTCCGCCTCTGCCGCTTTAGGCGCACAGGTAGCCGCCAATGTAGTTCCGGCAACTCCGGTCACTCCGGCCCGGACTGTGACACCTGCCCAGGCCACCCAACCGGCAACTCCGGTTCCGGCAAAAGAAGGATATGTGGCTTTTGCCGCCGACAAGGTTCCGTCTACATTACTACAGATGTTACCGGAAAGTGACATGCAGGTCGCATCTGCCGGTAAGCCGGATACAAAAGAAACATCTGCCCAGTGGAAAGGCACGGGTAATATGTTCGGCAAATCGATCGCCTCGATCGCTATCAGCAAAGACAGTCCTGTTTATAAAGAAATAGACAACAACGACACATACAGCCTGTCTTTCTTCAAAAAAGGTGAAAACGGGGATGCCTGGTTGATCATCGACTGCCGCAAGCAGGGCGAAACGGCAGAAGGTGGGCAGATAACCGTTATCGGTGAAATCATTAATGTATGGATGAAATAGCCAGGATATGAAAAAACTGTTTTTCCTTCTATTGATTATGTTCCCTGCGCTGGCAATGGCACAGGGACATAAAGGTGAAGTCGACGAGTGTGCTCCGATGAAAAACGGGAAAGTATGCTATCGCGACACTGTCCATGTGAATGATATGAGCCAGGACCAGATATTCGAAGTAATCAATCAATGGGCGAAGAAAAGCTATGCAAAAGATGTATTCCTGTCGAATGTCAACTCCAAGAAGTCGAAAGGGACTATCAATGTTTCTTCCAAAGTCGAGATGCTGTTGAATGACACGGACAAAACGATCATCAAATACAAGATGAAGATCAGCTGCCATGACAACAGTTACTCGGCTGAAGTAAGCAATATCGTTTACCAATACGATCCTCTGAACAATAAGAAGTTCAAAACGTATTCGGCAGAAAGCGTAATCGCCAATAATGGCAAAAACAATACAGTTGCCTTGATCAAGGACCCGAAGCTGTTCTGCAACGCCACGTTCTTCTTCGTCGAGAACCTGTTCGCCGATATCCTGGATGCAGTAAACGATGCAGAACTGTAGCATGAAAAGTTAATTCCATAAGCATGGAACATAAGTTTCATCCGCATGAAACAAAAGTTCCATAGGTATGAAACAAGAATTCCCTTATAGAGAAACGATGGTTTCTTTATAGGGGAATTTCTCATATACTATAATGTAGGAGCCGAGGCATCCTTATCTTTCTCGTCCGGCTTGATGATGTTCTTGACGGTTTCACCGATCGGCAGTTTATCTAATACGCCGAGACTCGGAGCAACCGTCTTCACCAGTTGGTTAAGGAAGTTGCCGGTAGCGCCGTTTCCACCATCAAATACAGTAATATTGCCTAGGTTGATATGCTCGAATGCCTTCACCTGTTCGCCTGCGATCTCTTTCCACTGGTCGACCATCTTGTACTGGATCGCAATCGCCGGATTCGATTCGGCAGCTTCGACCATCGCCCGGAAGCCATCGGCTTCGGCCAGTAATGACTTCTTCTTACCGTCAGCCTCGGCTTCCAGTTTCATACGGATGGCAGAGGCTTCGGCCTCTGCCTGTGCCAACAGGGCCTTCGCGCGTGCTTCCGCTTCACGGATTGTCTTTTCGGCAACAGCATCGGCTTGCAGGATAGCTTCCTGTTTAGCAACTTCGGCAGGAACGATCTTTTGGGCTTTCAAAGCTGATTCGACCTTTTTTGCCTTTGCTTCTTCCACTTCCTTCTGGGCAATCTCGCGGGCAGCCTGGACAGCGGCTTCCGAACGGGCAGCGGCTTCACCAGCTTTTTTATCGGCATCCGCCTGTGTCACGGCAAGTTCGGAATTAGAAAGTGCGATATCTTTACCGGCTTCATTTCGTCCGATGGCGGCTTTCTTCTCTGCATCGGCCTTTTTGATTTCCATATCGGAGTTCAGTTCGGCAATACGGCTTTCCTTTTCCGTGTTGGCCTTCTCGATATTAATATTCTTCTCGGCCTCTGCCTTTGCAACCTGAGACTCCTTTTCGGCATTGGCGATGGCTACCTGAGAGATACGATCCTTATCGGCATTGGCCACCGAGATCTCCTGCTGCTTCTTGGTTTCGGCAATAGCGATATCCTGATCCTTGCGGGTTTCGGCAACTTTTGTTTCACGTTCCTTAATCTGGTTGGCAATTTTGATGGCTCCTAACTTTTCCTGTTCTTCGATGTTGGCCTGCGCCTCGTTCAAGGCTTTGCTTTCGGCTTCTTTACCGAGATTGACGATATAGTTGGCGGCATCACGAATATCACTGATGTTGATATTCATCAGATAAAGACCGAACTTGCGAAGTTCCGTATCGATATTCTCGCGTACCTTGGACAGGAATTTATCACGATCGGAATTCAATTCCTCGATTGTCATATCGGCAATCACCAGACGCATCTGCCCGTAAACGACATCCGTAATCAAGTTTTGTTTGTCTTCAGACTGCAACCCGAGCAAACGTTCGGCTGCGTTCTGCATCACTTCGGGATCGGTACTGATGGCAACCGTAATAGTTGTCGGCACGTCCACGCGGATATTCTGGGCAGACAAGGCGCCGGTCAGTTTGCAATCGATCTGCAAAGGTTTCATGGAGAGGAATTCGTATCCTTGAATAATCGGCCATACGAAAGCAGCACCTCCATGATAAAGCTTGGCAGACTTTTCCCCTGAAGTCTTACCATAAACCACCAATACCTCATCACTCTTACATTTCCTGTAACGCGAGAGGATACCGATAAACGAAATGATGACCACTACAACCAATATAGCGACCATGATTAACATTTCCTGTGTCATAATTTTAATAGATTTGTTATTTACTGAATATACATAATTCCCGATTCCACTTTGACGATCGCAGCCCTGTCACCGGTCTGATATTTCCGGTTCTCAAGCGAGCGGACATCCATTTCACGCAAGGCTCCATTAACGGCAATCTGCACAATATAGCGATCCCCATCATGCGCATAGATCGTGCACTCCCTCCCCAACAAAGCTTCCGGTTTCTCCGGCTTATTCTCTTTCTGCAATTGCCAGGCTTTCTTATACAGGAACCAGAGAACAAACACAAAGACAAGTCCTACCAGAATACCGGCCACATAAGACGAGATCTCCGTTCCCTGTGTGATATACATATACCATCCCATACCGATGCAGAAATGCGTCAGTCCCTTAAAAGAAATGACACTGCCGATATCGGCATCCATATCGACATCCGTATCGATTTCACCAAAAAAGATGGAGACAATAAACTGAATCAGAAAGATCGCCGTAGCAACGAGGGCCACCGTAAGGAAAATTGTGCTTGTCATGATCGCCTTAATTTAATTAGGCTGGTAAGATATGAAAAAAATCAGTTTCCTGCAACCGATTTCTTATTTTCAATCACCCTCTTTCAATTGCAAATAACACCACATCGGATAATGGTCGGAATAACGAACCTTGTCGATCGTGCAATTGATTGGTTTCATGTTGGCGGAATGCAGGATATTGTCGATCCGGAACCAAAAGAAGTTTTCATTATAGGTGACCCCGACACCACGGCCTGAAGCAGCATAAGCATCTTTCAACGGCCCCTGAATCGTACGATGGGCATAGGAAATCGGCGTATCGTTGAAGTCACCGCACACCAATACATAATCGGTATCGATCTTTTTGATTTCTTCGGCAACCGCTCTCGCCTGACGGGCACGTATCTGGAAGGCCGGCCCCAACTTCTGTTCGATGGAACTTCTCAGGCCGTCGAGCGTTTCGGAATTCAGATTCTTGATAAATGCGGAGTAATGGCTCCGGTCCTCCATCGTCAGCTTGAACGACTCCAGGTGGTTATTGATTAAAGTCAGCTTCTTTCCGTTTATATTCAGTTCATGGATGGACGAGCCGTTGAAAGAGCTCTCATACTTGATCTTACGGGACTTGGAGATCGGGTATTTGGAAAACACGGCTATATTGAATTTGAGCGTACCGGAGGTTCCGATCGGGATAATGGAGCGATGCCTATACATCTTCAAGGCATTGGCGATCTTCTGATTCGTCAAAAAGTTCTTGGAAGTACCTACTGCATATTCCTGCAGACATACGATATCCGCACCGGAATTCGCAATATACCGTATGATCGGATTCGGAGAATCTTCCGTATGGCCTTTATAACCGAATCCCATGACATTATAAGTCAAGACTTTCAGTACGTTCTCTTTCGGGATATCGCTCATTCTGTCATGGAAAGGGAAATAACGGGTTACAGGCCCCTTACAGATCAGAAACGAACATAGTCCGACCAATACGAACCGCCACTCCCAAAGGAACAGCCAATAAATAACAAAACAGAGGTTCAAAACGCAGAACACAGGAAATCCCAACCCAAGATAAGAGAAGAGCACACTCCTGTCCGGTGAAATCCTGTCCGAGAAGGCCGAAGCAATGAATAGCAGGATCACTATCACATTGGCAGTACCGACTACAGATTTAAACAGAATCCTGATCGCTTTAAACCGCTCGCTCATTTTTTGCTAGCCTCAAATAGTTTTTTCTTTTCTTCTGCCGAAAGGCTTTCGTAACCGGAACGTTTTAATTTATCCAATATTGCATCCAGATCGACTGTTTCCCGATGTTTACGGGCATTATATTCATAATCGGTCTCCGGACGTTTATAGGTCACACGCATCTTGGGTTTCCTTTTTCCCAGATTCACCACCCAGTCGAGCAGGCGGTTCATAGGGGCTGTCAAATCTTTGCCTTCCTTGATCCGGGCAGCAAACCAAATACCGAACAACGCTCCTCCGATATGGGCGATATGGCCGCCGGCATTCGTCGATGTAATGGCCAGCAAGTCTATCACAAATGTAAACAGGGCCAGATAAATCAGCTTGATCCTTCCGATCAGGAACAGACCGATCTCCAAATCTTTCCGGTAGAAAGAGACGGCAAACACAATGGCCATAACCGAAGCTGACGCACCCATCAAATAACTATAAGCAGCAACTGTACGGAAATAAGGGAATATGTTGTATGCCACAAGAAACAAGACAGCCCCGGCAATACCTCCTAACAGATACAGGCCGCCTAATTGCCGCTCACTGAAAAAAGTAAGGAACAAACCGCCGAACCAGTATAACCACAGCATATTAAACAGAATATGCAGAAAGTCGAAATGCGTGAACATATAAGTAATAATCGTCCACGGCCGGTACAAAAGCAATTCGGGAGACGAAGGCACTTGCAAATACTGCAAAAACGGAAAACCGCCCAGATTGAACAGCATCAGGATCACACTTGCCAACCGTATAATGACGAATAGCCCGACATTGATATAAATCAGTTTTGCCAGGATGTTGCCGGAATTGAAAGTCCGTTTGAGATTAGTAAAAATATCGCCCATTGTCTATATCTTTCTTTTTCCAATATCGAACCAGGAAATAACCGAAAAGCATACCGCCCAGGTGGGCAAAATGCGCCACGGAATCACCACCGTTGTTAGCAACCCCCATAAACAATTCGGCCAATCCGTAAAAGATCACGAAGTATTTGGCTTTGATAGGAATCGGGATGAACATCAGATACAACGGAACATTCGGGAATAACATGGCAAACGCCAGCAAAATACCGAATACAGAACCCGAAGCACCGATCGTAATCAGATAGTTCAACGAAGGATCTCCTGCAACCAGCTGTGCCAGCGTAACCCCGTTCGCACTTGCGAAAGAATGAACGGAATACAGCCAAACCAACTCCTGCGTGATACCCGCACCGATACCCGTCACCATATAAAAGGTTAGGAAGCGCTTCGGTCCCCAGACATTCTCCAGCACACGCCCGAACATATACACACCGAACATATTGAAAAACACGTGCGCAAACGAATGGGTATCATGCATGAACATATAAGTCACAAACTGAAAAGGATAGAAATCCTTCACACCCGGAAAGTGTAGTCCGAATAACTGTACTAAATCAATCCCGACTTTAGGCAAAACAAGGCTCGCTACCCAAAACAACAGGTTGATAATGATAAGGTTTTTCGTAACCATCGGGATGCTGCTCAGGAATCCCGAACTATTTTGATTCATCATATATTTATCAATTTAAGGACAAAGGTATATATATTTTGGTAGTTTTCTGACAAAATAGCACTAAAACATAGTAAATCAATAAAAAAAACTCTTTTTTTCTTTGCGATATATCAAAATAGAATTACATTTGACACCGACTTTTTAGGCTATCACAAAAATTGTTTAATATATTAATTATCAAACCATCATGAACAAAACAGAATTTATCAATGCTGTAGCGGAAAAATCCGGTTTAAGCAAAGTTGATGCAAAGAAAGCTGTAGAAGCTTTTGTTGAAACAGTATCTAGTGAATTAAAAGAAGGCGGCAAAGTAGCCCTTTTAGGTTTTGGTTCTTTCTCTGTTGCTGAAAAAGCTGCACGTAAAGGTGTTAACCCGAAGACTAAACAACCAATCGAAATTCCGGCACGCAAATCAGTTAAATTTAAAGCTGGCGCCGAATTGACAGAAATCATCAAGTAAATTAGTCTCACACTCTCAATAGTAAAAAGGCACTCCACCATCGGAATGCCTTTTTTATTGCATGCCGGTTACTTTATCAAATCATAGTTATCTCTTTCCAACCCACACCAATCTTATGGTTTTTACAAAATAAACCTGTACCTTTGCAGACAAAATAAATCCGAACATATACTAAACGAATATGGTTATCGAACAACAGATTACCGGTGCTATCATTACCGGCATAAAAGAACTGTATGGCGCCGATGTGGCAGCCAACCAGGTACAACTGCAAAAGACAAAGAAAGAGTTCAAAGGACATCTGACTCTGGTTGTTTTTCCCTTCCTCCGCATGTCGAAGAAATCTCCGGAACAGACTGCCCAGGAAATTGGCGAATACCTGCTCCGGCATGAACCGGCTGTAGCCGAATTCAATGTAATCAAAGGATTCCTCAACCTGACCATCGCTTGTGCCTGCTGGATCGATTTATTAAACGGGATCAACGGACAGCCGTCATACGGGATCATTCCCGTAACGGAACAGTCTCCGCTGGTCATGATCGAATATTCTTCCCCCAATACCAACAAGCCGCTCCACCTCGGACACGTACGCAACAACCTGTTGGGTTACAGCCTGTCCGAGATCATGAAGGCAAACGGCAATAAAGTGGTAAAGACGAACATCGTAAACGACCGCGGTATCCATATCTGCAAGTCCATGCTCGCCTGGCAGAAATGGGGCAACGGCGTGACCCCCGAAACGGCCGGCAAGAAAGGCGACCACCTGATCGGTGACTTCTACGTCCTTTTCAGCAACAAACTGAAAGAAGAGACTGCCGCCCTCGAAGCAAAAGGCATGACGAAAGAGGAAGCCGAAGCCGCTTCTCCCCTGATGGCCGAAGCACGCGAGATGCTCCGCAAATGGGAAGCCGGCGACAAGGAGGTACGCGCTCTTTGGGAAATGATGAACAACTGGGTGTACGCCGGATTCGACGAGACATACAAAATGATGGGCGTAGACTTCGATAAGATCTATTACGAATCACAGACCTACCTGGAAGGTAAAGGCAAAGTGCTGGAAGGGCTCGACAAAGGCATTTTCTACCGCCGTGAAGACGGTTCCGTATGGGCAGACCTGACCAAAGACGGCCTGGACGAGAAACTGCTGCTCCGTGCCGACGGAACTTCCGTCTACATGACACAAGATATCGGAACTGCCAAATTGCGTTTCGACGACTATCCTATCAACAAAATGATCTATGTGGTAGGAAGCGAGCAGAACTACCATTTCCAGGTATTGTCCATCCTGTTGGATAAATTGGGTTTTGAATTCGGCAAAGGCCTTGTACATTTCTCTTACGGCATGGTCGAACTGCCGGAAGGCAAGATGAAGAGCCGCGAAGGAACGGTTGTCGATGCAGACGACCTGATGGAAGAGATGGTGGGTACAGCCCGCGAAATCTCGCAAGAACTGGGCAAAGTGGACGAAATGACACAGGAAGAAGCCGAAAACATCGCCCGCATGGTCGGCCTCGGTTCCTTGAAATACTTCATCCTGAAGGTGGACCCGCGCAAGAACATGACTTTCAACCCGAAGGAATCAATCGATTTCAACGGTAATACCGGCCCGTTCATCCAATACACATATGCCCGTATCCGTTCCGTTCTGCGTAAAGCTGCCGAACAGGGCATCGTTTTGCCCGAACAACTGCCGACAACGACTACCATATCCGAGAAGGAAGAAAACCTGATCCAGATGATAGCCGACTACGCTTCCGTCGTTCGCGAAGCAGGAAAGGAATACAGCCCCGCTCTCATCGCCAACTATACTTATGACCTGGTAAAAGAATACAACCAGTTCTATCACGATTTCTCCATCCTCCGCGAAGAGAATGAAGAAGTAAAAGAGTTCCGCCTTGTCCTTTCCGCCAACGTAGCCAAGATTGTCAAATCGGCCATGTCATTGTTGGGAATCGAGGTTCCGGAGAGAATGTAAGAAACGAATCAGCAGTTATGATCAAAAACATATACAGAAAAATCGTGAGCGAGAAACAGCGGATCGCCCTTCATTACGCCCTTTACAAAATAGAGGCAGTACTGCTATGGGGTAACCGATATGAATGTTGCTGTTGCGGCAAGTCGTCCCGCCGTTTTCTCTCTCACGGTAATCTTGGATTACGCAAGAATATCAAATGTCCGCATTGCCTTTCTCTCGAACGGACACGAATTCTTTGCATGTACATCAAAAACGAGATATTCAAAAGCGGGATACAGCCAATGCGCGTACTCCATTTCGCACCGGTAAAAGGACTAAAAGATTTCCTGAAAAATTCGCCATACGTCTCGACTTATATAGATGCAGATCTCAATCCGAACGTTGCTACTTACCAGGCAGATATGACCCGAATGCCTTATGAAGACAACTCATTCGATCTGCTTATCTGTTCCCATATTCTATATTGTATCCCAGAAGACAGAAAGGCTATGCAGGAAATACATCGGGTACTGCGTCCGGGTGGAAAGGCCTTGATCGTGGATACTATTGAAGGCGATACGACGCGTGAACTAAGCCATTTGCCTGCCCAAGAATTGAAAGATGTTTATGGCGACGAGGCTACTTGCCGTGTGTACGGACGCGATATCACAGATATATTGGGCAGTTACGGTTTGAAGGCACACATCATTGACTACGTTAAACAACTTTCTCCAGAATTCATAGAGAAGGAATGCCTTTCAGAAGCCTTTGATTCGGAAATTGTCGATTGTATAAACACCTGATAAATACGGAAAATTCAGTGTAGATAATGATGAAATCATGAATATATAGATCAACAGACAAAGATATGCCAACAATAAAAAAATTTGAAAAACAACTATCATACCATCATGTTTCTTGTGTGAAGATTGAATATCATAACATACAGATATGATAGTTCCCTTTTTAACTATCATTCTACTATCATAAATCAGCTGTTTAACCATCATTTTAGCCGTTTTACCCGAAACAAAAACACTCCAAAAGAGTTAAAAACAGACTGTTTTCCGGAAAACATAAGGCTTTTTTGCCGGAACACGTTACTTTTTTACACAAAAGACATTAGATCTTCTCCCTGAAATACCCGTATCAGAGCCTTTTATACCTCCATCTGACGGGTATCGACACCCGGGTCTGCAGGTAGCCGACATCCGGGTCTCAATAAAAATATGTAGTTATTCTTATGAAAATAAGCTATATAAAACGCGTAAAAAAGATACAGTCTTTATGATAGCATGATAGTTGAAAAAACATCTATCATGCCTACTATCATCTCACACAAACATTGATATTCATAATATCAAGAGCAGAGCATGATAGTATGACAGTTGTTTTTGCAATCAATAATAAGTAAGCTTTTTGTCAAGCTTTCTTTTTACGCGTTGCCTTCTTTGTCGCCGGCTTTTCACCCGCTTCCGCTATGATCTTCTTACAATCTTCCAGTGTCAGGGAAGCCGGGTCGGTTATCGTCTTCGGAATACGATAGTTCGCTTTCTGATAAGAGATATAAGGACCAAAACGACCTTTCAGGATTTCCATCTCCGGATCTTCCTCAAACTTCTTGATAAACCGTTGTTCGTCTTTTTCCCTTTTACCATCGATCAGGGCGATTGCTTCCTCAGCCGTGATCGTAAGCGGATTCAAATCTTTCGGAATAGAAACGAATTTACCGTCATGACGGATAAACGGCCCGAAACGACCGACGGCAGCCACCATCACCTTACCTTCATATTCACCGACCGTACGAGGAAGGTCGAAGAGTTTCAAAGCCTCTTCCAATGTAATCGTATCGATGGACTGGCCTTTCATCAGAGAGGCAAACTGAGGTTTCGGCGCCTCTTTGTCGTCAGCATGGGCCACTCCGATCTGAACGACAGGACCGTAACGTCCGATCTTCACAAACACCGGATTTCCGCTCTTCGGATCGATGCCTAGTTGACGTTCCCCTACTTTATGTTCGGTCTTAACGGCAGCCGTAGCCTCTACGATCGGATGGAAAATTTTATAGAATTTATCGATAGCTTTTGTCCAGACCAGTTCTCCTTCCGCAACCGAGTCGAATTCCTTTTCTACGCTGGCCGTAAAGTTGTAATCCAAGACATCTGGGAAATACTCCATAAGAAAGTCGTTTACTACCGTACCGATGTCGGTCGGCATCAGTTTATTGCGGTCGGCCCCGACCATCTCAGTCTTCTCCGTCTCCTTGATCTTTCCCTTGGACAGCGAAATAATCGTGTAAGTACGTTCCACGCCTTCCTTATCTCCTTTCACCACATATTCGCGGTTCTGGATCGTCTGGATAGTCGGTGCATAGGTGGACGGACGTCCGATACCCAGTTCCTCCAAACGGCGAACCAGGCTGGCTTCCGTATAGCGCGGAGGCCGCTGCGTGAAACGTTCTGTTGCCACGATATCTTTCAACGACAGGACTTCATGAAGTTTTACCGGAGGAAGCAAGCCGTTTTCCTGTTCCTTCTCCACTTCGTCGTCGTTACTTTCCATATAAGCCTGAAGGAAACCTTCGAAACTGATCACTTCGCCGACAGCGACAAAACGTTCCGTCTGCCCGCTGATACCGACCGAAATAGTCGTGCGCTCCAATTCGGCATCCGCCATCTGGCAAGCGATCGTACGTTTACGGATCAGTTCATACAACTTCTTTTCCTGCGAAGAGCTTCCTGCCTCCACATTACTGATATAGGTCGGACGAATCGCCTCATGCGCTTCCTGTGCTCCCTTGCTTTTGGTATGATATTGGCGGAACTTATAATATTTCTCACCGTATGTTTCAAAAATAGCCTCTTTCGCCGTACCCAATGCCAGATCACTCAAGTTCACGGAGTCAGTACGCATATAAGTGATCAATCCTGATTCATATAAACGTTGTGCGATCATCATCGTCTGCGACACGGAGTATCCTAACTTACGAGCCGCTTCCTGCTGCAAAGTGGAAGTCGTAAAAGGAGGAGCTGGCGATTTCTTTACCGGCTTCGTCGTGATATCGTCAATCGTAAACGAAGCATTCTTACAGGATTCCAAAAAGGCTTCCACCTCTTTCTTATCCTTTAAACGGCGATTCAACTCAGCTTTCAACACCGTCGTTCCATCAGGCAGGATGAAATTTGCAATCACCCGGAAAGCCGCCTCACTCACAAATTCATTGATCTCCCGCTCCCGCTCCACAATCAGACGAACAGCCACCGATTGTACGCGCCCGGCCGATAAAGCCGGCTTTACCTTACGCCATAAAATCGGCGAAAGTTCGAATCCCACGATACGGTCCAACACACGGCGTGCCTGTTGGGCGTTCACCAAATTAATATTGATATCACGTGGGGTTTCAATAGCATGCAGAATGGCATTCTTAGTAATTTCATGAAAGACGATACGTTTGGTATTTTCGGGTTTCAGTCCCAACACTTCATACAGATGCCAGGATATTGCTTCTCCCTCCCGGTCCGGGTCAGTTGCAAGATATATCTTGTCCGCCTTTTTGACTTCCTTACGAAGCTTCGCAAGAATCTCTCCCTTTCCTCTGATCGTTATATACTTTGGTTCGTAATCATTTTCAATGTCGATACCCATCTGGCTTTTGGGCATATCTCTCACATGACCGTTCGATGCGGTCACCACATAATTACTTCCTAAGAACTTCTTAATGGTCTTCACCTTTGCAGGTGACTCCACGATTACCAGATAGCGTGCCATAATTTCCTCCATAATACCGTCCGTTCTTACAACAGCCTTATATAATAATTTCTGGATACTTCTTCTGCGTATCCTTTCAATTCCAAAGTAATCAGTCTTTCCATCAATTCTGAAATAGAAAGTTCTGTTTCTTTCATCAATTCATCGATTCCTTTCGGGAACAAATCGAGACAACTATACACCATACGCTCAGGACTTTCAAGCATTTTTTCATTTTTGTTATTTTTTTGTCCAATTTGCATCCGATTCAGATTCCATTCATCCATCAGTTCTTCCGGTGTGATCAGTATTCCCGCTCCCTGCCGGATCAGTCTGTGACATCCCTGACTCAACGCACTTGTCACCGGTCCCGGAAGTGCATAGACATCCTTCCCCTGATCCAGTGCAAAATCTGCAGTGATCAAAGATCCGCTCTTTTCTTTTGCCTCTATCACCAGTATCCATTCCGCCAGTCCACTGATAATCCGGTTCCGCATCGGAAAATTTCTTGCAAGTGGTTCGGTTCCGGGTGGAAATTCCGATATGATTCCGCCTTTTTTTTGAATGTCCATATATAATCCGATATTTTCTCTTGGATAACACACATCCACTCCACATCCCAGAACAGCAAACGTTGTTCCGTCTCCGTTCAAAGCACCTCTCTGCCCTGCTCCGTCGATTCCTCTCGCCATACCGCTTATCACCTGTACTCCCGCATGCCCAAGACATTTCCCATACTGCAATGCCATTTGTTCTCCATATGAAGTACAATTCCTGGCCCCTACGATTGCTGCGCTTTTCACATTTTCATCCGGCAGCGATCCAAGTACGTACAAGGCGTACGGGGGATCTGTGATCACTTTCATTTTTTTCGGATAATCATCCGAAAAATACGGCACAAATTTTATCTTCTTTTTCACGGATTTTTCCCATTGCATTTCGAGATTAACTGTTTTCTTTGCTTTTTTCAGTCTCTCTATATCCTTCTCATTCAGAAATGTATGTCTCTTCAAATTAGTTTCTTCTATATAATATATTGCTTTTCCATTTCCATATACCTCTCTTAATTTTCTTTTTTTCAGATTCGAAATACCTTCTATCCCTGCCAGCCAGTATTCATATATCATTCACATCCTCCTAACGTCCCCAATACTTCTTATCCAGTGACCGGTAAGCAATAGCTTCTTTTAAATGTTTCTCCTTTACCTTCTCACTGTAATCCAGATCTGCAATTGTCCTTGCCACACGCAGGATCTTATGATAGGTCCTTGCTGTAAGCCCGATTCTTTCAAATGCAAGCTCCATCATCTTTCTTTCGCGCTCTCCCAATTCTACGTAATGTCCGATCTCCTGCGGTCCTAATACTGCATTTGTCCTGATATCTGTTCCTTTATATCTTTCCCTCTGTATATTCCTTGCATCCGTCACTCTGCGGCGTATCGTCTCAGATGTCTCTTCCCCTTCCAGATCTTTCCGTTCTCCGTCCAGATCCCGGTATACAACTTTCGGAGTCTCTATGCAGATATCCATACGATCCAGGAACGGCTGGCTGATCTTGCCAAGGTATTTCTGAATCTGCCCGGGTGTGCAGGAACATTTCTGCACATCCGGATAATTTCCGCATGGACACGGGTTCATTGCTGCTACCAGCATAAATTCCGCCGGAAATGTAAAATTCCCATAATTTCTCGCAATATGAATCTGATGTTCTTCCAATGGCTGTCTTAGTACTTCCAGAACATTTCTGGGAAATTCCGCAAGTTCATCAAGAAACAGCACACCTCCGTGTGCCATACTGATCTCCCCGGGCATCGGTATTCTGCCGCCCCCTGTCAGCGCTGTTCTGGTGATTGTATGATGAACATTACGAAACGGGCGCTGTGTGATCAGCGGGTATTCCTGATCCACCAGCCCCAATACACTGTAGATCTTCGTAATTTCCAAACTTTCTTCCCATG
>ERZ826051.2014-NODE-2014-length-16745-cov-3.332594_pt1 | contig 16745 bp, 13 predicted proteins | sample MGYA00519928_ERZ826051 | MGnify/ENA primary metagenome ERZ826051 (study PRJEB31778, sample SAMEA3449219) | human gut metagenome | biome: human gut; feature: human-associated habitat; material: faeces | place: United Kingdom | collected 2010/2012 ...
AACGCATTCGGCATTTCCATCAGTTTCAATATCACCTTAATCGGATGCTCACCCCGGTCTAAAACATCACCCAGAACATAAAGCGTATCTGTATCTTTCAACTCAATTTCTTCCAGCAGCTCCATAAATCTCTCATACTCACCGTGAATATCAGAAATAACGTAAGTAGCCATAAACAGAATCCTCCCTTTTTCATCCATACAAATCTGCATACGTTCTCCATTACCAGCTTATCTTACCATACTTCCTGTTTTTTACCGGACAAACTCTTGTCCCTCCTTTTTTTGCATAATGTACACTCTAGAGCGTGTCTGAAAAAGGCTTTTCGCAAGCTGCGAGTCCCAGTTTGTGGAAATGATTTTTCAGACACACTCGAATACATCTTCTATTGAGATTTCATTCATGCGAAATCCCCTTTTCTTGATACTATACCACATCTATTCTTTTCTTCATTGAACTACAAGTTTAATCCTCTTTTTCTTGCTGTTTTCCCGCATTCTATCAGCATTACGCGCTGTTTATACAGCGCCTTTTATTTCTGTACAATTTATTCTCTACAAACAAAAAGGAACGTTCTATCCAAATCGTTCCTTTTTGTTTGTAGATTATTTTATTTTTCAAATTTCTCAATCACGCACGTATGCGTCTTCGTTTTCTTATCATAATTAACCCCCACCAACAGTAAATTCCCCTTATATTCTTTCAACGCCTCCACATATTCCCGGTCTTTCACCTGTTCCAGCGCTCCCCTGGCACTCTTATCCCATTTCAGTTCTACAATAACCGCCGGCTTGTCCGCATACATTTTCCTCGGTATAAAACAAAGATCTGCAAATCCCTTCCCCGTCGGAAATTCCCGAATCACCGTGTAATATTCTCTCGCAAAATAAAAAGCCAGACTGACGGTACAGCTCAAGGAATTTTCATCATTATATTCTAACGCCGAAATCTCCTGATGTACTCTTTCCACCCCCAGCGCAACTGCAGTTTCATCCATATTCCAGAGCGCTTCCAGCAGTTTTCGCGAATCCTCCACTGACCGTATCACTTCTTTCCAGTCCATTGTACTGATGGCATTGATATATTCCTGCGAAACTTCCTTATTCGGAATAGACACCGTCTTATCCATCCAGTGATAGCTCAGATATCCAAGATGCACCAGCAGCGTCAGCACATCATCCTTTCCCTGAAATGTCGTCATATCGTTGGAAAATGTGCCTATATTAATCCGAATCCGCTCTCCCGCCAGCATTCTCACAATATCATCCTTCAGCCCTTCAAAATTCATACGAATATAAGCTTTCAACGCTTCATACGTTTCCGTCTGATTCCAGTAATTATCAAAAATCCCGCTCAGCATAGCATCCACGACCGATTTCGGGCTGTACATCGCATACGTTTTCAGTTCGTTTCCGCACATCGCCGCCAACTCATATCCATCATACCAGGCCTGCGTTTCTTCAAAGCTTCTTCCGTATTTCTCGCAAAGCGCCTGCACTTCCTCCTCTGTGAATCCGAAAAACTCCGCCATTTCTCGCGGATTCGTCATGGAATATTCCGAAAACATATTGAGTGCTGAGTGAGAACCATATTTTTTAATCGGCAGAATTCCCGTCATATAGGCAAGCGCCACATATTCCTTATCTTTCAGCCACGCCCGGAGAAAATCCAGATACTTTTTCTGTGCTTCCTTATCACTTTGATATTCCCGGAACAGGCAATCCCACTCATCAATCAAAATCACAAATGAATGTCCCGTCGTACCATAGATATCCTTCATCACCTGAACCAGATTCTTCTCATCCCGCAGCCGAACCTCACCAAACGTTTCCTTCAAATCAAAAATCAGATAGCTGCGCAGCATCTGCAGCATCTCTTCCACGCTCTCCGTCTCACTCAAAAATTCCTGCATATTAAGCTTGATCACATCATACTGATTCCGATGTGCAGAATAAGAAGCACAATCCGCAATTTTCAGCTCCCGAAACAGCGGATCCGAATCCATCCCTCGCTGATAATACGCTGCCAGCATATCCGCCGCCATCGACTTACCAAACCTTCTCGGACGGCTCACGCAGACAAACCTCTGCATCGTCCCGACACATCGATTTGTCACTTCAAGCAATCTGCTCTTATCCACAAAAATCTGAGAATTCAACGCAATCTTAAACAACCCATCCCCCGGATTCAAATACGTCCCCATGAGCCCTTCCTCCTGTCTTCTTAACTTTAACCCTTTTCTTCTTTCTATTATACCCACGCCCCTGAGTCAGCGCAAGCGCTATTCCTCTCTCAGTGCAGGGAACCGCCCCGTGTTCCGATGCCGAGTGTACAGTAATGCCCGCGTCCCCCCTTCGTCATCCCACCGTCAGGCGCAAAAAACCTCCCGCCGCACAGAGCACAAGTCCCCTATTTACTTAATACCCCGTCGACAGCCTTTTTCCATCCGGCATACTTCTTCTCCCGGATTTCATCGTCCATCTTCGGTTCATACACACTTCGTTTCATATTTCCCGCGAGTTTTTCCAGATCGTAGACCCCGGCTGAAATACCGGCCATATAAGCCGCTCCGATGCCGGAAAGCTCCTCCGCGTCCGGAATATTTACGCGTTTATTCGTAATATCACTCTGGAACTGCATCAGATATCCGTTTCGTGTCGGGCCGCCGTCTACACGGAGTTCCTCGATCCGCATGCCGGTATCCTGCTCCATCGCACGGACAAGGTCGGTGATCTGGTAGGCAATGCAATCGAGTGCCGCTTTTACCACCTCAGCTTTTCCTGTGGTGCGGGTAATTCCGCTGATCGATGCCGTTGCTTTCTCATCCCAGTACGGCGCGCCAAGCCCGGTAAATGCCGGAACCAGATACGTGCGGTCTGCCGGATTTGCCTCCCCTGCCAGTCCTTCCGTCTCTTTTGCCGAAGAAATCAGCTTCAGGTCATCCTTCAGCCAGGTAATCACAGCTCCGGTGTAGTTCAGATTGCCTTCCAGCACATAGTCCACCTTGCCGCCTCTTCCCCACGCAAGAGATGTCACAACGCCGTGACTGCTTTTAATCGGCTTGTCTCCAATGTTCATCATCAGCGAAGAACCCGTTCCGTACGTCGCCTTGATCATGCCCGGTTTTAAACAGCCCTGTCCGAACAGAGCCGCATGAGAGTCGCCTAATACACCACAGATCGGAACCGGCTCGGAAAACAATCCTTCCATCGTCGTGGCTCCATACACCGCATCGGAATTGCACACCCTGGCCAGCGCACAGACCGGAATCCCGAACATCTCACAGATCTTCTTATCCCATGCCAGTGTTTTCAAATTAAACAACTGCGTTCTCGACGCATTTGAAAAATCTGTTTTAAATGCATGATCCCCCGTCAGCTTGTAAACCAGCCAGCTGTCAATCGTACCCAGGCAGAGTTTCCCGTCTGCAGCACGTTTCTGTCTTTCTTCTCCGCCGTTTCGAAGCAGCCACGCCATCTTTGCAGCAGGAAAATAAGCCGAAAGCTGCAGACCCGTCGCCTCGCGGATCTCCTCTGCGTGCCCCTGCTCCGCAATCTCCTGCGCAATGCCGCTTGCGCGGCCGCACTGCCATACAATTGCCTCTTCCAGCGGTTCCCCGGTCGCCTTGTCCCAGATCGCCGTCGTCTCACGCTGATTGCTGATGCCGATTCCGGCGATTTCTTCCGGTGCAACACCGGACTCTGCCACCAGCGTTTTTACCGTCTGTACTGTATTCCGGTAAATCTCATTCAGATCATGGGACACCCATCCCTTTTCATTGACAATCTGCCGGTGCGGCAGGTCGGTACGGCGGAGTAAATGTCCCTCCCCATCAAAGAGCAGCGCTTTCGTTCCCTGCGTGCTCTGATCAATTCCGATAATATACCTTTTCTCCATATTTCCAACTCCATTACTATTATAGATAAAGAAACGTCCCTGCACCCCGGGCCTTCCACAGTCCGGGCACGCAGGAACGTCATAAACATCATTATTTCAGTAATTCTTTCGCTTTCGCTGCAATGCCTTCCGCATTCAGTCCATAGTAATCAAACACTTCTTTGGATGTTCCTGTAATGACCGGCGCATCCGGCAGAGACATAGGAACGACTTTGCGCGGGCATTCCGCACCGACCACCTGGCTCACCATCGATCCAAGACCGCCAAATGGAGCGTGCTCTTCGATCGAAATGACAACTTTTGCCTTCTTTGCAGCCTCTACCAGACCCTCTTTGTCCAGCGGTTTCACACAGTACATATCGAGCAGCCCTGCGCTGATTCCCTCTTCTTTCAGCATAGCAGCTGCATCGAGCGCCGGGCGGACCATCTCACCGCAGGCTACCAGTAAAACATCGGTGCCTTCCGAGAGAGCCGTTGCCTTATCCATCTCAAACGGGGTATTTTCTTCGCTGTAAATATCCGCAACGGCATTTCTTCCCACTCGGATATAAGCCGGTTTTTCATCGGTAAGGAGCGCCTCAACCAGTTTTGCTGTCTGGAAGCGGTCGCTCGGCAGATAAACGCGCATGTTCGGAATAGCTGCCATTGCTGCGATATCCTGTGCAGAATGATGGCTCATGCCAAGCGCACCGTAGCTCACACCGCCGCTGATACCGATCAGCTTTACATTGGTGTTGGAGTATGCACAGTCAATCTTCGCCTGCTCATAGCTTCTGGTGGAGAGGAAGCACGCCGGAGATGCCGCAAATGCTTTCTTGCCGCATTTTGCAAGACCGGCAGAAACGCTGACCAGATCCTGCTCCGCGATACCCATCTCCACAAACTGCTCCGGATACGCATTTGCAAACGGTGTCAGGGAAGCACTTCCTCGGGAATCGCTGCAGAGCACCACGATATCTTTATCCGTTTCGGCATGTTTCATTAAAACCTCACAAATGGCCTGTCTGTTTGGAATCTTATTCATGACAGTGCCTCCTTTCTCTCATCCAGATCCTTCATAATCTGTTCTACTTCCTCCGGTGTCGGCACTTTATGATGCCACTCCGCCTTATTTTCCATCACGGAAGAACCACAGCCCTTCGTTGTGTTTGCAATAATAACCGTCGGTTTTCCCTTGCAGTGTTTCGCCAGCTCAAACGCATGAACGAGCGCGTCCATATCGTTGCCCGGTACGGAAAGAACATTCCATCCGAACGCTGCCCATCTCTCCTCCTGGCTGTCCTGTTTCATGACATCCTCGGTATTTCCGGAGATCTGCAGACGGTTGCGGTCTACGATCGCACAGAGGTTGTCCAGCTTGTAGTTTCCTGCGGACATTGCGCCCTCCCAGACAGAGCCTTCTGCCAGCTCGCCGTCACCCATAACGGTGTAGACACGGTAATCTTTTTTATCCATTTTTCCTGCCAGCGCCATTCCCACGCAGACCGGAAGTCCGTGGCCGAGAGAACCGGAATTCATCTCGATGCCCGGCAGTTTATTGTTCGGATGGCCGATGTACGGGCTGCCGAATTTGGAGAATTTTTCGATGACCTCTTCCATCGGGAAGAATCCCTTTGCTGCAAGTACTGCATAATATGCCTCAACGGAATGACCTTTACTCATTACAAAACGGTCGCGGTCCGGGTCGTCCACATTCTCAGGGCTGATGTTCATCTCTTTAAAATACAGCGCTACAAGCACATCAATGACACTCATGTCACCGCCGATGTGGCCGCCCTTGCCGGAAACTACCATTTCCACTACTTTCTTCCGCAGATCATACGCCAGACAACTCAATTCCTTGTATTCACTCATGATTTTCATTCTCCTCTTAAATATGCTTTGACATCTTCCTCGATCGGATCATATAAATCCGGGGCAATGCCGATGTATTTGCATGCTTCATACAGAACCGGCACAACGTTCTCGTGGATACCGACACAGTGGTGGATGTACGGTCCTTCCACGATTTTTGCCTCGAGGCGTTTCAGGTTCTGTACCTCAACCCATACGTAGGTTCCCTTCGTATAAGGTCCCTCAACACCTTTTGCATTTCCAAGCAGCAGGGAGTACTCTCCGTTGTCTCCGTCAAAACGCGCCAGTGTCATTTCGCCTAATTTTGCCTGTGCCTCTACAGCGCCCGGATGGCTGAATGCCAGAGGATAGCCGATCGTCGGTTTTTCCTGTGCAACAGAAATCGGCCACGGTCCGCAGTGCTGAAGCAGCTCGCCGTTCTCGTTGTCCGGGTGGCGTACGGTCCAGTCAGCAAAGAAGCTTCTCTTATCGTTTCTGCCTGCAGCCTCTACCATCAGAGCGGTGATGGCTCCGTGGATATCGGTCTCACAGACAACCGGAATTCCCTCTTCGTTCAGCAGGGAGTTTGCCGCACACGGCATGATGCCGATCTCACCCTGCAGCGCGTTCCAGCACTGGATCGCGATGGCATTGCAGGAATATTTTGCAGCCAGATTTTTCATCGCAACCTTCAGAGCTGCTACATTTTCCAGTTCTTCCGGTTTAATCTTTACACACATATTGGTATTGCAGTATGCAACAACTTTTTCTACCTCGCTGCCCTCTGCTTTTGCTTTTTTCATCTCCGCAGTCAGTTCCGGGAGCGGAATCGGGGAAAGCTGAATGTTGAATTTTTCCAGCAATTCGCCCTCGTTGCACATGGTGGACCAGAAGTCGAACGGACGCGGTCCGATCTGAAGGATTCTGGTGTGGCGGAAGGTATCTACCACATTACATACAGCAAGGAAATCCTTGATGCCGCGCTCAAATTCCGGATCGGTCAGACGGCAGTTCGTCATATAGGTGAACGGAACACCAAAACGGCGCAGCACTTTTCCGGTTGCAAACAGGCCGCACTGGCTGTCGCGGAGACGCACACCGTTCTCATCCGGTCTCTCATCGCGCGGTCCCCAGAGGAGTACCGGAAGCCCCATTTCCTTTGCCAGTCTTGCACAGACATATTCCGTTCCGAAGTTTCCGTGCGGGAAGAAAATTCCCTTTACGTTTTCACGGCGGAATTTCTCCTGGATTTTCTCACGGTCCGCCTCATCGTAAAACAGACCCTCCTCATTGATGTCTGTGATATCGACAAATTCAACGCCGAGCTCTTTTAAACGCTCTCTCGTCAGGTTGGCGTATTTTACGGCATCCGGGGCACTGAAAATGCTTCTTCTCGTAGGTGCAAATCCGATCTTAATTGATTTCATATTCATTTCCTCCACTTAATTTTCTTTAAACTCTGCTAAATTATGTCTTGAATTTTCCTGTTCTTTATGGCTCTTATATTACTAAATTCTTTTGAACTTGTCAACATATATTCAGCTTTATTAAATCTTTTTTAGTAATTTACACAAAAAAGAATGGCTGTTTTTATGCATTTCTTCATATTTTATTTTTTTACAGTTCAGAAGTTGACTTCTTTTTTAATTCATATTAAAATCAATGCATAAGTTTAATATTTTTCAGATAAATACTGAAATAAATTTCAACATCCCGCATGCACAAAACACACGGAAGCACCGTGCGGGTTGATTTTATCGAACAGGAGCTGAACTCTTATGAATATTTCTGCGAAAGAACTGGCAAAGCTGATCAACGTATCGCCTGCCACGGTTTCTATGGTTTTCAATAACAAACCCGGCATCAGTGAGGCCACAAGAGAGCTGGTTTTAAAAACTGCAGCCGAGTATGGCTATGCGCCGAAAAAAAATGAAGCCTCCGGCGCTTCCTCCCGCATTATTCAGCTGGTCAATTATAAAAAGCACGGAAAGGTCGCTGCCGACACGCCGTTCTTCTCCCAGCTGACCGAAGGAATCTCCACCGAATGCACCCGCCAGGGCTGTGCGCTTCATATCTCCTATTTTTATGAGACCATGGATATTGACAGCCAGCTCGATGCACTCCGTGCTGTGGACTGTGAGGGCATTCTTCTTCTTGCAACCGAAATGGCTCCGTCCGATTTCCGCAAGTTCCGCGATTTTTCTGTTCCGATCGTTGTCGTGGACTGCTATTACGATGAGCTCGATTACGACTGCGTTCTGATCAACAACATTCAGGGGGCGTTCAACGCCACGAATTATCTGATTCAGTGCGGACACAAAAACGTGGGCTACTTTCACTCGAGCCTCGACATCAGCAACTTCTCCGAACGCGCCGACGGCTACTACAAAGCGCTCCGCGCAAACGGTATCAGCACCTCACATCCATATGTCCACCCGGTTTCCCCTACCTCGGACGAGGGCTACCGCGACATGCTGCGCCTTCTCGAGTCGAAAGCACCGATCGCTGATGCCTACTTTGCCGACAATGACATCATCGCGGCGGCCGCCATGCGTGCACTGCGTGAAAACGGCTACCGCATCCCGGAGGATGTCTCTATCATCGGCTTTGATGACGTTCCGATGTGCGATATGATGGTTCCGCCACTTTCCACTATGAAGGTCAGAAAACGCGAGCTTGGAGCCACCGCTGTCCAGCGCCTGCTTGACCGCGTAGCCGATCCGAAACGCGAATGTCTGAAAATGTGCATGGCAACCAAGCTGGTGAAACGCCAGAGTGTTTCCAGACGTTAAAGCTTTTTGGATGAGGCTGTCATCCAGCGCGTGTCTGAAAAATCATTTCCGCAAACCGGAACTCGCAGCTTGCGAAAAGCCTTTCTCAGACACGCTCTGTACGGCAGCCTCACCTTTTTTATTTTGAAAGGAGTTTTTTTCATGCAATCTGCAAATGACCTGAAACAGCTTTTATTCAGTATCAATCACAAAAGCTATCCCGCCTATAAATCCACCCGTGGTGCCTATCAGTTTCCGCGCTACACACTCTCCATCGACCACGTTCAGGGCGATCCGTTCGCCGCTCCGTCGCGGGTCAGCGTTCATGTCAGCGGCAAAACCGCTGCGTTTCCGGCTTTTCTCTACGACACATACGAAAAGCGCGTCGCCCTCCAGGATTACCTGCTGCGCCAGTTTGCGCGCGCTATCGCACCGTATTCGTTCCGCGCAAAGGGCTCCGGCAAAAGTGGTCTGCTGGGGATAAGCCGCTGCGGGCAGGAAATTCTGGAGCGTACTGCCTGTGTTCTGAATCCTTCCGACGGCAGTCTTATCGTCAACATGGAAATCGGCTTTCCGGCTAACGGCCGCACCATCGCCTCGCAGGAGCTGATCTGCATTCTTTTCGACTTTTTGCCCGGCTGCGTGGAAAAATCGCTGTTCTACCGTGCTCTGGATCCGAAAGCATGCGCCAATGTCGCCTATCTCTGTGAGGACCAGCAGGCGATCCGCGCCGCATTAAAAGAAAAAGGACTCACTGCCTTCATCGCCGACGGCTCCATTCTCCCGCGCGAGACCGGTGTTTCCGATCTGCCGATGAAGCACGCCGTTCCGTTTACCTCACCGGAATCCCTGCGCGTTACCCTCGATCTTCCAAACCGCGGACCTGTTTCCGGCATGGGAATTCCACTCGGTGTCACACTGATCGTAGGCGGAGGCTTCCACGGAAAATCCACCCTGCTGCAGGCGCTTGAGCGCGGCGTATACAACCACATCGCCGGGGACGGCCGTGAATATGTCATCACCGATGCAAGCGCCGGAAAGCTCCGCTCCGAGGACTCCAGAAGCATCCGCAACGTCGATATCTCCCTCTTCATCCACGATCTTCCCGGAAAGAGCGACACCACCTCATTTTCGACTGCAGATGCCAGCGGAAGCACCTCGCAGGCCGCCAACGTGATCGAGGGCATCGAATCTGGTACGAGCCTCTTTCTGATCGATGAGGACACGTCCGCCACCAACTTTATGGTGCGCGATGAGCTGATGCAGCGCGTCATTGCCGACAGCGAGGAACCGATCACACCGTTTATCAGCCGCGTAAGGGATCTGTATGAGAAGCTCGGGATCTCGTCCATTCTCGTTGCCGGAAGCTCCGGCTCCTACTTCCACGTGGCAGACACTGTCATTCAGATGAAAGAATACGTTCCTTATGACATTACGGATCGCGCGAAAACCACAGCCGCAGAATTTCCGCCATTTACTGCCTCCGTGCGCCCTTTTTCCGTTCCGGCCTTCCATCGCTGCCCGCAGCCGGGTAAATGCCTGACGGGAAGTGACCGCACGAAAGTCAAGGTCATGGGACGGGAATCCATCCTTATCAACAAATCTCTGACGGATCTGCGCGCCGTGGAACAGCTCACGGACAGTGAACAGCTGAACGGGCTGGCTGCGCTCCTTTTAGAAGCCGCCGGGCACAAAATGGACGGTAAGAAAACACTGGTGCAGGTGGTGGATCTGCTGGAAAAACAGATGGATGAAAAAGGCCTCTCTTCGCTTCTCGCTCCTGGAAGACCCAGCGACCTGGCACGGCCGAGACGGCAGGAGATCTTTGCATGCATGAATCGGTGCAGGGAGCTGCGGTTTTAAGAAAATTTGTAACAATTCAGAGCCATAAAAAAGTGTCTGCGACACTCTCAACTCCCCTAACCCCTCATTCATGAGGGGAAGGGGTTTTCTTATCTCCTTCTTTATTGTAAAATTCTATTATGAATATATTACAATCCATCTTTACCGATTATTATGAACACATCATTTATGAACTCCATCTTTGACAGCACAAATTAAAAGACAGCTCCCTTTCAATTAACGGAAAAGTGGCTGTCTTTTTTATTAAATCTTACCAGTTTTATTGTACTTGTTGATATATTCTTCCAATGCTTTCTCTACTGTAGCCGTCTTTGAAAGTTTGGTATCAGCAATGAATTTCTCCAGCTTATCTGATACCGACTTATCAATCTTACAGTTCAGGTTCTTGTATGCTTTATTTGCAATAATCGTCACTCCTTATTAGATACTAATTTTTTACATGGCAATTCATTCCTCTCTGGAACAATGTCATACCATGTTGTCAGCACATTTGAATTCAATTTCTGCATCTTTTTTATCTCACGAGATGCCTTATAAATATCTGTTTCCAAATATTCTTGTGGCAACAATGATACTTCATTCTTTGTCTGTTTCACAGCTAAAGGATTTGATTTTTCACCTTCAATCAGCTTCAGATAATTAGCATATAATTCCGGGCATTCATTTTTTAACAATGCTGGTACAGTTGGATATACAAGCTTGTTAACAATATCAGATGCCCAATAACTTCGCACTGTCATATCGACTGGATTCACATATACATGATTATAATAATCAATGTCAATGATACAGCCATGAATCCATCCACTTCCACCAATTTTTCTAATTTCATCGGCAATGCTTTCCTGATAAGCTGTATATTTTTTGAAAGGTGTTTCAATGGATGCAATCATTGAATCGATATTATTATAATAATAATTCACATCTTTTGCATTTAATTTTTTCAATGCTCCACCATTCAACATCGACAGCGAACCTGTCTTTGTTTTATGAATAAAACAGTAATACCCATTCTTTTTCAACATATAAAGAATATTAACTTGCCTATTGAACGTCATTGATATATTCTTTCCACGAGAAAAATCTTGATATTCCTGAGATGTAATTTCATATATGCCATCTTCATAGTCACCAAAATAATCATATTCTCCATCCATCAGAAAACATTTTAGATGCGGACTTTCGTTTCTATAACCAATCTGATTATCAGCATATATTCTTTTTACACCATCGTCAAAGAACACATTTCTATGTGTATGACCACTGACATACACAAAATTATCATGACAATTTGCATCTACACACCAATCTTTTTTTGGTGTATGTGTAAGGATGACTGTATTTTTCTTTGATAATACATCTGTCAATTTATCATACATCTGTTCAAACTTTTTACTCTCTTGAATCTCTGTATTTCTATCAACAGTTGCTCGATACACACCATCATTTGCATTGAATTCTTCATTGTAACCTGAGAATCCAAGACCACCCAAAATCACCAATCTTGTACATCTTAATTTTTCAAGAATAGCCTGATTATCTGACTGTATCAATTCATCATATGGAATAATTCCCATGTCATCAGATTCATTTCTATAAAACAAATCATTATGTAATAAGTACATTCCATTTTCCTTTAATACAGTTCTGTATTTATCAACAATCTCATCCACGGACAATCCTGGAAAATTCCAAAGTTCATGATTACCAAGAACAAATACAAAAGTCCGTCTTCCTGAGCCTGCTAACTTTCTAAGCATTTTTACAAACAGTTCAAATATTGAAAATTCTGATGACACATCTCCACCGATAAGTGTTAAACTCGTGCTTTCAGCTAAAATGTCATCAATGATTTTTTTTATTGTAAAAACAACATCTTCCTTTGATTTACACCCTGCATTTTTAATTCTATGCATTAAATGCAAATCAGAAATGTAGCTAATTCTATTAGAATCCCATAAAAACATATTTCCAAAACTTCCGAAAAGCATACTGCTATCAGATGAAACAATTTCCCTTGACGATTGTAATACCACTGCCGTTTCTTCTTCATTCTTTTCAACTGCTGGAAACTCACCAATGAGTTTTTTATCATAATCATACGATTTATATGGAACATTAAATTGTTCGCATAATTCACTAATCATTTTCACGTCCCTCAAGTTCATTCCGTCTATGTTGGAAAGATTTTTCATGCCAGTGCAGAATAATAAATCTGCACCAGATAAATCACCTTTCAAAAATGCCACGAAATCAAAGAAATATGAAAATCTATGTACCTGCTGTTTTACAATTTCTTTATCTCCATTACTCCAAAATTGACATACTGCAAATCCCCCATTCTTATATACTTTCAATACCTTGCAACTCAGATTTTCATCTTCACTAATCGGTAATTTTGTCGTATCATCTGTCGTATATTTTGAAAAATCAACATCCAAATCAATGGCTCCTGATAAGTCACAATTTTTCAAATTACCATTTCTATACTTGATAAATTCATCAAATGTCTCAAAAGCTCGACATACATCTACACTACGCCACTGATTCAAAGTTTTTCTGCCTTGACAGTTATAATAGCGATATACTTGTGTTTCTTCACAATAAAAATGTGTCACTTTATCAAAATAACCTACTACAGTCATCTCAACATCCTGATTTTTCAAGTCTTCCACAAAATCTTTTACTTTCTTTTTCCGCTTTCTGTTGGTTGCAACAGATGCTTGTGAAAAATCATATTTATCAAGAACAACTTCTGGTGTATGAATCAGGCACAATCCTAATACCGCATTGTCACAAAAATAATAGTCTTTTGACAAATATTCCATAATTACATCTAAATGCTTTTTATTATACCGAGCATTAAAAGCATACTGAAAAAAGAAAAATTCTATACTATTATATTGTGACACCGTTGATTTTTCATAATTAGTGCACACCTTTTGAAATTGTTTATATGTATCACAAGCATTAAATTTATCCATCCATTTCTTTACACATTTCTTATTTATTTTTTCGCAATGCTCATACTCTGCAATTTCATCCTGTGACAATTCACATGAGTAATCATCTATGGTATCCGTCACAAAACTTTGCAGTTTTGTCAACCTATTCATATCAAGATTGAGATTTTTTGAAAATTTATCTTCAAATGCATACTGATAATAGCAAGCATTTTCATATATATCACCATCCAAAAATTCATAATATTCCGCAAATGAATCAAAAGTCATCGTATGTAATGTTAATGTTGAAACAAGATTACCTGATAAATCTTTATAAAACCACTCTTCCTCCACAAAAAACATTTGTGTAATTACATCAAATCCTCGATGACCACTTTTTCTTAATCCCAATTTTCGCTCTGCTTTTACGATATTAGCTTCTAAAGCAAATTCTTCTGGAACATCTCTCATTTCCAGTTCTCCGGTTTTCAATTTCTTTATAATAAGTTTTTCTTCTGGACTTACCATTGCAAACTTTGATATAGATTTCAAGCGACACACCTCTTTCCTATAAATTTAATATCTACATGATTATACTTTATATTTATTTTCATAAATATATGGGTAGCACTTTAAGTTATTCACATCCCCATAAAATGGCTACTGCTAATCTTAAAAACGATTTAGTTTATACTTTTTACTCAAACTCATTCTATGTTTTTCTGGCATTGCTGTCAAGACTTCTTTTTTCTCTATTATTACTGATATAGACGGTATAGTTCTCGTAAACTTTTCCCTTACCTACTCATATAATATATTTTATCTATCAACATCTACAATTTCAAGACTAATTAATTTACACTTGAAGGTTTTTTACTAACTTTTGGTGCTTCCTTTGAAATTCCTACAATCCTATTCACTTTATCATAATAATCTTTTGCTACATATGTTGCAGAACAATCATTATTAGGTACACGTTTCATATATGTACTATACAGATTTTCACAACCATCAACACTAGGCTTACACAAGCAAAATGATTCGTCCATTCTATGAACATATCTGTTTCTGTGTATCCATCACAGGCATCAACAGTTAAAAAAATCTCCACATCTGTATATGCTTTTACATTATTAACTGTTTGATTTGAGTATTTCATAATCTGTTTAAATTTCATGGTAGAAACAACAACAATCTCTGAATACTCAAAATAGTATCAACGCTGTTTGCTGTCTTTTATAATACACATACGTGTTTTATCAATACTAACTTTTTCATTTACAAATATATTCGTCTTCATAAAATCATCTCATTTGTTTTTATATCTACTCAATCCATTGTATAAAAGCGGTTTTATCGGAGCTGTTATATCCCGCACGTTTATAAAACTGCATCGTTGATTCCTTTTTCGCCCCTGTGAGCAGCATCATTTTATAGCAGTTTTCCTTTTGTGCGATTTCTTTTGCATACGCTAAACATTCGGATGCGTATCCCTTTCCTCGATAGTCTTTATGGGTAACGACATTTTCTATAAACGCATATGGTCTGACATTTCTCGTCAGATTAGGTATCACTACACATACGCAGGAAGACACTATTTTGTCGTCTACAACTTTTATGATAATATGATGATTTTTATCCTCAACAATCGTCTTCCATGTTCTGCTTAAATGCTCTGACATTTCCGGAACATCGCTTTCATGTAAATGCAAATATAATTCTAACAATCCTTTTAATTCATTTTCATGTATTTCTCGAATCAATATAATACCCTCCACAAAATTTCGCGTTTGATGGTTTCACAGCAATCAATATTGAATTAACTATATCCGAACCTGCAATAATCGCGTTCACGCACAAAATATACCTTAGCAATTCAAAGACAAATCCATCTGTCAAAAGCATAAAAATCATTGGAATAATGGTTAAAACCAATAACGGAAGTGTCATAAACAGCCAAAATCTTTTTTTACTCATAACCGCATTGCTATTAAGCCAAAAAAATATTCCAGAATGAGTTAAACTAATATCTCCAATTTTATAAACTACTGATATATGTAATAATTCATGAACGATGAATACCAATATAAAAACACTGCCTTTTATCATCCCATTTGCAAAGTTCCAAACACCCAACATCATTGATATTATAATAAGAATTATCTGTAAACTATATACAAACTTCATAAAATTCCTTCGAAACCATACATTTTTAATAAATGGTTTCCAATTAGAAAAATCTCTATCATTCGCTGGAAGTGGTTTAAATAAATATAGCATACTTTCCTCCCTTTGGTTGCCATAATTAATTATCTAAGCGGGAATTTATCTAACGCATATTCCATACTTGTTCTATTGCCCAATTTTGCATTTCCATATACATTTTTCCCTTAATATTTTCATATTCTACCCATCTAAACACATGGTCTAATTCCACAGGTTCTTTTATCTTCTTGACTAATTGCCCTGAATAGTAAACCTGAATAGGATGAAAATTTCCAATTGTTGGATGTTTATAATAAGTTTCTGCGGAACATACTCTTTCCTTTATCTCAACTTGATATCCTGCTTCTTCAATACATTCTCGAATAATGCACTGGTTATCTGTTTCATCACCATCAATTCCGCCACCTAATAGAAAATAACCTTTTGTTGTTTCTACAACGCCCACTTTTTCGCCTCTTATCGGAACAAGGTAAGCACCTTTTCTATCTAAATATATTTTATCCTCTTTTATTCCAAAAATCTTATGCATATCTACCTCCACAAATACCATTATTTCCATCGTTTTCGATATCACCATTTTTCTCTAAATTAGCCTCTTAAAAATCTTGATTACATCCATCGGCTTTTCCATATGTTCGAAATCCTCTTTTCTTCCTGAGGGTTGATTTACCCCTTCCTTATGATACCACACCGCTTGTACCGCCTGCATTCCAAATGTCTGCGCTGCCTCCAGTTCATAACTTCCACCATCTCCCACATACAGGCACTCATCTGCTTTGACACCCAGTTTTTCAATACATCTTTCAAATATGGCAGGATCCGGCTTTTGTATTCCTTCATCAAAAGATAAACAGGCAGCATCAAAAAACGGATACAAAACACTCTTCTTTATAACCATTGCCTCTTCGGAAAAACAATTGCTGATCAATCCAATTAATATTCCCTTTTCTTTTAATGCCTTTAACATTGGAATAATTTCTATATGCAGGTGTTCAAACGCTTCTTCTTTACAATGAATGCGCTTTTTCAAAATGGTATTCATTTTCTCCTCAGAAAAGCAGTTATTTTCCCTCAGTACCTTTTCCAATAGTTCCTCTAAAGTAATTTTTCCTATCGTTCTGTTTTTTTCTTCCGTGCGCCATATTTTCTGAAATTTTTCTTCCGGAATACCGGCATCTGCCGCCATCTGCGTTCCAAAATACAAGGGGCT
>ERZ826051.2020-NODE-2020-length-16727-cov-23.832654_pt1 | contig 16727 bp, 17 predicted proteins | sample MGYA00519928_ERZ826051 | MGnify/ENA primary metagenome ERZ826051 (study PRJEB31778, sample SAMEA3449219) | human gut metagenome | biome: human gut; feature: human-associated habitat; material: faeces | place: United Kingdom | collected 2010/2012 ...
CACCGTGCCGTTATCCATTTCCAGCTTTCCTTTGCCGTCCGGCTGGAAATACCGTATCTGATAGGTAGTCGGCTGGTAATAGCCGCCACGCACCAGTCGGCAGCGTATTTCGGCGGTTTCCCCGACTTTCAGTTTTTTAGGCACGGGTAGCGTTTCTACCGTGAACGGGTACGCCTGCTGAATATCCAGTTCATCATTACAGGCGGTGACAAGCACGAGGGCGGCCACGATGTAGCAGCCCACGATGATTTTATACATTACATTCTTCATATACATTGTTATATAGCGGTCAGTTGATAATGAATTTCAGTCCCAAAGATACCTGCGTGTGGAACTTGCCTATGTCCGAGCCGAACAACGCCCGTTCCCTTGCGTTCAGTAACAGAGCCACCCGGTCGGTCAGGTAGGCTTCCAGTTCCAGCGTCAGCGCACCGCCGTAAATGAAGCAGTCCTTATCCAGCAAGGTAGAGCCGTCCGGCAGCAGCTTTTCGCTTCGGTTGCTTGTTTCGTACCCGGCGAGAGCCGACAAGCCCAATGAAAGGAAAAAGGTCTTTCGTCTGTCCGATAGGAATTTCAGGTAATAGCCACCCTCTGCGGTGAACTGTTCTACGGGTATCTGCATATCCTTGTAGTCATACTTCTTGTGCAGGTATTCGCCGCCAATCACCCAGCGGTTGGCGTTCTTGGTGTAAACGCTGTACGCCGCCCCGATGTGGTAGGCGAAATCACTGCCAGCGTTCCAATGCACCCCGTCCGTCATGCCCGCCGTGACCTGCAAGCCTTTCATGCCCGGCAGGTATCTTTGTGCGTGTGCCTGAAACGAGGTCAGGCACAGCGCAAAGAGCATCATTATAAAGATGTGTCTTTTCATTCCCTATTTGATTTTTAGTTCGTCAATCACTTCTGCGTTCACGATGTCGGCGTTTTCCACCCGTATGGTCTGATGCCGCCCGCCGTTCTTCTCGTAGAGTTCCACGACCAGCAGCTTGTCGTCAGGAATGGTAAACTTCGGCAGGGCGTACACCGTGCGCACGGTCGATTTCCCGGCAATCTCTATCACCTCGTTGTAGCTGCGTACCGCATCCAGTACCGTTTCCTGAATAGCCGTGCGTTTGGGCACTTTTTTATCGGTTATCTTAAACCTGATGAAGTCCGTGTCGAAAGGTACGTTGGAACTGTTCTTTGTCTGCGTGTGCACGTAGAGCATCCCGTTATAGGTGTAAATCCCCTTGATTAAGAACTGTATGCCGAAACGCTTGCTACCCAAGTGGCGCACTTTCCGGTCATTGTTCTTGTAGATGCTCTGCATTATCAGCTTCACTAATAGCGGGCTTTCACCCGCCAGTTCCCGGAAATGGATGTTCATCCGGGTATGCGAGAAGTCGGACGTATCTTCATTCTCCAAGAAGTCCTTCATTTCGATGTTGAGCATTTCCGGTTCACGGGCGTACTTGGCGTTGAACGAAAAGAAACTGCCGTCCTCGCAGATAACGGAGAAGTTCGTTTCTCCCGGAAAGCCCTCTGTCGTGGCTTTCACCCTGATTACGTTCTCCGCACCGTCCGCCTTGCCCGCTATGATGTGGTTGCTTCCCAAATCGACATAGCGGACGGCGGCGGGGAAGATGATATGCACCGTCTTGGCAAAGGTCACTTCCACACCGTAGGGCGTAACCATTTGGCGGTACGGGAGTTTCCGGGTAATCCCCCGGTACAAGTCGTTGCCAGCCGCATACTTCACGGTGTCAGCGGTTTGTGCGTTTGCCGCACACACGCCCAGTAAGAGGGCGAACAATCCAAAAATCTGTTTCATTGCTAATTGAAATTTTAACGGTTGATAAAATGGTTATTGTTGTTTGGCATACAGCATGACTTTATAGCCTGCTTTCAGCTTCACTTTCACGGTTCGGAACTTCTTGGCGAGGTAGCCGGACGTTCCTTGCAGCAATCCCCTTGTCACGTCCATAGCCACCTGCTGCCCGGCACTTTGGGCAAAGGAAATGCTTGTACCCAGCCCGCTTCCGATATTCGCCATAGCTTCGTTGAACGCTTCCTGCTCCATAGAGGACGGTACGGAAAGCCCCTTTTGCCCGTCCGTGTCGAACACGGCGAGTTCCACCGGGATGATGTCGCCAGCGTACTCAATCGAGGACACCAGTATGTCGAGCCGTTCGCCCTGCACCTTTGCCGTCCCCGCCACAAGGGTATTCTTCGGCACAACGATATTTCCCGCCTGCATGGGTTCGAGCAGCCGTAGTTTCACCGCCTGCCCGTCCACCAGCGTTTGGTCTTGGTGTATGCAGGCGGCTACCGTGTTCTTTCCCATAGCGTACCCCGTGCCTACCGCCGTGTTGAAGCCGTAGTTTCGTGGCTGGCTGTAAGCCCGGATGAAGTCGGCATCGCTCATGGGCTGCTGCAATCCCGAAACGGTCGTTTCCCGGATAGCCTGCACCGGAATAGCCGGAGTGCCGATACCGCCGCCGTTCTGCCCGGCTGTCGGTATTTGGGCAATCTGCCCCCTTTGTCCGTCCTGCCCGTTCATATACTTTGCCGCCAGCTCGTAGGATTTTTCCAAGAGTGCCATTTGGTCGTCAGCCGTAGGCGTGGCGTTCTGCTGCTGTTTCAGTCGGTCGGTCAGTTCCGCTACCTGCCGCTTCAAGTCCTCTTTTTCCTCGTCCACCGGGGGCGTTTCGTAGAACGTGCTTAACTGGCGGTTGATGTCCCGGTAAGCCGCCCGTGAAGAAGCACCGCCGCCCCTTTGTGGCTTCGGATCTTCTTCCGGCATCAGGTTGATTTCCTCTCGTGGTTCTTCCGTTTCATCGTCCAGCGTGAAACCGAAGTCCTGCAAGGATTGTATCTTGTCCTGCTGTTTGCGGCTTGTCACCGCCTGCTCGTAAGCCTTTTGCTTGTCGGCTATAATCCCGTCCTCTGCGGGCAGGGGTATGTCGGCATTGAAGCCGCCCACGCTTTCCACATTCACGTCCTCTTTGCCGGAGGGTGCGAATATCAGGTACATGAACCCTGCAAAGGCAAGGAACATCAGCGGGAAGACTATCATTTTCCTGCGCTGCTGCACCTGCTGCGGGGTAAGTTCCCGTTTGGGTTTATCTTCCTTTTTCGGCTTCCCGTCCGCCTGCGGTACGGTCGTGCCGTTCTCATTCTTCTGTACTTCTTCCATATTGCGGTCTGTTTAACGGGTTGATACTTTTGGTTGTGTCATTGCCGTGCAACGGCAGTTGTCTGATGTGTTCTATTTGCAGCCTTTGCCCGTCCCGTTTCCCGATATTGTAGATTGATGAAACGGTGATGTAGATAGACAAGCCGCCGAAAAAGAAGAACATCACGAGGATAACCGCCAGCCTTTTGCCCGGCGTAATCCGTCCGCACATTCGGCGCAGGCGGTCGTCCGCCCAGTCCCGCACCTTTTCGATGTGGTTTCGTTTTCTCTCCATAAGGCTATCTTTTAATGGTCTGCAAATCCTTGTTCTCGGTAATGGTGAACGCTTCGATGATAAAGCCGTGCGGGTTGTTGTCGCTCCGTGTGGCGTTAAGCAACCGGCACGAGGTGACAAGGCTTCGCACCGTCAGGCTGCTTTCCCGGACAATCAACTGGCGGGCATACGTGTTCACCTTGTAGGGGTATTGGTCGAAGTCGCACTTCACGCTGTCAATCTCCACCGTCTGCGTGACGTTTCCGGAAATCACCCGGTTGTAGTAGCCCTTTTCCGCCAAGTCCTTGTAATAGTTGAAAGCGGTCTTGTCGGCGAGAAACAACGAGCGTTTGATGTTGCTTTCGATAGCCCCCTTTTCGGGTGATAAGGTGAAGAAAAGTTCGTGGAAACGCCGCACGTGCGACTTCGCTTCCACGGGTCTGTTCTGTGCCATGTCCTGCGAGAGTGCCAGCATCAGGCTTTTGCCGTTGTCGAGGACGTATATCTTCTGCCGCTGCTTTTCGGCGAAGCTGTACGAGTTCCACACGGCAAAGCCCGTCACCAGTGCGCACAGGCAGATGAATACCAGCGCAAAGAGCCGGATTTGCCGGAAACTCGTTTCGATGTTCGTTAATGACTTAAATTCCATATACTAAATATTGATGTTGGTTATTTGAGTAGTTTCCCGGTTACTTTCCCGCTTGCCGCACCGACCGCAGCCCCGGCGATTGAACCAGCCCGTGCCACGTTGCGGTTATAGGCAGACGTACCGCCAGCCGACACTATCCAGCTTGCCACCGTTGGAATGGTGAAGTAGCCCACGATGCCGATAATCATAAAGATTATATACACGGTGCTGCTCCCGTCCGGGATGAAATCCGGGTCTGAAAGCTGCTCGATGTCTTTTTGGAGCATCAGGGTTTGTATGCGTGCCAGCACGCTGCTGAACAAGTCCGACACGGGTAGCCACAGGTAAATGGAGATATAGCGTGAAATCCACCGGGTCAGCGTGCTTTGGAAACCGTCATAGACGGAAATCGCAAACGCCAGCGGACCCAGTATGCTTAACACGATTAGGAAGAACGTGCGCAGCGTGTCTATAATCAGCCCCGCCGCCTGAAAGAGCATTTCCAATAACTCCCTGAACCAGTCCCGGACGGACTTCTTTATATTATAAGCCGTCCTGTCCATGTACATGCCCGTCATAGTCACCATGTCGGAGGGCGACCAGCCCAGTTCTTCCAGTTGTCGGTCAAATTCCTCGTCCGATGCGAGGTAAGCCGTTTCGGGGCTTCGCATCAGGGCTTCATATTCCAGTCGGTCTTTCTGCGCCCGGTACTCGTTCATGTCGAAAGTCTGCGTTTCCATAAGCTGGTTACACCCTTTCACCACTGGCGACAATACCGTGTTGATAGTGCCCAGCACGAACGTGGGAAAGAACATGATGCACAGCCCCAGCGCAAAGGGACGCAGGAGCGGGTACACGTCTATGGGTTCGGCACGTGCGAGCGACTGCCACACTTTGGCGGCTACATAGAACAAAGCTCCCAGCCCGGCTATCCCTTTGGCTACCCCCGTCATGTTGCTGCACAAGGGCATCATTTCATCGTACAGCACCCGCAACACTTGGTGCAGGTTGTCAAAATCCACCGCTGCTAATAACATAGGCATACCGATTTATATGTTACCAGTAGCGTTCATCCGCCGAGCCGTAGAGAGCCAGCACCCGGTCGGTGTCGTTCTTCTTCTTCGCCCGCAGGTAGGACACGGATATGTTCTTTCGGGTGTAGTAGTTCACGAGGTTGCGGTAGTTGAGCAGGCTTTTATAGGCGTTGTTGATTACCGCCAGCCTTTCGGCATCCGTCAGCGACATGCCCGTCACGTTCACTACATTCTTCAAGTCCTGCAACACGTCCGCACTTTCGGAGAGCAGCTTGGCGTACCCGGCTGAAATGGCGGTGAGTTCATCCGGCGTGTAGTTCGGGTCTGCCAGCATGTTCTGATAGTTTCGCACGTAGATTTCGGATATTTCCGCCACCAGCTCAATGGACTTCTTCACCTTGATGCCGCCCTTGACCACGTCATGCACCGCTTTGAGCGCATCGTAATATTTTTTACCCTGCTGGAAAATCTTCTGCGCTTCCATGAAGCCGTCCAGCGTGTTCTTGGCAGTGGTGGAAGTCTGCACTATCTGCTTGGTGGTGTTGATGATGCCCTGCGCCAAGTTGCCGGGGTCTGACACCACCCACTGTGCGGATGCCTTGCCGATGAAGCAAAGGCATACCGCCATAAGGAGAATTGTTCTTTTCATTATCTTTTGTTTTCAGGGTTTGTAACTCGTTTGTATTCGCCGCCGGGCATGAGCGTTATCCGGTCGGTCTTTTTGTCATAGGTGAACTGTATGCGGAAGCCCGTTTCGATGAACAGGCAGCCGTTCCGTTCTGTTACCGGGTAAGCCGTTTCCAGTATTCTGCCCCTGACATTCGCTTTCCGGGTGACGGTGTATCTGCCGCCCGTTTCCGAGAGTGTGAAAGCCGGGTGTCCCCTGACGTGTACCCAATAGCCCTGCATCCTTTCCAGCTCCTTACTTCCGCTGTCCTCGCAGCCCGCCAGCAGGCAGGCGGACAATAGCGTGTATATCAGATTGTCAATCCATTTCATGTTCCTAATTTTTAAGTTGTTGATGATTGGGGATTTCTTTTGCTTTCTGCAAGCCGCTTGATAGCCAGTTCAAGGTTGCCTCCCAGCTTGTCGGCGAGGGCGAACAGTTCCATTTTCTCGCTTTCCTCGGTCGTGTACGTGTAATATTCTTCCAACGAAACTTCCGTGGCATATACCGCCGATTGTGTGCCGCCCAGCGAGAAGAAAACTTCCTTGTACTTCCGTCCGGGGTGGTTCGCCATGTTGATAGACAATATCTGCGAACGCTCCTTGTCGGTCAGTCCCAAGAGGTTCTGTATGCTGTCGAACTTGTTCAGGTATTTCCTTTGGTCTAACAATATTTTGCAGTCCGAGTTATTGATGATACTTTCTTTCACGATAGGGGAAGAAATAATATCCTCTACCTCTTGCGTGACTACAATCGCTTCCCCGAAATACTTTCGGACGGTCTTGTACAAATATTTTATGTAGTCCGCCATGTTCGCCGATGCAATCGCTTTCCACGCTTCCTCGATTAGTATTAACTTCCTTATCCCCTTTAACTTGCGCATCTTGTTTATAAAGGCTTCCATGATGATGATAGTCGTTACCGGGAATAAAATCTTGTGGTCTTTAATGTTATCCAACTCAAAGACAATGAAGCGTTTATGCAACAAATCCAGTTCCTTGTCGGAGTTCAGCAGGTAGTCGTACTCACCGCCACGATAGTACGGTTCAAGCACGTTCAGGAAATTGTCAATGTCAAAATCCTTTTCCCTGACGTTCTTCTGTTCAAGCTGTCGGCGGTAATCATCCCGGACAAACTCGTAGAACGTGTTGAAGCAGGGCGTTACCGGACGGTCTTTGCCTATCAGTTCGATATAGGCACTTACCGCATTGGACAACGCCACTTCTTCCGACCGTTTGGGGGCTTCATCGTCCCGCTTCCACAGGGTGAGTATCAGGGTCTTGATACTCTCTTTCTTCTCGATGTCAAATACCCCGTCCTCGACATAGAACGGGTTGAACGCTATCGGGTTCTCGTTGGTGTAGGTGAAATAAATCCCGTCCTCGCCGTGCGTGCGGTTGTGGATAAGCTGGGACAGCCCCAAGTAACTGTTACCCGTATCGACCAGCAGCACGTGCGCACCCTGCTCGTAATACTGGCGCACCATGTGGTTGGTAAATAAGGACTTACCCGACCCGCTCGGCCCAAGTATGAACTTGTTTCTGTTGGTCGTGATGCCTTTCTTCATGGGCAAATCCGATATGTCGATGTGCAGCGGGCGACCGCTTACCCTGTCCACCATTTTGATGCCGAACGGCGAAAGCGAACTCTTGTAGTTCGTTTCTTCCACGAACAGGCAGAGAGCCTGCCCCAAGAACGTGTAGAAACTTTCCTCTGCGGGGAAGTCCGCCTCATTGCCGGGTATGCCCGCCCAAAAGAGCGTGGGCGTATCGACCGTGTTGTGGCGTGGCTTGCACTCCATTAGTGCAAGCTGGCTTCCCACATCGTTGCGTATGCGTTTGAGTTCTTCCCGGTCATCGCTCCATGCCATGACGTTGCAGTGGCAGCGCACCGAGATAAGCCCCTTGCTATGCGCTTCGTTCAGGTACTCGTCTATCCACTCCTTGTTCACTTGGTTGGCACGGGAGTAGCGGGAGAGCGATTGCATATTCCGGGCGGTCTGCTCGAAGTTCTTCAGGTTTTCGGCGTGGTCGTCTATGAAGATGAACTGGTTATAGACGTGGTTACACGACAACAGCACGCCCACCGGGGCGGCAAAACTTAACCTGCAATCGCTTCTGTCTGTGGACAGCTTCTCAAATCGGCAGTCCGTCCCGACCTTTCCGGGCAAATCTTCCACGTCCGAAAGCGTGTGCAGGCACAGTATATCGTCCCCGACCCGCATTTCTTCCGGGTACAGCCCGATGTCTTTCAGGCAAGTAGTGTCGGTTTGCGAGAGCGAGAAGTATTTCTCGATGATGCCCGCCTTTCCGTCCTGCCCGGTGATTTCCGATGCCGCCAGCCGGGTAAGGGTGACAAAACCGCTGTCGTTCATAATCCTTTCAAACTGCCCGACCGCTTCGATGAACTTTGCCGCCGCTTCCTTGTCGGCTATCTCCTGCGGAACAATCCTGCCCCGGCAGAGGGTGGAGAAGTCGCTCTGTCGGCGGCTTCTCTCCCTTGTCGTCTTTGTCAGGAACAGGTAGCAGTAATGGTTCAGGAACGGGCGTTCATTGAAGTGCCGTTCAAAGGAGCGGCTTAAAAAACTAAGCTCGTCCCTTTCGGTGTCGGGCTGGTAGTTCTCCTTGATGAAGAAGTCCTGCTTGTGTACTATGGAGTAGTCGGGCAGCACCTTGACCGCCTTGTACCACGCCGAATGTATGGCTTCGTACTCGGCACTGGTGACGGTGAACAGTTCGGGCAGTTCCACCCTGAAAGCCACCGTTATGTCCGCATCCTTTGAAATGATGCAGCCGTTCTCCACCGCCAAAAGAGGGAATTTCCTTTCCAGCGTGGTAGCCTTTAACATATTTCTCATAGTCTTTCTTCCTTTCTTTTTTTGTAGTTGAACAGCCGGGGTATCGCCTTTCGGCTGATAATGAAGCGTGGGTGTCTTTTGCGTGCGGCAGCTTTCATCAGCCCGTGCGTGCCGTACTTGGCGTTGAGCCGGAACGTCTGCCACACGAGTAGCAGCGAAGCCGACACGATGAAACCGATACATAGCCACTGGTTCACGCCTGCCATGAACAGGATGATGAACACCACGAAGACGGCGAGCAAGCCGCCGCAAAAGATAAAGAGGTACTGGCTTTTCAGCCCCTTGAACTCCACCGGCTTCCCGATACCCCTGTTTACCGGATATTCAGACATTGCCGCCTTTTTAGAGGAAAAACGAACGCAGGATAGTGGCGGCGACAATCAGGAAGATGCACGCCCCGAACCAACTGGCGGCGGTCTTTGAGGTGTCGGGGTCGCCGCTTGAAAACTTGTTATATACTTTTACCCCGCCAATCAAGCCGCAGACCGCCCCGATTGCGTACACCAGTTTTGTTCCGGGGTCAAAATACCCGGTGATTAGGTTCGTGGCTTCGGTGATGCCCGCCTGCCCGTTTCCTTGTGCGTAGGCACTTACCACGGCGGCAAGTATAGCCGCCGACAAGAAGATTTTCTTTCTCATTGTGATTTGTTTTTAATGCCGGGGCAGCGGGTGGATAGTCCGCCTTTCCCGGCTGGTGAATAATTTGAAATTTTAGTGGTCGGGGATAGTCCCGTTTGTCTGTTTGTTTTCAGGTTGCCAATCAACCGTAATCCCGTTGTTTCATGCTGTCAGGCTTATACATTATTATATTATAGGAAGTCGTTCATGTCGAACGCTTCGTGTTCCTCGCTTGTATCGCCAGTTCCGGCAGGGACAGCAGCCGTAGCCAGTTCCGCTTCGTTGCGTCCCAGCAGTTCCGCCACCTTTGCCAGCCCGCCGTTGATGTTCTCCACCACCGCATCGTAGAGGTTCGTCCCCTCAATGCTTGCCAGTGTCCCGGCGGCTTGCCGTTTCTCCGCTTCGGTGGGGTTGTCGGCGTTCGCCGTGCGTACCGCTTCGCCCAGTTCATCGAAGCTCACGCCCGTAGCCCGCCCGGTATCATCGTCACCGTCCATGTACCCGGCTATTTCCTCGTCCTCGTAGTCGGGTTCGTCATTCTCGTAACCGGGCGTTTCTTCCGGCTGTCCGTCAGCCTGCGGCGCAAAAATAGTATCATTTTCAGCCGCTTGCGGGAGGTGTCCCGATTTGTCCTGCGCTGTCCCGATTAGTCCGCCCTTGTATCGGCTTTCACCTATCAGCGTGTAGCCCGAAACCCCGTTTCGTGGGAGTGGCGCATCATCCGTTCTGCCCGGTGATGTCCGGCTGTCCGTGTAGCGATACCACAGCCATAGGGCGATATAGTACACCAAAAGCCCGGTAAGTATGCAATAGATTACCATAGTCAGACAGGCTTTTGGAAGTGGCTTTCGTACAGGGTGTTTATCTCGTCTTGGTACTGCTCGAAGTGTCGCAGCAGAATGTTTTCCACGTAGCTGCTTACCGTCACCTTGCGCCCGCCTATCACTGTCACGATACGCATCAGCTTTTCGTGCGTGGTACGGCTCACGTACAAGGGCTGTCGGTCTGCCAGTTCTACTTTCTGAAAGTAGGTTTCCCGGTAGTCGCCCGAACCGCCCTTGCGCTTGCGGTTTGTCGTTTTCTCCACCCGCACCGTTTCCGTCTGCTGTTCCTCTTGGGTAACTTGTGATGCAAGATTGGTATGTGGTGCATCATTCGGTTTATTATCTTCTTTACTGGGAACACCCTGCGAGATAAGCTCTTTCATGAAATCCTCGTCTATCTTCGGCATCCCGCCGCTTTGCTTTGCCATATCATTTTAATTTGATGTAGTACACTATTTCGGTTATCAGTTCTTCCAAGTTGCTTCCCCTTACCAGCGGGCGGCTGGCGGGAAAGAGCGTGGAGCGGAACACCGCCTTTTTATCCGCCACCAGTTCCTTTTTGTAGCGTTTGGTATCGGGGATAAAGGTTTTCATCAGCGGCAGTTCCAGTTCCTTAATGGTCTTGTCGTAGGCGGTGTAAAGGTCTGTTTTCTCCCTACCGTCCACCATGTTCCAAAAGAGGTACAGCCCGGCAAGTCGGCAGGCTTCATTCTTCACTAATAGCTTTTGGATAGCCATTGCGAACGACAGGCTGCTTTCCAGCACCACCTTGTCGGCGGAAATGGGGGTGAAAATGTAGTCCATGCCCGCAAGGGAGTTTATCACGCCCTCGCTGTTCACCGTGCCGGGCAGGTCGAAAAACACTATATCCGGCACGTGTCCGGCGGCTATATGTTCGTCAGCCGTTGCAATCGCCTTTTCAGGTGAACTGCACAATACCGGGTAGGCTTTCTTCCCCAGCCGGGTGAACTGTTCATACGCCATTCGCTTGTAATCTTCATCCGCCCCGACCTGCTCGGCATCCCGCTTTCGCATCCCGGCAATGGAGTGTTGCGGGTAGTCGCAATCGACCACCGCCACATCGTAGCCTTTGAGGTAGTAGAGGTAACTCGCCGCCAGCACGGTAAAGGTGGTTTTGCCGACCCCGCCCTTTTGGGTGGAAAAGGCGACATAAAGGGGTGTTTTCTCGTTTTCCATATTGCTTCCGTTCATTATTGGTTGATAGATTTATTTATTGCTTTCAATCAATCCAGCCATATAGCTTTCTTTGTTTCCATATTGCAATCTTGAAATATTGAAAGACTGTTTTATTTCAATCTTGTTTTCCAGCTTTCATTCTTTCTTGAAATATTGAAATCCTGCAATCACGTTTTATTGAAATCCTGCTTTCAATCATTCTTTCCTGATTGGAATATTTCTTTCAATCTTGCTTTCAATCTTGAAATCCGATGCAAAAAAAGGGAGAAAAAACGTCCCCTGAAAACCTTGTCCCGATTTGTCCTGCGCTGTCCCGTTTTGTCCACCAACCGCCTATTTTACAGCATTATAAATCACCGTTACTTTGCAGCGGAGTAACGAACCGCAGGGGGCGCAGGTGTAAAACAGGGCTGGTGAATGGCTGGGCTTACCGTTCCACGCTAACCCAAATCCGTCCGTGACGGATTTCGATTTTCGTCAGAAAATAGCAAGGTGTGTTTTGTATGCTACAAAACCGTTTTCCGTGCCTGAAAACGCCTTGCCCCTTGCGGGGGTAAAAATCACTCCGAAGTCGTAATTTTTTAATCCAAAGAAGCATGGAAACAAGAAAACCTAACAAGGGCGGTCGCCCCGCCCTCGCAGACCCGGCGAAGCATCGCCATGTCCTTTACCTGAACGACCGGGAGAACGCCCGCTTCCTCTCGCAATGGGAGCAGTCGGGCGTCACGAGCAAGTCCCGTTTCATCGCCGCCCGGTTGTTCGGCGAGCCGTTCCGGGTGGTGAAAGTGGACAAATCGGCGGTCGAGTATTGCGCCCGGCTGACCGAATTTTACGCCCAATTCAGAGCGGTAGCGGTCAATTACAACCAAGTCGTAAAGGCGTTGCACAGCAACTTTTCGGAGAAAAAGGCACTGGCTTTTCTCTATAAACTGGAGAAAGCGACCACCGAACTGGCTGTGTTGAACCGTCAGGTTATCGACCTGACAAACGAGTGCAAGGAACTATGGTTGCCAAAATAAGCACGGGCGGCAATATGTTCGGCGCACTGGCGTACAACCAAAACAAGGTGGACAGCGGGGAAGCAAAGGTGCTTTTCTCCAACCGGATGCTGTTGAGCGAGGACGGGAATTTCTCTATCGGCGAGTGTATGCGCAGCTTTGAAATGCAGATGCCCGTCCAGCTATCCACCAAGAAGCCGATACTTCATATTTCCATAAACCCGCACCCGGAAGACGTGCTGACAGACCAGCAGCTTTCCGACATTGCCAAAGAGTATATGCGGAAGTTGGGCTATGGCGACCAGCCCTATTTGGTGTACAAGCATACCGACATCGACCGCCACCACATCCACATCGTGGGGTTGCGGGTGGACGAGAACGGCAAGCCGCTGAATGACAAGTTCGAGCATCGGCGCAGCAAGCAAATCACCCGTGAACTGGAAAAGAAATACGGGCTGCACCCGGCAGAGCGAAAGGAACGTGCCGAACGCCCGGAACTTAAAAAGGTGGACTATGCCGCCGGGGACGTGAAGCACCAAATCGGCAATACCGTGAAAGCGGCTTGCTATGGCTACCGCTTCCAGTCGTTCGGGGAGTACAAGGCTTTGCTTGCCGCTTACAACGTGTGCGCCGAGGAAGTCAAGGGTGAAGTGAACGGCAAGCCCTATCAGGGCATTGTCTATTCCGCCATGAACGACAAGGGAGAAAAGGCGGGCAACCCGGTAAAGGCTTCCCGCATCGGCAAGTCGGTGGGTTATGAAGCGGTGCAGCGCAGAATGGAGAAATCGGGCGAAGTAATCAGGAACGGGAAACTGAAAGAGCGCACCCGGAAGATTGTAGCCACTGCCATGCAGACCGCCCGCAGCCGCAAGGAACTGGAACAACAGCTAAAACGGCAAGGCATTGACGTGGTATTCCGTCAGAATGACAGCGGGCGCATCTATGGCGTTACGTTCATCGACCATGACAGCCGGGTGGTGCTGAACGGTTCACGCTTGGGCAAGGAGTATTCGGCGAACGTGTTCAACGAACGTTTTTCGGGTGAAACCGGAAAGATGCACCAGCCCGAAGTATCAGCACCGCAGCAATACCAGCCCACGCATCAGGAACAGCCGGGCTTCACACCGAAATCCGACATCATTCCGGGCGTGGCTTCCGTGCTGGGAGCTTTCGGCGGATTGCTGGGCGGCGGTGCATCAGGCGGTGACGATCCGCAGGACACCGCCCGCCAAAAGAGAAAAAAGAAAAAGAAGCGCACAAGGCGCATTGACTAACTTAAAAAACATTACAATCATGCAACAAGAGGATGATTTGAGAGGGCTTGCACGGGTCATGGACTTTATGCGGGCTGTCAGTATTCTATTCGTGGGAATAAACGTGTACTGGTTCTGTTACTCCACCCTGAAAGAGTGGGGAGTGACGTTTGAGGTGATAGACAAGATACTGTGGAATTTCCAGCGCACCACCGGGCTGTTCTCGTCCGTCCTTTGGACAAAACTTTTTTCGGTGGTGTTCCTCGCCCTGTCGTGCATCGGCACTAAGGGCGTGAAAGAGGAAAAGATAACGTGGGCGAAGATACATTGCAGCCTTGCGGCGGGTGTCGTGTTGTTTTTTCTGAACTGGTGGCTGCTGGAACTTCCGCTGCCACACACGGCGGACACTGTGTTTTATATCGCCACGCTGTCGGCGGGCTATATCTGTATGCTCATGGCGGGTACATGGATGTCCCGGCTGTTGAAGAACAACCTAATGGATGATGTCTTTAATACCGAGAACGAGAGTTTCATGCAGGAAACAAGGCTTATCGAGAACGAGTATTCGGTAAATCTGCCTACCCGGTTCTTCTATAAAAAGAAATGGAATAACGGTTGGATAAATGTCGTGAACCCGTTCCGTGCCAGCCTTGTGTTGGGTACGCCGGGTAGTGGCAAATCGTATGCGGTGGTAAATGGTTACATAAAACAGCAAATCGAGAAAGGTTTTGCGCTTTACTGTTATGATTACAAATTCCCTGACCTTTCGGAAATCGCTTACAATCACCTACTTAATCACTTGGACGGCTACAAGGTAAAGCCCAAATTCTATATTATCAATTTTGACGACCCCCGCAAGAGCCACCGATGCAACCCGATAAACGCCAGTTTCATGTCGGACATTGCGGATGCCTACGAAGCCAGCTACACGATTATGCTTAACCTCAATCGAAGTTGGATAAGCAAGCAGGGCGACTTCTTCGTGGAAAGCCCGATTATCCTGCTTGCAGCCATTATTTGGTACTTGCGCATTTATCAGGGCGGCAGGTATTGCACGTTCCCGCACGCCATAGAGTTGTTGAACAAGAAATACGCCGATGTTTTCACGATTTTGCGCAGTTATCCCGAACTGGAAAACTATCTTTCCCCGTTCGTGGATGCTTGGGAAAGTTCGGCAGTTGAACAGTTGCAGGGGCAGATTGCCAGTGCGAAAATCCCGCTTTCAAGGATGATTTCACCCGCCCTTTACTGGGTAATGACGGGCGATGATTTTTCACTTGACATCAACAACCCGAAAGAGCCTAAAATCTTGGTTGTCGGTAACAATCCTGACCGCCAAAATATCTACTCGGCGGCACTGGGATTATATAATTCCCGTATCGTGAAGCTGATAAACAAGAAAGGTCAGCTTAAAAGTTCGGTGATAATAGATGAATTACCGACTATATATTTTCGTGGGCTTGATAATTTGATTGCCACCGCCCGAAGCAACAAGGTTGCGGTTCTGTTGGGCTTTCAGGATTACAGCCAGCTTACCCGTGACTATGGGGACAAGGAAAGCCGTGTGATACAAAATACTGTGGGCAACGTGTTCAGCGGTCAGGTGGTCGGTGAAACGGCAAAAATACTGTCGGAGCGTTTCGGAAAGGTGTTGCAGAAACGGCAGAGCATGACGATAAACCAGCGGGAGAAGTCCACCTCGATAAGCACCCAAATGGACAGCCTGATACCCGCCAGCAAAATATCCAACCTCACGCAAGGCATGTTCGTGGGTGCTGTGGCGGACAACTTCGATGAACGGATAGAGCAGAAGATTTTCCATTGTGAAATCGTGGTGGACAATGAAAAGGTTAAGCAGGAAACCGCCCGTTACGTGAAGTTGCCGCAGATTATCGACTTCACCGACAAGGACGGCAACGACCGGATGCAGGAGGAGATACAAGCCAATTATGACCGCATCCGTCAGGAAGTCCGGCAGATTGTCGAGGACGAGATAACCCGGATTAAGAACGACCCGGAGCTATGCCACCTGATAAAAGAGGAAGAATAACCGATATTCTTTCCTGACAGACAGTATTTTTACTAATTTTGCAGACAAAGAAATGATTATGAACGAAAACCAAAATACGGAATGGAAAGAAAGCTGGCGTGACGAGTATCTGAAATGGATATGCGGCTTTGCCAACGCCACAGGCGGCAAGATATATATAGGTATGAATGACAACGGTAAGGTAGTCGGCGTTGCCGATGCCGACAAACTGCTGGAGGACATACCGAACAAAGTGCGTGACGTGCTGGGTATCATCGTGGACGTGAACCTGCTGGAAGAAAACGGGCTGAAATATATCGAGATTGACGTGCCGCCTTATTCCAATCCTATCAATTACAAAGGTCAGTACCACTATCGCAGCGGCAGCACGAAACAGGAGTTGAAAGGTGCGGCGTTGAACCGTTTTATCCTGCAACGTACTGGCAGGCATTGGGACGAGTTTCCCATAGAGTGGGCAGGCATAGAGGAACTTTCCCCCAACGCATTGAACCGTTTCCGTAAGGAAGCGGCGAGAAGCGGGCGTGTGGACGAAGATGTGTTGAAAGATACTACCGAAAACCTGTTGCACGATTTGCGGCTGATTGACACCCAAACCAACCGCCCGACCCGTGCCGCCTTGCTGTTGTTCCACCCCGACCCGGAACGCTTTGTAACCGGGGCTTATATCAAGATAGGTTTCTTCCGGGATGATAAGGGTAACTTGGAGTTTCAGGACGAGGTTCACGGCTCTTTAATGGAGCAGGTGGATAAGGCAATGGATTTGATAAAGACCAAGTACCTGATTTACCGCATTTCATACGAGGGCATTTCCCGGCGTGAAACACCGCAGTTCCCGGTGGAAGCTATCAGGGAATCACTGATGAATTGTGTGGCACATAAAGACTATGCCAGTGCCGTACCCATTCAGATTAGCGTGTTTCCCGACCATATCACCTTTTGGAACTCCGGGCAGTTGCCGGAGAACTGGACTACTGACAAACTATTTGAAAGCCACCCGTCCTCTCCTTATAACCCGTTAATCGCCAACGCCTTTTTCAGAAGCGGGGACATTGAAAGCTGGGGACGTGGCTACAAGCGTATCTTGGAAGCCGTCAGCTCATACAAGTTGTTGCCGCCCAAACTTGAAATGTTAAGCGGTCTGATGATTACCTATTATACCGATATACGTTCGCA
>ERZ826051.2033-NODE-2033-length-16641-cov-3.184553_pt1 | contig 16641 bp, 14 predicted proteins | sample MGYA00519928_ERZ826051 | MGnify/ENA primary metagenome ERZ826051 (study PRJEB31778, sample SAMEA3449219) | human gut metagenome | biome: human gut; feature: human-associated habitat; material: faeces | place: United Kingdom | collected 2010/2012 ...
CACAGATCCTGATGACCAAACGTTCCGTTATGGACAATCTGAGTCGTTTTAATGCACTGAATACCTTTCGGGAACTGTTAAAATTAGGGGCGATTCCGATTGTAAATGAAAACGATACGGTTTCCACGTATGAGATGCAGTTTGGTGATAATGATACGCTTTCTGCGATCGTAGCGGCATTGATCGATGCAGATCTGCTGCTCTTGCTGTCGGATATTGACGGTCTGTTTACGGATGATCCGAACAGCAATCCAAATGCGGAATTAATCCATGTAGTAGAAAAACTGGATGACCATTTGCTGAAAATGGGAAAGAGCACATCTACAAGCGATGTCGGCACCGGCGGTATGGCATCGAAATTGACAGCGGCAAAGCTCGCTTCCGCAGCAGGCACGGATATGGTCATTGCAAATGGAGAAGATTTCCGAAATATCCATCGTGTGATCGAAGGACAGGACTGCGGTACCCTTTTTCTTTCTCACAAAAAAGATGAGTTTTATTTGATGGATTATCTGGAAAAAATGTTATAATGCCGGGAATGTGCAAGTTGACTCTGGCATCATAGTTGGGGACTTTTGATACCCACATCATAAAACAAGGAGAAATATAGTATGATAACGGATGAAAAATTAGCAAGAATCAATGAACTTGCCAGAAAAGCAAAAGCAGAAGGACTGACAAGTGCCGAGACAAAAGAACGCGATGTGCTGAGAAGAGAATATATTGAAGCAGTCCGGGCAAACCTTCGCGGACAGCTGAACAATATCAATATTCAGGAACTGGATGGAAGCATTACAAATCTTGGTGAAAAATATGGAAAAAAAGGACATTAGAAAACAGGTTTTTGCACAGCGGGCAAAAACAAGTGAAGCATTTGTGAAGCAGCAGAGTTCTCTGATTGCCGGGAAGATTTTTGCACTGCCGCAGTTTCAGGATGCTTCCTGTATTTATGTGTATATGGATTACAACAAAGAAGCATCAACAAGACCGATCATTGAAGAAGCATGGAGACTTGGAAAAAAAGTGGCAGCACCAAAAGTTTTCGGTGAGGATATGCGATATTTTTACATTCATTCTTATGATGATGTGGCTCCGGGATATTTTAATATACCGGAACCGGACGAGACGAGAAATCTGGAAGAAGCGGCAGATGAGACGGCACTGCTTCTGGTGCCGGGTGTGGCGTTTGATAAAGATCGCCACCGCTGCGGATATGGAAAGGGATTTTATGACCGCTATTTAAGCAGACATACACAGCATGCTACCGTTGCCATGGCACTGGATTTTCAGATCGTAGAAACGGTTCCGTCAGATGTGTATGATATCTGCCCGCAGATGCTGATCACACCAACGATGATTTATGGAAAATAAAAAGGAGGATTTGTCAATGAAGCGAACACTGGACGAGATTGGAATGTATGCGATGGCTGCGAAGCCGCATATGCAGTTGCTTGGGACAACAAAAAAGAATCAGGCACTGGAAGCAGTTGCAAATGCATTGAATGAGAAAGCAGATTATCTGATCGCAGAAAATGAAAAAGATATGCAGGCCGGAAAAGAAGCCGGGATGCATCAGGGACTTCTGGACCGTCTGCTGCTGACCAAAGACCGCATTGCCCAGATGGCAGAAGGACTCATACAGATCGCAGGGCTGGAAGACCCGATCGGGGAAGTGCTTTCTATGAAAAAACGCCCGAACGGACTGCTGATCGGTCAGAAACGTGTTCCGCTTGGCGTGGTTGGCATTATTTACGAATCCAGACCGAATGTGACGGCAGATGCCTTCGGACTCTGCTTTAAAACAGGAAATGTGGTCGTGTTGAAAGGCGGAAGCGATGCGATGCATTCCAACATTGCCATTGTAAAAGTGATCCGTGAAGCTTTAAGAGCGTGCAAAGTGGATGAGGATGCGATCCAGCTGATCGAGGATACCGACCGTGCCGTCACAACGGCATTGATGAAGCGGAAAGATTTTCTGGATGTTCTGATCCCAAGAGGCGGTGCGGGACTGATCCGTGCTGTTGTGGAGAACAGTACCGTTCCGGTGATCGAGACCGGAACAGGGAACTGCCATATTTATGTCGATGAAAGTGCAGATCTTGACATGGCCGTCAATATCATCTTCAATGCAAAGACACAGCGGATCGGGGTCTGCAATGCCTGTGAATCACTGGTGGTACATGAAAAAGTGGAAAAAGCACTGATGCCGCTGTTAAAGGCAAAACTGGATGAAAAATCAGTTGAGATCCGTGGCGATGAACAGGTACAGGAAAGCGTTTCCGGCATCGTTCCGGCTGTGGAGAGTGACTGGGGAAAAGAATATCTCGATTATATCCTCTCCGTTAAGACCGTTTCTTCCATCGACGAAGCAATCGCACATATCAACCGCTATAACACCGGACATTCCGAGGCGATCATCACAAGAGATTATGCAAATGCTCAGAAATTTCTTGAAGAAGTGGATGCAGCAGCTGTCTATGTCAATGCCTCCACAAGATTTACCGATGGCTTTGAATTTGGCTTTGGGGCTGAGATCGGGATCAGTACACAGAAACTCCATGCAAGAGGACCGATGGGGCTTACGGCACTGACGACCATGAAGTACATTATCTATGGAAACGGTCAGGTGCGTTAAAAGATAACGGGAATAGATAATGCCAATACCTGGAAGCAAGAGCGGAGGAATAGAAAGATATGTTAAGAAAATTAGGTATATTTTTCATTGCCATTGGATTGGCAAAAATCGCATGGTATCTTATCTGGAAAGACAGAAAATATACTGAGCAGTAATCAGATAAAAGTAAAGCATGATATAACAAACGGGCATCTGTTTAACAGATGTTCGTTTGTTATACGCTGAGAAAATTTAACGGAAAAAGCAGTTGAATTGACGGGAGATATTTTTAAGAAATATGATTTGTAATCAGGAAGATAGGAATATTTTCAAGAAACAGTGTCTGGCATTTGAAAAAATATTAAGGAAGGGGAATGTAATATGGATCTTGATATTGATATTGGAAGATTGGTTCTGGCAGCAGCAATCATTTTTCTGCCGATGTACTTCTTTCAGAAGCTGGCAGACTGGAGCACGGCAAATCAGAAGAGTATAGCAGACCTTTCCGTTGCTTTTTGCAATATCGTATGTTATATTAGAAAAAGTTATTGCAATTATAGAAGGGAAGAAAATTAGTGACAAACAACGAAGAATTCGAAAAGATATTAGAGAACATTGACGAGAATGGTCCGGAGCCACAGGAAGAACCGCAGAGACAGTATTATTTTATGAAAAAAGCCCGTGCCATCCTGAAACAGAAAGCAGAAGAACTGGGACGTCCGCTGACTGCGTGCACGGTGACCTTTGGCTGTCAGATGAATGCGAGGGACAGTGAAAAGCTGATCGGTATTCTGGAGAAGATCGGTTATGTAATGACAGAAGACGAACATGCAGATTTTGTGATCTACAATACCTGTACGGTCCGTGAGAATGCAAATCAGCGAGTTTACGGACGACTCGGAGCTTTAAACAGCATGAAAAAGAAAAATCCGCATATGCTGATCGGTCTGTGCGGCTGTATGATGCAGGAGCCGGAAGTTGTAGAAAAACTGAAAAAGAGCTACCGTTTCGTGGATCTGATTTTTGGAACACACAATATTTTTAAGTTTGCAGAGCTGATCTACACCAGACTGATCTCTGAACGTATGGTGATCGATATCTGGAAAGATACCACGCAGATTGTAGAGGAGCTTCCGGTGGAGCGAAAATATCCGTTCAAATCCGGTGTCAATATTATGTTTGGCTGCAACAATTTCTGCAGTTACTGTATCGTTCCATATGTCAGAGGACGTGAGAGAAGCCGTGAGCCGAAGGATATCATTCGTGAGATTAAAAAACTGGTTGCAGATGGCGTTGTGGAAGTGATGCTTCTTGGACAGAATGTCAATTCTTACGGCAAAAATCTGGAGCAGCCGATGACTTTTGCAGCTCTTTTAAGAGAAGCAGAAAAGGTAGAAGGCCTGAAGCGGATCCGTTTTATGACCTCTCATCCAAAGGATCTGTCGGATGAACTGATTGAGGTTATGAAAGAATCAAAGAAAATCTGTCCGCATTTTCATCTGCCGCTGCAGTCCGGCAGCAGTGCTATTTTAAAGAAAATGAACCGCCATTATACAAAAGAACGCTATCTGGAACTGGTTCGAAAACTTCGGGCGGCACTTCCGGATATTTCTCTGACAACGGATATTATTGTCGGCTTTCCGGGTGAAACAGAAGAAGATTTTCTGGAGACGATGGAAGTGGTAAAAGAAGTGCAGTATGACAGTGCGTTTACCTTTATCTATTCCAAGCGTACCGGAACCCCGGCAGCTGTTATGGAAAATCAGATCCCGGATGATGTAGTGAAAGACCGTTTTGACCGTCTGCTTGCAGAAGTACAGGAAATTTCGAGAGAACGCTGTGCAAGATTTGAAGGACAGACGATGGATGTTCTGGTGGAAGATGTCAATGACCATGATTCGTCCCTTGTCACCGGAAGACTGACCAACAACCTGCTGGTACATTTTAAGGGTACAGAAGACTTGATCGGAAAAATCGTCGATGTGCATCTGGATGAGTGCCGCGGATTTTATTATATGGGAACGATGATTTCAAAATAAAGCCAAAAGAAACAAATCGAAGAAAACAGGCGTATTTTGCTTTTTCAGTCAGAAAAGGCGGGGTACGTCTGTATTCATGAACATAAGGAGAGGTTTATGCAGCAGGAGACACCAAAGCCGCACAAACGGCGTGTAAGATATAAAGGAAAATATCCGAAAAAATTTGAAGAAAAGTACAAAGAGCTGAATCCGGAAAAATATCAGGATACGGTTGAACATGTGATCCGAAAAGGGAATACACCGGCAGGTATGCACATTTCCATTATGGTGAAGGAAATCCTGGATTTTCTGAAAATCCAGCCGGGAGAAACCGGATTTGATGCCACGCTTGGATACGGCGGCCATACAAAGGCAATGATGGAATGTCTTCATGGAGAAGGCCATATGTATGCTACGGATGTGGATCCGGAAGAGTCGGCAAAGACAAAAAAGCGTCTGGAAGAACAGGGATTTGGGGAAAGGATTCTGACCATAAAGCTTCAGAATTTCTGTACGATCGATGAGATTGCAAAAGAAGCGGAAGGATTTGATTTTATTTTGGCGGATCTTGGTGTATCTTCCATGCAGATCGACAATCCGAAACGGGGATTTTCTTTCCGTGCGGACGGACCTTTGGATCTTAGACTGAATCAGCAAAAAGGAATCAGTGCGGCAGAAAGACTGGATCAGATCAGCAGAGAGGAACTTGCCGGGATGTTATATGAAAATTCAGATGAACCGTACTGCGAAGAGATCGCAAAAGCGATCACAGATGAGATCCGCAAAGGGAATCGCATCGATAGCACAACAAAACTGCGGACTGTTATCGAAAATACGCTGGATTTTCTTCCGGAAAAAGAGAAAAAAGATACGATCCGAAAGACCTGCCAGCGTGTGTTCCAGGCACTTCGCATTGATGTCAACCAGGAATTTGAAGTTCTGTATGAATTTATGGAAAAACTGCCGGATGCCTTAAAGCCGGGCGGACGTGTGGCAATCCTGACGTTCCATTCCGGGGAGGACAAACTGGTCAAAAAAGCACTGAAGGCCGGATACAAAGCAGGTATTTATTCGGACTATGCCAAAGATGTGATACGTCCGTCCATGCAGGAGTGTGCACAGAATGGCAGAGCCAGGTCAACGAAAATGCGTTGGGCGGTAAAAGCAGAGTAAGAACAGAGGTACAAGCATGTTTTGTGCAGAACAGGCACAAACAATAGAAATGAGATGAAAGAGGTTTGACCGTTGAGTACAACAGCAAAAAATAATAAAAAAAATTCCGTAACGCCGATGATGGCAAAATATCTGGAGACAAAGGAACAGTACAAGGACTGTATTCTTTTTTATCGCCTGGGTGATTTCTATGAAATGTTTTTTGACGATGCCCTGACGGCATCCAAAGCACTGGAGATCACACTGACAGGAAAAGACTGCGGACTTGAAGAGCGTGCTCCGATGTGCGGCATTCCTTATCATGCTGCAGATACATATCTGAACCGTCTGGTGGCAAAAGGATATAAGGTTGCAATCTGTGAACAGGTAGAAGATCCAAAGCAGGCGAAGGGACTGGTTAAGCGGGAAGTTATCCGCATTGTCACGCCGGGAACGAATCTGGATACTAACGCCATGGATGAGACAAAGCACAATTATCTGATGGCGATTGTGTGCATGGCGGATCGTTTTGGCGTCTCCATTGCCGATATTTCCACCGGTGATTATCTGGTGACGGAAGTGGATGGATGCAGAAAACTATTAGATGAGATCACAAAGTTTGCACCGACCGAGATCATCTGCAACGATTCCTTTTTTGTCAGCGGTGTGGATGTAGAAGATCTGAAAAACCGTCTTGGAATTGCCGTCAATGCCCTGGAAAACTGGTATTTTGGTGATGAACGCTGTAAGAAGACACTGCTGGACCACTTTCATGTCTCCAGCCTGGCAGGACTCGGACTTGGTGAGCTGAACTGCGGGATCATCGCAGCCGGTGCACTGCTTCAGTATCTGATGGAAACACAGAAAACAGCGATCGCAAACCTGACTTCGTTAAATACTTATTTTGCCGGAAAATACATGGTGATCGACAGCTCGACCAGAAGAAATCTGGAGCTTTGCGAAACTTTACGTGAAAAGCAGAAAAGAGGTTCCCTTCTGTGGGTTCTCGATAAGACAAAGACTGCGATGGGGGCAAGACTTCTGCGTTCCTTTATTGAGCAGCCGCTGATCGACAAGGAAGAAATATCAAACAGACTGGAAGCCGTCGGAGAATTAAAAGACAATGCGATCTGCAGGGAAGAACTGCGAGAATATCTTTCTCCGGTCTATGACCTCGAGCGTCTGATCAGTAAGATCAGCTACAAGACTGCAAATCCAAGAGATCTGATCGCATTCGGCACATCTCTGTCCATGCTGCCGCATATCAAATACATTTTATCTACGATGAAATCTCCGCTTCTTGTGGAAGTATGTGAGCAGATGGATGAACTTCAGGATGTGTGTGATCTGATCGACCGGGCAATTATGGAGGAGCCGCCGATCCAGATTAAAGACGGCGGTATCATCAAAGAAGGCTATAACGAAGAAATCGACCGTCTGCGTGCCGCAAAGACAGAAGGCAAGACCTGGCTGGCACAGCTGGAAGCCAAAGAACGTGAAAATACCGGCATCAAAAACCTGAAGATTAAATACAACAAGGTGTTTGGCTATTATCTGGAAGTGACAAACTCTTTTAAAGATATGGTTCCGGATTACTATACAAGAAAACAGACACTCACAAATGCTGAACGTTATATCACGCCGGAATTAAAAGAGCTGGAGGACATCATTCTCGGAGCGGAGGACAAGCTCTTTTCTTTGGAATACAATCTGTTTTCCGATGTAAGGGAACAGATCGCAAAAGAGGTAGAACGCATTCAGAAGACCGCAAAAGCAGTAGCGGCGATCGATGTCTTCGCTTCTTTGGCACTGGTTGCAGAACGTAATAACTATGTCTGCCCGAAAATGAATGAAAAAGGCGTGATCGATATCAAGAACGGCCGTCATCCGGTAGTTGAACAGATGATCGAAAACGATATGTTCATTGCAAACGATACTTACCTTGACAACAGCAAAAATCGTATTTCCATCATTACCGGTCCAAACATGGCAGGTAAATCAACATACATGCGTCAGAGTGCCCTGATTGTTTTGATGGCTCAGATCGGTAGCTTTGTTCCGGCATCTTCTGCGAAGATCGGCATTGTGGACCGTATTTTTACAAGGGTCGGAGCTTCCGATGACCTGGCAAGCGGACAAAGCACTTTTATGGTGGAAATGACAGAGGTTGCCAATATTCTTCGAAATGCAACTTCGAACAGTCTTCTGATTCTGGATGAGATCGGACGCGGAACGAGCACTTTTGACGGGCTTTCGATTGCATGGGCGGTGGTTGAGCATATCGCAAATACAAGACTTCTCGGGGCAAAAACGCTTTTCGCAACGCATTACCATGAACTGACCGAATTGCAGGGCAAATTATCGGGTGTGAATAATTACTGCATTGCTGTAAAAGAAAAGGGCGATGACATTGTATTTCTTCGAAAGATTGTAAAAGGCGGTGCGGATAAGAGTTATGGTATCCAGGTCGCAAAACTTGCCGGTGTTCCGGATTCCGTGATCGAACGTGCCAAAGAGCTGGTAGAAGAATTAAGTGATGCGGATATCACAGAGCGTGCAAAAGAGATTGAGGCAGCAGGCAGTGCACCGCAGGCAAAAACAGCGACAAAAGTCCGCAACCGTCCCAAAACCTACGATCAGGTTGATATGGGGCAGATGGCACTGTTTGACACTGCAAAAGATGAGGATATTTTAAAAGAATTAAGTGAGATGGAGATTGCTTCCATGACACCGCTGGAAGCATTAAATACATTGAACCGTCTGCAGAGCAAACTAAAAAACCGTTGGAGTGTAACAGGCGTACAGGGATGATAGTATGAAGAATATTGCAGTATTAGATGAAAGTACCATTGATAAAATTGCAGCAGGAGAGGTAATCGAGCGACCTTCTTCTGTGGTCAAAGAGCTGGTAGAAAATGCCATCGATGCCGGAGCGACTGCTGTGACGGCTGAAATCAAAGACGGCGGGATCTCACTGATCCGGATCACCGATAACGGCGAGGGAATTGCAAAGGATCAGATTGCGACAGCTTTTCTGCGTCATGCGACCAGCAAGATCACGAAAGTGGAGGATCTGCTTTCTGTATCTTCGCTTGGATTTCGCGGTGAGGCGTTATCGAGCATTGCCGCAGTCTGCCAGGTGGAAGTGATCACCAAGACGGCCGGCACACTGCTCGGCACCAGATACCGCATTGAGGGCGGACAGGAGATTTTAACAGAAGAGATTGGAGCACCGGATGGAACGACCTTTCTGGTCAATAATATTTTTTATAATACACCGGCAAGAAAAAAGTTTTTAAAATCTGCGATGACAGAGGCTGGATACATCAGCGAACTGATGGAACGCATGGCTCTTTCGCATCCGGAAATCGCGTTCAAATTTATTAATAACCGACAGACCAGGCTGCACACATCAGGCAATCATAACCTGAAGGATATTATTTATGGTATTTATGGAAGGGATATTGCGGCCAATCTGCTTCCGGTAAAAGCAGAAGGAGCATTTGGCAGGCTGGATGGATTTGTCGGAAAGCCGGTGATCTCCAGAGGCAACCGCAATTTTGAAAACTATTTTGTTAATGGAAGATATGTAAAAAGCAAGATCATCACAAAGGCGATCGAGGATGCCTATAAAACATTTATGATGCAGCATAAATATCCGTTCACGGCACTGCACTTTACGATACCGGGGGACCTTCTGGATGTCAACGTTCATCCGACCAAACTGGAACTGCGTTTTTCCAATCAGGAAGAAATCTACCAGATCGTATATGATACTGTACGGCAGGCACTCTCATCCAGAGAACTGATCCCGGATGTTGGTGTGGAGAGGGAGCCGAAAAAGGCAGAACTGCCAAAATATAAGAAGCCGGCACAGGTTCCGGAGCCATTTCAGCTCCCAAAGGCAAAACCACAGTCCTCTTTTACGGCACATGTGATACGGGAGAGTGCACCTTCGTACGGAAATCTGCATACAGCCACATCTGATCCGGCTGTTGTACATGCTTCCAAGCAAATGGCAGTTTCTATGCAGAATCCAGTTTCTACGCAGGATCAGACAAAGGCAGAGCTGCCAAAAACAGAAAAAGTTCCACGTCCGCTTCCGCAGATGTTCCAGAAACAAAATACAGAGCCGGCATCAAAGAGCGTACCAGAAACCGAAAAAGGAGAAGTGTCTGAAACAGCAGAAAAACCAGAGAAACCGTTCGAACAGGAAATCACCAGAGAGATTCAGAAAGCAGAACAGATGGAGCTTTTTGATGATAAGCTTTTATCGCAGCAGAACGTGAAGCAGCATACGGTCATCGGACAAGTGTTCGATACTTACTGGATCGTGCAGTTTCAGGATAAGATGTATCTGATCGACCAGCATGCGGCTCATGAAAAGGTTTTATATGAGCAGACAATGAAACGATTAAAAGATCATACGTTTACGTCGCAGCGGATCAGTCCGCCGGTCATTCTGACGCTGAGTCTCAAAGAGGAGGAAGCTTTAAAAATGCACATGGATGTTTTTGAAAAGCTTGGCTTTGAGATAGAACCGTTCGGAGGCATGGAATATGCCCTCAGTGCAATTCCGGACAATCTGTTCGGCATTACGGAGCGTTCTCTGTTTCTGGAGATTTTAGATGACCTGGTAGACCAGTCGGTCAGGGGCACGCCGCAGAGTGTTTTGGAAAAGGTGGCTTCCATGTCCTGCAAGGCAGCAGTCAAGGGAAATCACCGTATGAGTACAAAAGAAGCACATGCTCTGATTGATGAGCTGCTGACACTGGATAATCCATACAACTGCCCACATGGGCGGCCGACGATCATTTCCATGTCGAAATACGAGCTGGAGAAGAAATTTAAGAGAATTGTATAGAAACGGGGGGAGTTATATTATGACAAAGGAACCACTGATCATTCTGACCGGACCGACGGCGGTCGGGAAAACGGCACTTTCTCTGTCTCTTGCAGAGCGTGTGAACGGGGAGATCATCTCAGCAGATTCCATGCAGGTTTACCGCGGCATGGATATTGGCTCAGCAAAAATCATGCCGGAAGAACAAAAAGGAATTCCGCATCATCTGATCGATGTGTTAGATCCGGATGAGGAATTTCATGTTGTCCGGTTTGTACAGATGGCAAAAGAAGCGATGGAAGATATCCGGAGCAGGGGAAAAGTACCGATCCTCACAGGGGGGACTGGATTTTACATACAGGCCATGCTTTATGATATTGATTTTACGGAAAGCGGAGAGGACGATTCTTACCGAAGAGAGTTGGAGACTTACGCAAAAGAGCAGGGGGCAGAAAAGCTGCATGAGAAATTAAAGGAAGTCGATCCCATTTCCGCCGAGAAGATCCATGCAAATAATGTTAAGCGTGTGATCCGGGCACTGGAATATTATAAACAGACCGGGGAGGCAATTTCCAGGCACAATGAGCAGGAACGGCAGAAGGAATCTCCTTATGCCTTTGCCTATTTTGTATTGAATGACAAACGGGATCGTCTTTACCAGCGTATTGATGCCCGCATTGATGAGATGCTTTTAGAAGGTCTGGTGGCGGAAGTAGAAAAGCTGAAGGAAAAGGGGTGCCACCGCGGTATGGTTTCGATGCAGGGACTTGGCTATAAAGAGATCCTGGAGTATCTGGACGGAGAATGTACCCTTGAGGAAGCAGTTTATAAATTAAAGCGAGATACGAGACATTTTGCCAAGCGTCAGATCACCTGGTTTAAGCGGGAACGCGATGTGATCTGGGTTGACAAAGATGCTTTTGAATATGACGAAGAAAAAATTCTGCAGTATATGCTTGCAGTTTTACAGGAGAGACATGTATGGAATCATTAAAAAATATGTACGAAGAATTTGGCATCTGTGATGCGATTTATGAGTTTGGACAGAAAACGGAGGAAAAATTAAAGGCACGTTTTGATGCGATCGATAAAAATGCAGAGTACAATCAGTTGAAAGTACTGCATGCCATGCAGAAAAACCGTGTCTGTGCAGAACATTTTTCCGGAAGTACCGGATATGGCTACAACGATGACGGAAGGGATACGCTGGAAAAGGTATATGCGGATACATTTCACACGGAAGATGCACTGGTAAGACCGCAGATCACATGCGGAACCCATGCGATCGCTTTGGCACTGTTCTCTAATTTAAGACCGGGAGATGAACTTTTATCGATTGCCGGAAAGCCGTATGATACGCTCGAAGAAGTGATCGGTATCCGCCCGTCGAGAGGCTCTCTTGCCGAATATGGAGTTTCTTACGCACAGGTGGATTTAAAGGAGGATGGTTCTTTTGATTTTGACGGGATCAGAAATGCAATCAATGAACGAACGAAAGTGGTGACGATCCAGCGTTCGAAAGGCTATCAGACCAGACCGACGCTTTCGGTTGCAAAAATCGGGGAGGCGGTTGCTTTTGTAAAAAATATAAGAGAAAATATCATATGTATGGTTGACAACTGTTACGGGGAATTTACGGAGCTGAGTGAGCCAACGGATGTCGGTGTGGATATGATGGCCGGCTCTCTGATAAAGAATCCGGGCGGCGGACTGGCACCGGTCGGCGGTTATATCGTCGGAAAGAAAGAATGTGTGGAGAATGCAGCCTGCCGTCTGACGTCTCCGGGACTTGCCAAAGAGGTCGGAGCCTCCCTTGGTATTTTAAATTCTTTTTATCAGGGATTTTTTCTGGCACCGACCGTTACAGCCGGAGCTTTAAAGGGTGCCATTTTTGCAGCAAACATTTGGATTTCCAGTAGTCCCGAATGGTTCTGAAAGCCGTCATGATATCATTCAGGCTGTGGAGCTTGGAACAGCAGAAGGTGTAATCGCATTTTGCCGCGGTATCCAAGCAGCAGCACCGGTAGACAGCTACGTAACACCGGAGCCGTGGGCAATGCCAGGCTATGACAGCGATGTGATCATGGCAGCGGGAGCTTTTGTTCAGGGATCTTCCATTGAGCTGAGTGCAGACGGACCGATCAAACCGCCGTATGCCGTGTATTTCCAGGGCGGACTTACCTGGCAGCATGCAAAACTTGGCATTTTGATGTCTCTTCAGAAACTTTATGATGCCGATCTGGTGAGACTGCCTCTTTAAAAGGAATATGATGACAGGGAGAAAACAGATGAAACGAATTATAGTTGCAGGCGGAGGGGCAGCAGGATTTATGAGTGCTTTTCATGCAAAACGGCCGGATACAGAAGTGACCGTTCTGGAGGCACAGGAAAAACCGGGGAAAAAGCTTCTGGCAACCGGAAACGGAAAATGCAACCTGACTTATGCATCCAGAGAACCGCTGCTTTCCTATCGGGGAACAGGGCAGGATTTTACAGAAGCTGCCTTGCAAACATTTGATCAGGAACGGACCGTGCAGTTTTTTGAAGAACTTGGTATGTTGATGCATGAAAAAAACGGCGGAGTTTATCCCTATACGGATCAGGCACAGACGGTGCAGATGCTTTTTCTGGATGTATTGCGTGAGCGTGGTGTGAAAATAAAAACACGGGAACGCATTATTGATATTCTGCCACAAAAAAAGGGAGGTTTTTTTGTGAAAACAGAAGGATGGCAATACGAGGCAGATGTCGTGATTCTTGCCTGCGGATCAAAGGCAGCACAGACACTTGGCGGGTGTGAGGACGGCTATCATTTGGCAGAAAAACTTGGCCATCCGGTTACGGAGATCGTTCCGGCACTGGTTCCGTTAAAGACAAAAGAAGCTGCTTTCCATGCACTTGCCGGACTTCGAAGCCCGGCGAAAGTAACGCTTTTTCTTGATGGAAAAAAGGCGGCTGAATCGGAAGGAGAACTGCAGTGGACATCGTATGGAATTTCCGGGATTGTAGTTTTTCAGGTCAGCCGTTTTGCAGCACTTGGGCTTTTAGAAAAGAAAAACGTGCAGATTTCTCTCAATCTGCTTCCACAGGTGAACAGACAGCATCTTCTTGCAATATACCAAAAACAGACAAATAAAAAGGCAGAGCATCTTCTGTCCGGGATCTTTCCACAGAAACTGGCCGCTCTGCTGCTGAAACAGACTGGATATAAAGCAGGTGAAATTTTGCAGGAAGAATCGTTTCTTGAGATTCTTTCTCTGGTATCTGATCTGCGTCTTACAGTAACCGGTACACGTTCGTTTGAGTATGCACAGGTCTGTGCCGGTGGTATTGACACTGCTTTTGTAAATGCAAAGACCATGGGATCGAAAAAGGTGCCGGGACTTTATTTTGCCGGGGAGATTCTGGATGTAGATGGTGCCTGCGGCGGCTATAATCTGCAATGGGCCTGGAGCAGCGGTTACCTGGCAGGATATCATGCAGCAAACGATCAGAAAGGACAGGTAGAACAGAATGCTTAGAATTTCACAGATAAAGAGAAATGCGGAAAAAGGAGAACAGGGATTGAAACACGCCGCAGCAAAAGAACTTCGCATCCGGGAGGAAGAAATTCAGAATCTTCGGATCTGCAAACGTTCTCTGGATGCGAGAAAGAAACCGGAACTGTATTATGTCTATACGGTAGATGTGGAAGTAAATGACGAAGAAAAAATACTGCGAAGATGTAAAAGCAACAAAGTTACCAGCGCAAAAGAAGTCATCTACGCCCCAGAGCAGAGCGGCACAATTCCATTCAAACATCGTCCGGTTGTGATTGGCATGGGGCCTGCGGGGCTTTTCTGTGCACTTTCTCTTGCAAGAACCGGTTTTGCACCGATTCTTTTAGAGAGAGGCATGGATGTCGACCGCAGACAGGAGATGGTTGAAACATTCTGGCAAACAGGGCAACTGGATGAACGAAGCAATATCCAGTTCGGAGAAGGCGGAGCCGGCACTTTTTCGGATGGAAAACTGAATACAGCCGTAAAAGATGCCACCGGAAGAAATACGTTTGTATTGAAAACCTTTGTGGAATTCGGTGCACCGGAAGAAATCCTGTGGCTGAACAAACCACACATCGGAACCGATCTTCTCAGGGAGGTCATTAAAAATATCAGAAAAGAGATCCTGCGTCTTGGAGGAGACGTGCGTTTTGAAGCACAGGTCACCGATTTTGAAATCCAGAAAGGACAACTTCGGGCACTGATTATCAATGGAGCGGAACGGCTGGAATGTGAGGCGGCCGTCCTGGCAATCGGTCACAGTGCGAGAGACACGTTTGCACTGCTGAAAAAAAGACAGTTTTCTATGTCACCGAAAGCTTTTGCGGTCGGTGTCCGCATGGAACATCCGCAGCATCTGATCGATCAGTCCCAGTACGGAAAAGAGCGGGGAACGCTTCCGGCAGCAGATTACAAGCTGACCTGTCAGCTTCCGAACGGACGAGGTGTATACTCTTTTTGTATGTGTCCTGGCGGATATGTCGTAAATGCTTCTTCCGAGGAAGGAAAACTTGCCGTTAATGGTATGAGTTATCACAGCCGAAACGGTGACAATGCGAACAGTGCCATTGTTGTTACGGTGACACCGAAAGATTTCCCGGGAGATGATGTGCTTGCCGGCGTAGAATTTCAGAGAAAACTGGAAGCGGCGGCATATGAAGCCGGAGATGGGAAGATCCCTGTGCAGCTGTATCGTGATTTCTGCAAAAAGCAGGTCAGTGAATCACTTGGAGAAACCACTCCTTCCATGAAAGGAGCATGGACATTCGGAAATGTGAGAGACTGTTTTCCAAAAGAGATCGGAGATTCAATCGAGCAGTCGGTCAAAGTCTTTGGAAGAAAGATCAGAGGCTTTGACAGAGGAGACGCGATTTTATCCGCAGTAGAAAGCAGAACGTCTTCACCTGTGCGGATCGAGCGGGAAAAAGAGACGCTGGAGAGCAGTATTTCCGGTATTTATCCATGCGGGGAAGGAGCAGGATATGCCGGCGGGATTACTTCCGCAGCCATGGATGGACTGAAGGTTGCGGAAGCTATTTTAAAAAAATTTAAGATTAAATAGTGTGTACACTTCGCACTATTTATGATACAATAGCCTATCGGAAGAAAATGGATACTGCGATACGGGTATCAGGGGGACAAGAGAGCCGGTTGTATTTTATGAAAGAAAACAACTGTAAAATGACAGAACTGCCGGCAGATGAATTGCCATATGAAAAATGCATAAACAAAGGTTCGGAAGTGCTAAGTGATGCAGAGCTTCTCGCCGTTATTTTGCGTACAGGATCAAAGGGGATCAATGCATTGGAACTTTCCAGAAAAATATTGGATGCAGGAGCACCAAGAAATGGACTTCTTGGCCTGTATCATATGACAATTCCACAGTTATGCCAGATACGCGGTATCGGAGAAGTAAAAGCAGTACAGCTCAAATGTATTGCGGAGCTTTCCAGAAGGATTGCCGGTCAATCCGCCTGGAGTGCCCTGAACTTCAAAGATGCTGCCAGCATTGCAGATTATTTTATGGAGGAGATGCGTCATCTGGAGCAGGAGCAGATGATTCTTCTGATGCTTGACACAAAATGCCGTCTTCTTGCGAGGCAATCCATATCCAAGGGCAGTGTAAACTGTTCTGTCATTACGCCGCGTGAGATTTTTTTGCTGGCCCTGCAGCATCATGCGGTTTTTATTATACTTCTGCACAATCATCCAAGTGGAGATCCGACTCCGAGTGAAGAGGACAAAAGCCTTACAAAAAGGATTTCACTTGGCGGTGAGCTGGTTGGGATACGTCTTCTGGATCATATTATTGTGGGAGATCGGTGTTATGCCAGTTTCAGGGAAATGAAAATCCTTTGAGATAAGGAGTTTGAGTACATGTTGTTTCGAAAAAAATGCGGGATCGATCTTGGAAGTGACACGATAAAGATCGCCGATAAAAAAAACAAAAAAGTGGTCTGTGAAAAAAATATG
>ERZ826051.2046-NODE-2046-length-16594-cov-6.555052_pt1 | contig 16594 bp, 18 predicted proteins | sample MGYA00519928_ERZ826051 | MGnify/ENA primary metagenome ERZ826051 (study PRJEB31778, sample SAMEA3449219) | human gut metagenome | biome: human gut; feature: human-associated habitat; material: faeces | place: United Kingdom | collected 2010/2012 ...
AGAAACCTACATTTTTTGTTCGGCGTTTTTTTACATTTTATCACCGGCGCTGACACTTTTTAAAGTATCTATTTGAACCGCGCCCGTAAGTCCTCAGCGCGGGGAAATCCGCATAAACAAAAAAGCGGGGTTCCCAGCCTGAATTCAATCAGGCGGAAACCCCGCTTGTACTCTGAAAAACTCTGCAAATTTCCATTTTAAGGAAAAGGCATCTATAGAAAATCACTTTGGATTTTGCGCTCTAAAAAGCCCGCAAACCCGCATGAATGCTAAGAAAAATGGGCCGGTCATCTATTATGACCGGCCCACTTGTCTTTGGTGACCGAAATTACTGGCACCCAGTAACCATGCGGTTTCCGGTGTGTTTCAAAAAATTTTTTTGAAAATCTGATACCCTTTTTCGAACCACCGAAGCGTTTTTCTTGATGTTGATTATTATAATAGAATAAAGGAGTTTTTTCAACCCCATGGAATGTTTGCAAACACAAAAAAGCCGACCATTATTCCATCAATAATGATGAAGTAATGATCGGCTTTTTTCTGTCGACAATTATTTTGTCGGAATATCACCAACTTTTGAAAATCCTCCTATGAACCGGACTTCTATCTTGTCTTTTGAAAGGATAGTTACTTGTTCTACAATTCTTCTGATAAACGTGTCATCAAATTCTGTTAACTCAACGATATCGATGTCAATTGCCTTTAGAATATCATCAAGTTGCTTTTGACGCTTTGCATCGGTTGTTGCATCTTCTTCGGCTTGTTTTAGCTGCTCTGTCAACCGAGCCTTTTCCTCAGTCATCTCCTTGAACTTTTTTTCAAATAGTTCTATTTGGGAACTTTGGGCTGCCAAAGTTAAAAGATTCGCCATTCCGTGATCAATGTCTTGCATTCTTTGACGGATCACTTCTGGATTATTTTTGGCATCTTCAAATAAAATGATTTTTTTCTGTGCTTCACGAACTGCTTCTGCTATTTCTTCTTTATTATGAAATACGGACTGAATGCAGTTCAGAATTGCTTGGTGTAAAATGGGTTCCTTTAAACTTGGGGAATGTTTGCAATACTTGGTGCCAAATTCAAGTCGGTTCACGCATCGCCATACATCTTCCTTCGTTCTGTCCCGTTTGATCCACATGGTTCTACGATACATAGCACCACATTCCCCACAAACGGTTCTTTCCGATAGTGCATATTTGCTGGTATATTTTCCTCGACCAGACTTTGTCCTCCGGCATGTATATATCATCTGGAAATGCCCTTCCTGCAATACGGAAACAAGGTATTTGCCCGACATAGAGTTGATGTCAAGTGTTTTATCCGCAATCAATAGGGCAATTGAAGATCCACAGAAAGTTATGAATTTTAAAAAGAATGCCAATTGCCTGTCAGTTCAAGCCGTTAGGTTAGAAAACGAGATTTATCGAGAACTTGGTAATCCCAAGTCCAATTCAAAAAGATTATTGGAAATCATCAAACAATGCGCACAGGAAAAATACAAAGCCTGTCATGCCAATGGTGATTCAGAAGAAACGGAATGTTTGATAGCAGAACTGAAAAAACTGCAGCCGATGGAACACTTTCAATCTCAAATACTACGGAAATTTATTTGTAAAATTTTGATAACACCAGCAGGTGCTGTTACAATACAACTCAAAAATGGGGCGATTATTTAAGTAAGGAAAGGAGAAACCATAATGCCACAGAAAAAGACTAAAGTGATTAGGGAAATTCCCGAAAATCCCTTTATTCAAGGACAGGCCAAAAGGAAAAAGCTACGAGTAGCCGCCTACTGCCGAGTTAGTACAGAGCAGGAAGAACAAGAGAGTAGCTTTGAAAATCAGGTTGCCTATTACACAGATCTTATTCAGAGCAATCCGGAATGGGAATTTGCCGGAATTTTTGCGGATCGTGGAATCAGCGGCACTAAGGATACCATTCGTCCAGAGTTTATGAAAATGATCGAGCATTGCCAAAGACATAAAATTGACTTGATTTTCACTAAATCACTTAGCCGGTTTTCTCGAAACACGTTGGATTCTATCAAATACATACGGCTGCTGAAAAGCTTGAATGTAACCATAGAATTTGAAAAAGAAGGACTCAATACAAGTGATGTCAGCAGCGAAATTTATTTGACATGGTTTAGCGCCTTCGCTCAAGCAGAAAGCGAGTCCATCAGTCAAAATGTTACCATGGGAAAACGCAGGCAGTATAAGGAAGGCCATTTTGCCTTCAGGTACAAAAACTTTTTAGGCTATCGACCGGGAGAAAATGGAGAGCCTGAAATTGATCCTGAACAAGCTACCATTGTTTCACGGATTTTTTTCGCATTTCTCAGTGGAGATACCCCGGAACAAATTGCAAAATCTCTGGAAGCTGACCACATCCCATCGCCAACAGGAAAGCCAACATGGTCAAAAACTACCATTCGAAATATGCTGCAAAATGAAAAATACGCTGGAGATGTGCTGCTGCAAAAAACCTATACTGCAGATTTCCTCGAAAAGAAGGTGAAGAAAAATAGAGGTGAGGTCAAACAGTATTACATTACTGACAATCACCCAGCTATTATCCCAAGAGATATTTTTCAGGAAGTCCAGTTAGAGATTGCAAGGCGCAGTAGCAAAAGAAAGGTTTCATTATCTCGATGATTGATTCGAACAAGCTTCTGTCCGCAGGTCTGGCAGCAGATAAGATCTCGTATTCCTCGCAAGGCTGGATTCAGACTTCCACCATAAATTTGAGCTCTGTCTTTTCTTAGTCTTTGAACCTGTAGAAATAAGTCAGAGGGTAATATTGCAGGAAATTCTTCTGAAATATATTTTTCGCAGTCTAATATTCTGGCGATCATCGCCTTATTCCAAACCGCATTTTCTCGGTACTTTAAACCAGATTGCTGCATTTGTTTAGCAAGCATCTGCAGCGATGCGCCGTTTCGATAATTTTCAAAAATTGACTGCACAGCAGAAGATTCCAGTATGTCCGGTATAATATTTCCTTCATTCATCTGATATCCAAAAGGCAAGTATCTTTTTTTCTTCATGATTAACCTCCGCTTATCCTTTCTTCTTCCAACTCCAATCCATTGACAAGTTGAAATCTCAATGTTTCATGTGTCACTGTAATACGGCTCACTATATTTCGGAACACTGATGAGCTAAAAACCGGCATCGGGGAGTCTAATATCGTTAAAATCAGGCGGGTGTTATCAATAAAATCCGCATACTCGTTTAAATCACGATATTGTTTAAGTTCGGCTTTTAAATTGGATATCTTTTGGCTCAATTCATTGGATTGTGCTATAAAAAAAGCAGAATCAATGCACTCTTTTGCCCGCAAGCGGTGTAGAGTGTGATTCTGCTCTAATAATCCAGCAATCTGTCTATTTAATTCCATGGCATCAGGATGGGCCATAAAATCCTTATCTTTTAGTTCTTCAAGCTGGCGGAGATAGCTTCCAAGGATTTCTTGACGATTTTCAGCCAGCTTTTTATATAAAGTAAGGAAGCACTGCTGTATTTCAGTTTCATTTAGGCTCTCCATGCTGCACAGATGTTTCCCTTTAAAATGCTTGCGACAGGTCCACAAAACACGTTGGTTTTTCGCAATTCGTCTACAGAAATTTGTCCCGCACTCATCACAGACGATTAAACTTGTAAAAGTATACTGTCCATTATTTTGATGTCCATGTCGCTCTGATTTCCGTTTTAATAATTCTTGTGCTTTTCGGAATACCTCTCTGCTGATAATTGGATCGTGGGTATCTTCGGCGTAATACTGCTTTTTCTGTCCACGATTTATCTTTTTTTGAAAAGGCAGAGTATCTGTTGTGTATCGTTTTTGAAACAGTTCATCGCCTATGTATCGTTCGTTTGTAAGGATATAGAGAATACCTGTATAACTCCAAATGGGTTCTCCATTTAACTTTGGAATATGTTCTTTTTGCAGTTCTGCAGCGATTTCCTGTATTCCCATTCCGGAGAGGAAGTTGCCAAATATTCTTTGAACAATTTTAGATTCTTCCTGTTGTACAATGAGTATCCCTTTCTCATCCAGATAGTATCCATAAGGCGCTTGTGACAATCGAAATGTTCCGTTTTTCATTCGCATGACTGCGCCTTTTCGCATATTCTTCGATATGGAAATGGATTCTTCCTGCGCAAATGCACTCATCATGCTTAGAAACATTTCATTGCTCATGTTTGCGGTATTGATATGTTCTTTTTCAAAATAAACCGTAACTCCCAGCTGGCGAAGCTCTCTCACAGCTTCAATGCAGTCCTGAGCGTTACGTGCAAATCTGGAAACCGATTTGACCAGAATTCGATCAATTTTTCCTTGTCGGCAATCACGCATAAGACGGAGAAACTCATCGCGCTTCAGCGCACTTGTTCCTGTTATTCCTTGATCCGCATATATGTCAACAAAGGTCCAGCCCTCATGTGCTTGAATGTACTTTGTATAATAGTTGACCTGCGAAGCAAAGGAATTGCGTTGATCAGTGGAATCACTGCTAACACGGGCATAGGCACATACTCGAAGCTTTTCGGCTGGTGCAAAAATTATTGGTTCAATCACTCGAATTTCTGGCATTTCTATGCCCCCTTTCCTGCAGTAGTGTCATGTGACAGTAACGTCGGTCACCTTTGGCAAGGACAACACTACCACAAGAAAGAGGATAAAGCTATCACAACAACCACTAAATATAGTATTCTAAAACACCGTACTTTTCGGCAATAGCAACATTGGCTTTGTCGCAGTTTTCTTTGGTGATAAGTCCTTTCAAAAAAAGTTTTTTTAAAGCGGAGAAGGCCATATAATACTTGATTTCGTTGATGAGGACAGCGGAAGGTTCTTGAGGATTGTATGTAGTGTTCATGATATACCCCCTTTACCACGGCAGAGGGAGACTCTTTCGAGCTGCTCTTTGAAAAAAGCGATTTTCCAGCCCTTTTAGATAGAGTTCATACCGAAGATCGCTGTCAGTGGTAATTAGTACCGTATCGTGGTCCTGCAAAAATTCCAGTATTTGAATTAGGACGGCGGGATCGTGGCTCAGGCGGGTTAAATCCCGAACAAGCACAGCACGGACATGACCTTCTTTCACAGAGCGCATCATTTGTTGTAATCCCATCCGAGCCATGCTTCTGCCAGTCCCCATATCCTGTGAAGTGCCTACAACCGTGTAACTGCGGCGCTGGGCTTCCTCCAACAACTCGTGCATCTGCTGCATGAGAGCCAATATTTTCTTATCGCTGCTTCGGCTGTATAACCACATAGGACGGTCTATATAAGGATATTCCTTTTCTGGTTCCGTTTTCTCATTCATCTATATCAATCTCCTTATTGGTAAAAATGCAATGCAACTGCTCTCATCTGTCCCAGCCTTTTTTCATGTGTTGTTGCTGCTGTTTCAGAAGGTTTTCATACTCGGCATATCCCTTATCATCCAGTTCTTTCAGGCGTTCTGGATGAAAGCGATATTCTGGATAAACTACAAATCCGCTTTGCTCATTTCGGCCTGTGGGAGAACCCAGTCCGTTTTTCTCTATCCATGAAAGAATGTCATTACTCAAATTGTTGACGTCAATAAAAGCACAGTCCTTTGCAATGGATTTTCCCAAATTTACGCTCAGATCTCCCCATGGCTGCGGATCGCCTTGACTCCAATCCACTAACAGCAGAGCCAAATTTCCGCCGCTGTAATAAGAGCGCACTTGTAGTTCCAAGGATGTTTTTTCTCCCATCCAAGACATTTCCAAAAGAGCCTTTCCGCTGAGAATATCCTGATATTTCTTATCGCTGTATCCTTCCCAGCGCAAATAGTTCCAGTCCGGCTTGGGACATTTTTCGGCAAGGGCTATTTCTTTGGGGACGGTTTTTAATTTCGGAACAGGAATGTCACCCATCTGAACCTTGGCATAAATGGGAAGGAGCTTTTGCAATAAATATGCCTGATCAGGGCAAGTGTCAATAAGTCCCATTCTTGCAGTTAAAAAAGATCGGTCGTCCACAGTTCCAATGGCAGACATTTGTGCCCATTGGTGCTGCATTAAAAATGCTGTGATATTTTCGGGAGTCGCTTCAAAAAAGACAGCTTCGTTTGGACTTTCCATATTGCTGGAAAGTCCCTGTAAATATTTTTGATTCATAGGAGGTTCTCCTTTACGGCATAAAATAATCCGGGCTTTTCTTGGTCCGGATGAAATCTTCTACATCTTCGATTTTTCTGGCGATATGAAGTGGTGGCAGGGTTTCCAGCACAGCTCGGTGATATCGTTCTTCGGGTGCTGCACGATGGTCCAGAATGCTCACCACACAGGTATCTGTTTCAGTACGGATAGCCCGTCCAAACCCTTGCCGGAGTTTTACCTGCATATCTGGGATGATGACTTCTCGGATATAGTCCTGCAGGGTGGGATACTGCTCCCGTTCCGCTTCGCTGATAGGATCAGGAACAGGAAAAGGCAGGCGTACAATGATGAGCGACGATACCATATCGCCGGGAAAGTCCACACCTTCCCAACAGGAACCCGCTGCGAACAGCACCGCATTCTGCGTCTGCTTGAACTGATGGATAATATCCTGCGAATGCCGCCATACCACCATTAGCGGAAAGGACAGATGCTCTTTTACTTGGTTATAAACAGCGCCCATCAGGGAGTAGGAAGTAAACAGCACCAGAGTGTGGCCATGAGTGGTTTCCACTAAGCGGCAGATCTGCTCTGACAGACACTTGGCTTCTTTTTCGCTGCCCATTTGCGCCTTTGGCATATCATCGGGAATGTAGAGAAGGCAGTTTTCTTGATAATCAAAAGGAGAAACCGCAATAAAATCATCCAGCCGATTGTTTGCGGACAGCCCCATGAGTTGGCGGGTTCTGTCAAAGCTGCCCCCGGCCATAAGGGTACCGGATGTCAGAATCGCTGGTGTTTCCTTCGACCACAGTGCGTGGCGCAGCTGTTCCGGCATTTCCCGGGTGGCGGCGCACAGGCTGGGGCTTCCATCCCTGTCATACTGAATATAAAGAATGTATTTACGGTCGCCGGTAAAAAACAGGTTGAGAGTTTGCTCTGTTGTTCCCAGCTGGTAAAGTATCCACCGTGGGAGGTGAAGTGCTAGCTGTTTTTGGATCTGCCGAAGAAGGGAGAGACAATCCCGAAGGGCAGCTTCCCGATCCGGCGTTAAAACAAAGGCAGTACGCTGTGCTTCTTCTAGCAGTTCGCCCCGGCACATGGCTCCCATAAGAGCAGTAAACTTTTCTTTCAGCCGCTGGGCTGCGAGGGCATATTTTTCTTTTGCCAGCAGAGTGCAGAGCTCGCTGAAATCTTCTGCTGAAAGGCTTTTCCCATACATCTGCCGAGCTGCGTCCGGCAGTTTGTGAGCTTCATCGATTACCAAAGCCCGATAGTCATTCAGAAGAGGACGAAGTTCCTGCAAACGATGGGCGGCGTCTGCCAACAAGTAATTGTGATTACAGATCTGGACGAAAATCTCCGCGCTTCTGGCTTCCTTCAGGTATTGATGATACCGGCAGGCGCTTCGCAAAGGGCAAGTTTTCTCGCAAACTTTGGGGACGCACACCTGCCGACGGTCAAATCCACTAAGGCCGGTTACGGAGTCCAAATCATAATAAGTACGAAGGGAAAGCAATGCTTTGAGCTGTTTTGCATTCTTATTCTTATCTTTGACCGCTTCCAATCTTTGAGAAAGCCGGGCGTCACAGACAAAACGCTCTTTTCCTTTTCTTACGATTGCCCGGATGGGTTTGGAGATAACACGGTTCTCCAGAAAAATCCGGGATAAAAACGGAATGTATTCTTCGATGATAGAGTCCTGTAAGGCAACGCTGGAGGTAGAAATCACCACCGGCTGAGAACCTGCAGGTCCATGCGGGGCAAACTTTTTCAGTAAAATGCAGGCGGTCAGGTAAGCATAGGTTTTGCCGATCCCAACGCCTGCGTCGCACAGAGCGATATTGTTTTTGAGCAGGGTATCCAGCATGGCGTGACAGAGGGTGATTTGTTCTTCCCGAACCGACAAACCATTTTGAGGCAAAAGAATTCTGAAAATCTTTTCAATCTCTCCGTGGGCCTGCTCTTTCAAAGTAGGCTTATTCATTTCGGCACATTCTCCTTTGAGCAGTTTGCTCGTATGTGTTGGCGGCAAACTAATGCGGCGCAGCTTTTAAACTGCGCCGCACGGATTCGCCGTCAACGGCAATCTGAAAAATTAAAAGGTTTGATTTTGATGTGCCGTATTTGCTGCTCGCCCCCCGGCAACCTTGGGAACCATACGGGCAGGCTTGCAGTTTACAAACCGTTCACTGGCTCCCCAAAGGTCTTGCTGATTACAACCCAAGGTCGACCAACCCATCTGACGTGTGGGCAAACGATAATGCGTATCATAATACCCCGCCCAAGGTCGTGGCGAAAAGGGAAACTACACCCTCTTTTCGGTCAAAATGCATCGCTCAAAACCAACAACTGGGGCCACCGTCCCACGAATAAATGGGAGGCGGTTTGTGTGCGGCTCGTCATGGCGCTTTTTCCTGCGTCGCTCACTTAGGCGGGAATGTACCCGCATGGCTGGTATTCACTTTTCAAGCTACAAGGCGAACGTTTCTTTTTCCCCGTTCGCCCCATAGCCCATGAAAAGAGGCGGAATATAACGCAGGTCATAAATATTTTTTTATTTTTTTTCGTAGGCGGTAAATTCGCATATTTACAGCGTACTCATCCATTCCAAAAGCAGACGCTATTTCTTTGCTGCTATATCCATCCATTTTCATAAAGAGAATTTCGAGGGTAAGCTTGTCCACAGTATGTAACAAAGAAAAAAGTTCCATGTCCTCGATACTATCCAGCAAGGATTCGGTATCCTCAACGGGTAGTTCCAGATCCTGTGCTGAAACCCAATCCACATAGGGAGACCAATCCACCTGTCGCTGCAGATACTGGCGTTCCTTATTAAACTGAGCCCAATCGTATGTATGCAGGCGTTGGATGGTTTCCTCATCCACACCGAGTTCTCTGAGTTTCTTTTCTTCTACTTCTTTCCAGCGGAGCCATTCTTTTTCCGCTTTGGCTTTGTTGTAAGCCATCGTTATTTCCTCCGATCAATCTGAAATTTTTTAAATTCAGATTGTCGGGGGCGGCGCTCTGCCGCTGTGAATTCTCAGCCAGAACCTACTCAATGGAAAATAAAAAAAGCGCAATTGTCCGTAGACAAAAGCGCTTACTGCACATAAATTATATATACCCGATATCTCTAAATGAAACACGGTACAACTCCCCTAATTGGAGGAGTTGTATTTTGCTTTCCTTTCTTAACCTCCTTCAGGATAAGTCATTTCATATGTTAGCGATTACCATTGGTTTGTTTAATGGTCTTTACCCGGAAAACAAAGTAAAGGATATGGAATACCCAAACACAAGCCAGAACGATCCTTCCCACCGGAACAGCATGCATCATAATAAAGCCGATCGACATTAGAACCGTCACGGTAATCATAATCCGGATTTTGGTCTTCCACGTCATGCCCTGTCCTTTTACATAGCTTTCCAGATTGTTTTTATACAGCTTTGTTCCCGTAAACCAACGGTGCAGTTTTTCAGAGCTTTTGGCAAAGCAAAACGCCGCCAAAAGCAAAAACGGAAACGCCGGAAGAAGCGGCAATACAGCCCCCACGGCTCCGAGAGCCAAACCGATACAGCCTAAAATCACATATAAAAGCTTCTTTATTTTCACCTTGATTCCTCCAGTCGTTTTTTCTCTTTTTTCGATTCGATCACATGGGAAACCGCCATCACAGGATGGGAAAACAGCATTCTGGGCCCGGAAAAACGCATGACTTCCCGGATTTTCTCCCGCATGACCGGTTTGTAGCAATGTACCTTACAGTTGGAACAGAAGGTTTTCGTCTCCATAAACGGACACTTGTCGCTTCTCATCCTGGCATAGGCTTCCAGATCTGCACATTCGGGACAAAGTCCGCCTTTGGTGTGGTGTTTTTTGCGGCAGTACAGGGCAATCATTTCCGATACCATCCGCTTTTCCCGTTCCCGCTTATCGGCTGTACTTTTCATCAGCTCATCCTCCCGTGTTCCACCGAATAGACGGTATCAGCGATGCGCATGGTAGACTGCCGGTGGGAAACCAGCACCACGGTTTTGCCCGCCCGTTCTTCCCGCAGGGATTTTAAGATCACCGCTTCGTTTAAGCTGTCCAGATTGCTGGTTGGTTCATCCAACAGCAGGAAGGGTGCGTCGTGTAAAAATGCTCTTGCGAGCCCCAGACGTTGCCGCTCGCCGCCGGAAAGAGTATCGCCGAGTTCGCCCACCGGCGTGTCGTAGCCTTTGGGAAGGGTCATAATAAAATCGTGAACGGAGGCCTTTTTGCAGGCGGTTTCAATCTCTTCGTCGGTGGCGGTCAGCTTGGCGATCCGCAGGTTGTTTTTGATGCTGTCGTGGAAGAGCTGGGTCTCCTGCGTCACAAAGCTCTCCAGATCGCGCAGATTTTTGGTGTTGATCTCTTCCACCGATCGGCCAGAAAGCTCCACGCTGCCTTCCTGCACCTTCCAGAACCGCATCAGAAGCTTTAACAGGGTGGATTTTCCGCTTCCGCTTCTGCCCACAATTCCTACTACCGCATTTTCCGGAATTGTCACCGATACATCCGAAAGAATGGTTTCATTCCCGTAAGAGAAGGAAACCTGCTCCGCTTTTGCGCCGGAGAATGTGATTTCCGGTTTCCCGGTGATTTCCTCTACTACCGGCGTTTCGTCCAGAATATCCAGTACTCGATTGCCTGCCGCAAAGGTGTTCTGCAGGGTGCTGCCCAACGCCGCCAGAGCAATCACGGGACCAAAGGAAGAAAACAGCGCCAGCGTAGGGATCAAAACGCCGTCAAAATCCACTGCGCCGCTTTGGTACAGCAAGGCCGAAGCAAATAGCATGATAAGATCAAATGTTAACACCACCGTATTGGTAACCGCTGTATTTCGCCCGGCAGTGCGTTTCATCTTTTCTTCGTCTCGGGAGAGTTCATCCGTCTTTTCATTCATTTTGGAAAGGCGCTTTTTTCCCTGTCCATACTGGAGGATTTCGGAAAGCCCCCGCAGGCTGTCCAGCACAAAGCCCGAAAGCTCACCGGATCTGGTGCGGAAACGCAGTCCGTCATCCCCGCTGCATCTGGATATCACAATTGGAATCACGATTCCCACGATCAGATAGGCCGCCAGCGCAATCACGCCCAGGATCCAGTGAAACGAGCCGATGAACAGGCACATGACAATGGTAAACAACAGCGCGATGGCAGCCGGTGAGATGGTGTGAGCATAAAACACCTCCAGCAGTTCAATATCGGAGGTGATCACCGAGATCAGATCCCCCTTGTCCCGGCCTTCCAGCTTTGCCGGGCAGAGCTTTCTCAGTGCGCGGAACACCCGGTCGCGCAAAAGTGCCAGTAATTTAAATGCGATAAAGTGGTTGCACGCCTGCTCCGCATACCGCAAAAATCCCCGGAGAAGGGCGAAGACAAGAACGGAAATAAAAACCGTTGTCAGAGTAAAAGGTACTTCAAACCGAAGGGCTGCCAGCACACCGTATCCGCCGAAAATGGTGATAAAGGCGGCGCACAAATGCCCGACGAGCCCCATCAAAACAGCCAGTGACATATAGCCGCTCAGAGGTTTTACCAGCCCGATCAGCCGTGCCATCACAGCAAATCCGCTTCGCTTTTTCATACGCTTGCACGCTCCTTTCCAAATTGCTCTAATGTCTGCTGGGCACTCCACAGCCGTTCATACAGGCCGTGGTGGGCAAGTAATTCCTCATGTGAACCGCTTTCCGCAACGATTCCGTGATCCAGCACATAAATATGGTCGGCGCCCACTACATTGGCAAGCCGGTGGGAAACGAGGATTACCGTTTTGCTTTTTGCCAGTTCATGAATTTCACGCATAATATCGTTTTCGCTCTCCACATCGATGTTGGAGGTGGCTTCATCAAAAATATAGACAGGGCTGTCATGCAAAAGCGCCCTTGCAAGCGCCAGCCGCTGGCACTGCCCGCCCGAAAGATTGGACGCTTTTTCCAAAAGCCGGGTATCCAGCCCCTGTTCCGCTTTTAAAAATTCTGCGAGGTTTACCCGGGAAAGCACTGCCCACAGTTCTTCATCGGAAGCGCCGGGTTTTCCCATAAGCAGGTTCTCCCGCACCGTGCCCTTGAACAGGTAGCTTTGGTGGCTGATATAGGTGATGTTTCGCAGAAGGCTTTCTTCCTGAATGGAGGAAAGGGGCACGCCGCCCACCGAAACGCTTCCGGTATATCCTTTGTTTCTTCCCATCAGGATCGAAGCCAGTGTGGATTTACCGCAGCCGCTTTCTCCCACCAGCGCCGTAAAGCTGCCCTGCGGGAAGGTAAGATCAACGCTATGGAGGATCTCCCGGTCCGGCTCATAGGAGAAGGAGAGACCGGAACAGCGGATGGTGTGTCCCGAAGGAAAGCTTTCGGTGATTTCCGGCTTGGTTTCTTCTAAATCCAGCAGTCGGAAAATCTTGTCGCTGGCCGCCATGCCGTTCATGGCAATATGGAAAAAGGAACCCAGCTGCCGCATGGGAATAAAGAAATCCGCCGCCAGCAGGATAATCAGCAGACATCCCTCAAGAGAAACTCCTCCGCTCTGGTACTGGGTCACCGCCATGATGACGCCCAGTGCCGCACCGCCGTACGCGATCAGGTCCATAATGGTGATGGAGTTTAACTGCATGGTCAGCACCTTCATGGTGATCTTTCGGAATTTTTCCGCCTGCTCGTTCATTTCCTGCTGTTTAAACGCATCCGCCTGATAGATTTTGAGAGTGGTGAGCCCCTGCAAATTTTCAAGGAAAGTGTCGCCCAATTCCGTATACTGTCCCCAGTATTTAGAGAGCAGTTTTTTGGCCCAGGTCTGCACCGCCGCAATGGCTACAGGGATCAGCGGCACGCAGATAAGCAGCACTACCGCCGCCGCGACATTCACAAAACACAGTACGATAAACAGTGTGAGCGGCGCCAGCATGGCATAGAAAAACTGCGGCAGATACGCGCCGAAATAGGTTTCCAGCTGATCGACGCCTTCCACCGCCACCTGCACCACTTCCGAAGTTTTCACCTGTTCGTTGTAGGAGCTTCCCAACCGCAAAAGCTTTTGATAGATCTTCTCACGCAAAGACTTTTTGACTGCTTTGGAGGAGAAGCACCCCATTTTGGCGGCCCCGATGGAGCAGAAAAACCGGACTGCCAACGCCAAAATTACAACGATTCCCGTCACTGTGAAAAGCTGCACCGAGGCCGAACCCCTGAAAAGCTCTGCAAGCATTCGGGAAATACTGAGCATCAGGGCAATGTTCGCCGTAAGGGAGCACCACTGTAGAATTACATTTCCCGCTATGTATTTTTTGCTCTCGGCAACGGTACCGATGAGCCGTTTATTGATCATCATATTTTCGTCCGCCTTTTGTTATTTTTTTCATCACTTTCTTAACGCCTGTACACAGAGCGGCAACCGCTATCACAAGCAGCACTGATGTAAAACCGTAAAAAAGGGATTGCATTGCATTATTCACAGCCGCTTGCCTTCTTTCTGTTTGTCCACCTTCTCAGCGCCTCATAACTTTTCGGACTTACGGCATGTTCCATTTGGCAGGCATCCTCCGCCGCAGTTTTCCCATCCACGCCCAGGTCTTCTAAAAGGGACTGGAAGGTCTGGTGGCGCTCATAAGTTTCTCTGGCAACGGTTTGCCCCTTATCTGTCAGATGCACTTCCCGCGCACCGTCTAAGAAAAGATAGCCTTCTTTTTCCAACTCTTTCAGCGAAACGGAAACTGTGGGACGCGACACATGAAGCTCTGCTGCAATATCCGCACCACGTACGGAGCCGTTTTGCTTTTGCAGCAAATACACGGCTTTCAGATAATCCTCCACCGTTTTTCTTTGTTTCATACGGCTTATGCCTCCTTTCCATGTATTCAGGGTTATCCCTTATACCGGGATAACAAAAGGTTTTCCATCTACCGACTGAATGGTCAGATCAACGCCGTATACCTCTTGGACAAGTTCCTTTGTAATGATTTCCTCCGGTAAACCGTGAGCAATCATCCTGCCATCTTTCATGGCGACAATTTCGTCACTGTAATACAGCGACTGGTTGATATCATGGAGAACCATAACGATGGTAATACCGTACTCCCGGTTCAGCTTCTGAATGAGTTTTAAAATCTGCAGTTGATAACGGACATCCAGATAGGTGGTCGGTTCATCGAGAAACAGTACCTTGGTGTCCTGTGCCAGCGCCATGGCAATCCACACCCGCTGTTTCTGTCCGCCGGAAAGCTCTGTTACCGGTTTATCCTTGTGCTTGCTTGTATGGGTGATCTCCAGCGCCCACTGTATTTTTTCTTCATCTTTTTGCGGATCCGATGAAAGCCCCATGGTATGATAGGGAGTTCGCCCGTAGCTCACAAGCTTTTCGACCGTAAGATCCGGCGGCGCCGTATTGTATTGATGGACAATCGCCGCTTCTCTGGCAAAATCTTTTAAACGCAAATTTGCGATATTTTCCTCTCTCAGAAACACTTCCCCCTGATCGGGCTTTAAGTTTTTCGTCATCAGGTTAAACAATGTGGATTTTCCGCATCCGTTTGCACCGATCAATGTGGTAATTCTCCCCTCGTGAAGAGAAAAGTCCAATCCGTTCAGCACCTGCTGCTTTCCGTAGGAAAAGGAAAGATTTTTTACGGTAAAAATATTACTGGCCATAGTTTAGTCACGCCCAAACTCATGACCATCATGATTGCCAGCAGCACAGCCAAACTTCGCTTAAACCATGACTGTTTTGTTGTTGTCATTGTGTCTACCTCCATTCATTTATAAAAACAATGTTTCGGTTAGCATAATCTAACCGCTTGGTGAAAAATAATGCCGTTTCTACGGCATAATAAAAAATATCGCGCACCAATCCTCCTTTTGCGATGTTCTGGTCAGGAGAACAAGTTAACACGCTTGTTTCCCTGATATAAACGGGCAGAGGCAAAAGGTTATCCGTCTGAGTTAGGTTATGCTAACTAATCCCCTAAAAAATTGCTCCTTTCGGAGTTTTTAAGAGGGGGATCGTTGTTGTCATATTGCTTTTGACTCTGCTCTCCTGTTACTCTTCTGTCCGGTCTCAAAGACCAAACAGGGCTGCGAATGATAAAATATACTGCTTTTATAATCCGCATTTTCCTTAAAGCAAATTCAGTATAGCCAGTTACCATTTTGTTGTCAATGGATTTTCTGTTGCAAAACTGCTCCAAAAAATTTTTCATTTCTTCTGAATCCGCCTGTTTTAATGGATGAACATGGTGAAAACAGCTGTACTCTCCGGCATATGCATATCCCCAACACTGCATTGCATTTTCAGGCATACGCTTCCATGCAGCAGGGTATCCCGGCCTTTTCCCATAGAGATAAACCGCAGTGCCGTTACCGGAAAAAATACATAACGCCCGTCAATGCCGCCGTCACGGAATTCTCCGTCATATAAGTATTGCAGCTTCTGGATGCGTCCTTCCATTTTATTTTTACTGGACATAGACTGAGCGGATACGGTTTTTGCCGCCAGATACACAAGTCCTTCATGATCCTTTACGATGACTTCACACGGATTTTCAAAACCACGGTTTGCCATGGAAAGGTTATTGTGATTTTTGATTTGTTCCCGGTAAATAATGAACGGAAAATAGTAACTGCCATCACTGAGGTAATTACAAATATCCCCGCCATGGAAGTCTCGGCGTCCGGCAAATATTTCTTTGATATGCATCCGGCTTTCCTGTTCAGCCAGCCGATCCATAAATTCATCAGAAAACCTTGCTGCCAATGCTCGAAGGGCATTCTCCTTAATCTGTGCAGGAGGGATATCCTGATACTGCATATATTTTTCTAATACCTTTCTCTGTTTCTGATACTTTTCTGCCAGTTTAACTCCCGGAACCGTCAAAACCGTTTTGCGATTCTCCAGACGTTCTACAATATTCAGCTTTTCCAGCGTATCCAGCGTACGAGTGACCACCCATTTACTCACATTCAGGCTTCTGGCTGAATCCGTTACCGTACGCTTTGACGGTTCCGCCGTCAGGTAATAAAGCAGCAGCTGAATTTGAAACGGCGTTAAGTTTTCTTTTTCCAACATTAAAATTCCCTCCGCTATTGTATTCGTATAAAGTGAAAACACTATAAATTCAAACAAATCATCTTCACCATACAGAACCGGTCAGAAACAGCCATACTGACCTTGGTGGATAGTTTTAAGCCGTTTTTGGGAATATAACGGTAGTAAGGCTCTTCTGTCATATCCATAAGTCCACCGCCAATCTTTCCAGCTAAATTCACTGCTGAATCCACATAAAAGAACATCTGCACATCGGCGTGGCCGACCTGCTTCATGTATTTCTTTTGCATCATAGCCATGCCTTTTTTATTCACAGTATCAAAGACGACTTCTATTTCTCCGAATTGTCTGAGCATACGAAACAGGGAAATAACCTTATCTTCCTCAAAATAGTGAA
>ERZ826051.2069-NODE-2069-length-16492-cov-54.328466_pt1 | contig 16492 bp, 10 predicted proteins | sample MGYA00519928_ERZ826051 | MGnify/ENA primary metagenome ERZ826051 (study PRJEB31778, sample SAMEA3449219) | human gut metagenome | biome: human gut; feature: human-associated habitat; material: faeces | place: United Kingdom | collected 2010/2012 ...
GACCTGAGGGGGTAACGGACAAAACTTCAGTTTTGGGAGTTAGCGAGGTTATCTTTCGGGCATCCCGAAAACCTCGCTCCACTCCCGAAGAGTGGAGGCAATCCGCTCCCGATGGTCGCAGATTGTGGGAAAAAGAATAATCAAAAATCAAACAGAGAAAATATGAATGACAAAAAGAAAAACAGACCGAGGGGACGCCCCAGAGTAAGCGGAGTATGCAAACTCAGCAAAGCTGTTACAGTGAAATTCTCCAAGATAGACTATGAACGGTTGTGCCGACGCAGCAGACAGGCCAACCTCACGTTGGCGGAATTTCTCCGCATATCAGCTTTTGAGACGATGATAACGGCAAGGCACTCTGCCGAGGAAACTGCCGTCATACGCAGCCTTACGGGTATGGCGAACAACCTGAACCAGCTGACCCGTCTGTCCCATCAGGCCGGATTCCACCGTACCCAAAAGACGGTGACAGAACTCCTGCAGAAACTCAAGGAGATTATCGTCCGGTACAGGTACGGAGAAAGGAGGCCGTCATGATTGGCAAGATCAAGAAAGGGAAATCCTTCGGCGGCTGTATCCGCTATGTGATGGGCAAGGACAACGCGGAAATCATTGACTCAGATGGCGTATTGCTAGGAAATATCCGGGAAATAACGGACAGTTTCAACTACCAGCGGGAGCTTAATCCAAAGATCAAACAGCCTGTCGGACACATTGCATTGAGCTTCAAGCCTGAGGATAAGACATTGCTGACAGATGAATTTATGGCTAAAATAGCCCAGGAATACATGGAACTGATGGGGATACAAAACACTCAGTTTATTCTTGTAAGACACCATAACACGGACAATCCGCACTGCCATCTGGTCTATAACCGCATCGGATATGACGGCAAGGTAATCTCTTCACAAGGCGACTACAAGCGTAATGAAATCGCCACGAAACTGCTTAAGGACAAGTACGGGCTGACATACGCCGAGGATAAGGGCAAGACCAACGTGAAGAAACTCCATACTTCGGAGCGTGTGAAATACGAAATCTTCAATGCCGTCAAGGCAGCTTTGAAGCACTCCAAAACATGGAAAGAGTTCAACGATTATCTGATTCGTCGAGACATCAGGCTGGAATTTGTAAAACGTACCAGGGAGATAAAAAGGCCGGAGGACATACAGGGAATCCGGTTCACCAAGGACGGGCAGACCTTCAAGGCTTCACAAATCAGCCGGGAGTTCAGCTTTGCCAGACTAAATGCCCAATTGGGCTGGAAGACTTCAGAATCCCAACAGGAATCCGAACGGAAGGAACTACAAAGGATACCGGACGGAGGGCTTCTTCTCGAAGGTACGGGGCCGGGACTGTTCAGCCCGACAAACGGCATCTCTCCCGAAGAGCCGTTATCTCAGGAAGAACTCTTACGCAGACGCAGGAAGAAGAGACAAAAGAGGAAAGGATTTGGGTTGTAGCCAGTCCTTTCTTCATTCAAATTATTCATTAACATTAAAATTGCAGGAATATGAAATTGGAAGAATATATCGAGAGCATCTTCGGATGCCTGGAAAGAATCGAAAACAAAATCAACGGGTTGTCCGTCCCTTTACCGGAGGGTAATAGCCCAACAGGAAATAATGGAAAGGAAAAGAATGAGTCCGTGCTGAATGAAGTCCGGAATGATCATGAGACATTTCGCAAATTGTTGGCTCGCGTGTACGAAGGTCTTGCCGCCATCAAGAACGATATGGTTTCCATGGACAGGAAAAACTCGTCACAGGAAAGACTTGGACAGGTCCTGTCAGAAATGCGTAATGAGCAGCGGCAGAACCAGGAGAAAGTGGAAATCCTGTTTTGTGAGACCAATGACACAATCAGAAAGAATGCCGTCAAGACAAGCAACATCAACCATCATTTCAGCCTGAGTATAGAATCCCCGTACATCCTAGGGAGCTTTTCCGTGATGTTCGCGGTAGTCGTGGCCCTGTCCGTGGCGCTCTATTTTTCGGCGGGAACAGATAACGCACAGGCCGATAATGATCTGAAGTACCGTTATGTCAAGATGAAAGGAGAGGCTACCCCCGAACAACTCGTGGAACTTGAGAGCCTCTTTGGACCGAACCGGAATAACGAACGGATAGAACAGATGCGTGAAGACGTGGAAGCCTACGAGGAAGCGGTACGGAGACAGGCCACCCTGACCGAGCAGGCACGGCTGAAAGAACAGGCCGCGAGAGAACTGAACAGCAAGGCGAAGTCCATCAAGGACAAGTCAATTACGGACAAACCTAAAAATTAAGCCTATGGCCAGTGTGAAAGTGAAATTCAGACCTTCCACCATAGAGGGAAAGGAAGGAACCATCTATTATCAGATTATCCAGAACCGTGTAATCCGTCAGCTAAAGACGGATTACCGGATATTTACGGATGAATGGAACGAAGCCGGAAGCTGTATCTTTGTCGGTCGTTCGGAGCGAAGCAATCTGCTCCTTTCCTTGCAGGAACGCATGGAATGGGATCTGAAACGGCTGGACATGATTATCCACCAACTGGATAACCGAAAAAGTACATATACAGCGAATGATATTATAGTTGCCTTTCAAAACAGGGTGGATGAACAGTCATTTTTTAATTTTATGCAGGGCATCATCAAACAATTAGAATTATTGAACAAAATACGGACATCAGAAACTTATACAGCGGCATTGAACAGTTTCATGAAGTTTCGCTATGGACAAAATATCCTTCTTTGTGAAATTGATAGCGATATGATGATGCTATATGAGGCATGGCTGAAAAGCAAAGAAATCTGTCCCAACACAGTTTCATTTTATATGCGTATTTTGCGTGCCGTGTATAATCGTGCCGTGGAAAAAGAACTGATTGAACAGAAGTACCCGTTTAGACATGTTTATACAGGCATTGACAAGACAGTGAAACGTGCTGTTCCTCTAAAAGTCATCAAATATATCAAGGAACTTGATCTGACATTGAAGCCGCATCTTGATTATGCAAGGGATATGTTCCTTTTTTCGTTCTACACCCGTGGAATGTCATTTGTTGATATGGCATATCTGAGAAAATCGGATTTGAAAAATGGTATTCTGACATACAGGAGAAAAAAAACTAGCCGGCAACTCACCGTTAAATGGGAAAAGTGTATGGGAGAGATTGTAAATAAGTATGAAAGTTATTCTGACATGCAATATCTATTGCCAATAATCACCCGATGTACCGATGAACGGATACAGTACAGAAATGCCATCTCTCGTGTAAACATTGCATTGAAAGAGATAGCCCGTTTAGTCGGTTTGGCTCATCCGTTGAGCATGTACTGTGCAAGACATGCCTGGGCAAGTATCGCTAAAAGCAAAAATATCCCTCTTGCAGTCATTAGTGAAGGTATGGGGCACGATTCAGAAGAAACGACACGCATCTATCTTGCTTCGCTTGACACGAATGTGGTGGATAAGGCGAACGGACTTATTCTGAAAGACTTATAACAGGACAGGCATGAAAATTGTTTAGTAAAAAGCCGAATCTCTTGATAAGAGTTATAGTTATGATGCAAAGGTACACAAAATACTGAAGAATAAGCATAAACAACTTGTTGATAATGCCATAAATTGTATTAAAACTATCCGCCTGTTGAGCCAATCAAATTCTCATAGGTACAGAACATACTGATTTTCAAATGTGATTTTACTTGCATTTATCTCTTATCAAGAGATGAATTTCAAGGAGATACTGCATAAATTCCGTACCGAATCATTCACGGAAAAGGAGAAAGGTACAAAGTTCGAGCGACTGATGCGCTCATGGTTGCTGACAGACCCACGTTACAACGAGTTGGAAAAAGTCTGGCTATGGGAGGAGTTTCCGGGACGTAAGGATTTCGGAGGTACAGACACAGGTATAGACCTTGTGGCAAAGACAGAAATGGGCGACTATTGGGCCATCCAGTGCAAGTGTTATGCCGAGGATGCCACAATAGACAAGCCTGCCGTGGATTCGTTCCTTGCCACCTCCAGCCGCACATTTACAAATGAGGTTACATTTCAAACAACCCGTTTCTCCAATCGCGTATGGATTTCTACTACCAGTCATTGGGGGAGCAATGCCGAGGAAGCCATCCGTAATCAGGAACCGCCAGTGACACGTGTCGGCATGGCCGACCTGAATTCATCCCCAGTGGATTGGCAAAAGCTGTTGGATGGTCTTACGGGAAACTCAGCACTCATAGAAGGCAAAAAACCGCGCAAACATCAACTCGATGCCATATCCAAGGCATACATGCATTATATTACAGAGGGAAACGACCGTGGTAAGCTCATCATGGCCTGCGGTACAGGAAAAACCTATACTTCGTTGCTTATCGTCGAACAGTTGTTGAACGGCAAGGGGCTGGTGTTGTTTATGGTTCCGTCCATCGCTCTGCTGGGTCAGTCACTCAACGCATGGTCAGCTGATGCGGGAAAAACCATAAAGGCGGTCTGTATCTGTTCGGATTCCAAGGCTTCGCGTAAGATACAGAAAAACAAATATGATGATGCAGATGACAGTGTGGTAGACCTTGCCGTACCTGCATCTACCAATCCGAAGTCCATCGCCTCGCAACTGAAGAAGTACCGCAGCCATGATGGACTGGTGGTAGTGTTTTCCACATACCAGTCCATTGATGCCGTGTCAGAGGCACAACAGGAAATACTTTCCGAAACAAACGGCGAATATGGTGTGTTCGACTTCATTATCTGCGACGAGGCACACCGCACTACGGGTGTAAAACTGTCTGATAAGGACGAGAGCAATTTCACTAAAATACACTCCGATGACAATGTGAAAGGTCGAAAACGGTTGTACATGACCGCTACGCCGCGCCTGTACGGTGAATCGGCCAAAGTAAAGGCTTCTGAAAAGGACTGTATCCTCTGCTCAATGGACGACAAGGCACTTTATGGAGAAGAGTTCTATCGTGTGAATTTCTCCTATGCCGTACAGAACGGGCTGCTGACCGATTACAAGGTGCTTGTCCTTACTGTCGGTGAAAACGATGTGCCTGATAATATAAAGCGGGACATCACCGATACGACCACCGAACTGAATTTTGATGATACGTCCAAACTTATCGGTGTGATCAACGGCCTCTCAAAGATGATACAGGGTGATGATCATCGCACATGGGATGCCGATCCACACATGATGCGCCGTGCTGTGGCGTTCTGTTCGTCCATTGACAAGAGCGCAAGCAGGACGGGCATCGCATCCAAATATGTTGCTTCCGTACTGCCGCAAATATCGGAAAAGTACGACAAAAATCTGGATGCGGAAAGCCTATCGCATACCGTTTCGATAACCGCAAAACACATAGACGGCTCTATGAACTCACAGGAACGAAATGGAATTCTGCAATGGCTGTCTGATGAACCGGACAATGACCGAGAGTGTCGGGTGGTGACCAATGTGCGTTGCTTGTCCGAAGGTGTAGACGTACCGTCGCTTGATGCTGTACTGTTCCTTTCTGCCCGTAATTCACAGGTGGATGTGGTACAGTCTGTTGGCCGTGTGATGCGTACTTTCCACAAGGGACAGCTCGATGAGAAGAAATACGGATATATCATCATCCCTATTGTCGTGCCTTCTGGTGTTTCAGCAGAAGAAGCACTTGATAATAGCAAGACCTTTGATGTAGTTTGGGAAATCCTGAACGCGCTACGCTCTCACGACGACCGTTTCAATGCGATGGTGAATAAGATTGCGCTCAACAAGCAGAAACCAAACAAACAGTCCTACACTCCGTCAGTCACTATCGGCAGGCCGGGATTAGGCTTTCAAGAGGGAGAGAGTGAGGCACGGGAGCTGGAGAATGCAGAAATCGCACGCCAGTTGGAACTCAGATTCGGCGAGTTGCAGGACGGCATGTATGCCAAGCTCGTGGAAAAGTGCGGCGACCGCCTATATTGGGAGAACTGGGCTAAGGAAATCGGACTCATCGCGCACAAGTTCATCGAGCGCATATCCAAACTTATCCAGTCCGGCATACACAAAAAGGCGTTCAACGAATACCTCAAGGGGCTACAGCGCGACCTTAACCCGTCAGTAGATGCGGCACAGGCCATCGAGATGCTGGCACAGCATATCATCACCCGTCCGGTGTTCGACGCTTTGTTTGCCGATTACCAGTTCGTGAACAACAACGCCGTAAGCCGTTCCATGCAGCGCATGATAGACCTCTTACAAGAACAGGCTTTCGAGAAAGATACCGAGATACTGGATAAATTCTACGAATCGGTACGCATGAATGTTGGTGGCATTGATAATTTGGAGGGAAAACAGACCATCATCAAGAACCTATATGAGAAATTCTTTAAGGGCGCATTCCCGCTTACAGTGGAAAAACTGGGCATTGTTTATACGCCCGTAGAGTGCGTGGACTTCATCATCTGTTCTGTGGATGACATTCTTAAGGCGGAGTTCAACACTTCGCTGACCGCACAGAATGTACATATACTTGACCCGTTTGTGGGCACAGGTACGTTCATTACGCGATTGTTGCAGTCCGGTCTTATCCGCCCCGAGGATATGGAGCGCAAGTATCTTAATGAAATCCATTGCAATGAAATCGTGTTGCTGGCCTATTATATAGCTGATGTGAACATAGAATCGGTGTTCCATGAGATAACCCGTCGTAAAACTTACCTGCCATATAGCGGAATCTGTCTGACTGACACCTTCCAATTGGCAGAGAAAAAGCACAACGAGCTTTTCACGGAGTTCTTCCAGGACAATTCCAAACGGGTTAAGAAGCAGATGGCCACGCATGTAAGGGTGATTGTGGGGAATCCGCCATATTCCGCCAAACAAGGTTCGGCTAATGATAATGCACAGAATCTTTCCTATCCAAATTTGGATATGCGAATAGCAAATACATATGTAAATGAATCAAGTACGACTTTGAAGAATTCCCTTTATGATACTTATATTAAGGCATTTCGTTGGGCGTCTGACCGAATACCTGAAAACGATGGCGGAATAGTAGCTTTTATAAGTAATGGATCATGGCTTGATGGTAATGCACAAGATGGTATGCGTCGATGCTTTGAAGAAGAATTTACCTCCATCTATGTACTGAATCTGCGCGGTAACCAGCGTACTTCGGGCGAATTGTCGCGCAAAGAGGGTGGCAAAATCTTTGGTAGCGGTTCACGCACTCCCATTGCCATTACTTTCCTTGTCAAGAATCCGGCAAAGAAAGAGCTAAAGACGGTCATCCATTATCACGATATTGGCGATTACCTTACTCGTGAACAGAAGCTCAAAATGGTCAAAGATTTCCGTTCCATTTCTTCACAGAAATTGGACTGGCAAATAATCACTCCTAACGAAAAAGCAGATTGGATAAATCAACGTGATGGAATATTCGATAATTTAATTCCATTATTTGATAATACGATTGGGCAAGGTTTTTTTAATTATATACCTATTGGTGTGTTATCCTCCCGTGATTCATGGGTATGCAATTTCGATAAAAATACTCTGCTGAGCAATATTAATCGTATGATAAACAATTATAATACATCTATTAGTCATCGGAAAGCAGAGGATTTTAATTATAATCCAACGCAAATTGGGTGGTCTGCTAATCTAAAAAAAGTAGCATTAACAGGACACTTACTAAATTTTATCCCTGAAAGTGTAACAATTTACACCTATAGACTTTTTCAAAAATCATATTTGTACTATGAACGTTCATTAATAGAACGTCCAGGGCAATGGCAGCATATTTTCCCACCTAACTGCTACAACCAAGTTATGGGTATGAAGGGAACAGGTGGGAATAAGGATTTTTCCTTATTTTTATATAATACGATTATTGATTACAATAATTTTGAAGCTGGAACAAAATGTTTTCCTTTATATTGGTATGAAGAAAACAAAAATCGAGAAGGAACTCTTTTCGATGATGCAGAAACCAATCGTTATATCCGTCGCGACGGCATCACAGACTGGATATTGAAAGAAGTCCGCAGTCGCTTTGGCGGCTCACGAGCCATTACTAAAGAACATATTTTCTACTATGTGTATGGATTGCTTCATTCCAAGCAATACCGAGAGCGTTTCGCCGATGATCTGAAGAAGTCATTGCCACGCATTCCCATAGTGGATAACGTACAGGACTTTATGGCTTTTTATAAAGCCGGAAAGGAACTGGCCGACTTACATTTGAACTATGAGCAAGGCATCAATATTCCTGCTACAGAACAAGGCGCAGTCGCTTATTCGGAAATGTCGGCGCAGGCACAACGTACACTCGGTGTAATTGTTACGGGAGACATTGACATTTGGCAGGACGAGTGGACCGAAGAAACATACCAATACTTTGCCGTGGAAAAGATGCGCTTTGCCAAAGTGCGTGACGAAAACGGAAAGCTCATCGCCGACAAAACACACATCATCTACAATAGCCACATTACCATTGAGAACATTCCGCTCAAAGCCTATGAGTACATCGTCAATGGTAAGTCAGCCATTGAATGGATAATGGAACGCTATGCCGTAACCATTGATAAAGCATCCCAAATCAAGAACAACCCCAACGATTGGTCAAAGGAACGCGAGCAACCCCGCTACATCCTCGACCTACTGCTTTCAGTCATTATCCTCTCTTGCAAAACGGTAGATGTCACATCCACATTTCCATTTTGCAAATGGTAATTTCAATAAACAAAACGAACTGTGGTAATATACAATTTTGCCACAGTTCGTTTTGTTTTAAGAGTTTAAGTATTTTGTATCAAATTGTACGATGCGCTCTAATGTAATTTCTCATACATTCTATGGAATCTTTTAATTCTTGTTCGCTATAACTATTATTGCGATTTTCTGGATGATGAATGATATGCCGAATTTTTTCCGTTTTAGAAATTTGTAAATTTGATGTTGTTCCGTTCTTATTCAATTTTGTATAATTGACTTTTACCTGATGCCCATCATAATCATTTTTCCAACCTTCAGCTTCTATATAACCATATAACGCATTGTGATAATCTGTTGATGATACATCAAAAGCTTGAAAATTAATCTCAGCCGCTAAAGTATATGGTAATACTGCTGGGGCATCAATACTTCCTGCTGAGATGTTTCCCATGCTATCTTTTAGAATTATAACTTTTGTATCATTCAAGTCTTGCAGGGCTTCACTAATAACACCCTCAGAATGGCTTGCAAAAAATAATTGAGCTATTTGTACCCCATTATTATCTGTAAAGAGATTTTTATAATATCTTAAAATGTTTTTCTGCCATTTAGGGTGCATACTTAATTCGGGCTCATCAACCATGATTATAGCACCATTAAGCTGATTTATGTTTCTTAAAAGATAAGCCCCCCTAAATACAATTTGTTTTTCTCCTGTACTTAGATCATCTATCGATATTTCTACTCCGTTTTTCTCAAATAATATAACCTTTTCACCATCAATATTCCCGACTTTTTTGTACTTTACCTTATCAAAGAAATTATTAAATGCTTTTTTAAATCTAAAAATTTTCGAATTGTGTTCAAATTCAGAAGTAGTCATTGCTGCTTCCCCACGGCTTTCCCTTTGTGTATTTATATCATAATACTCTTCGTTATCTTGATTTTGAATATCAACAATAAGCTGCTTTAATGATGTAAAATTGTCTTCTTTATCAGAATCGTATTTATTCTTGTCTAATTCATTTGTTTTTACAGACTCTATTTTGTTAGTTTTATAGTCCGCTCTAGGCCTCGAAAACACACATCCATACGACCTTGGATCTTTTTCATCAGATTGAATGGTGCTTGGGTTATTAACTTTATCTGAACGTATATTTTCAGCTGTATCATTCTTCACATCAAATCGTGTAAAGAACGTGTCATTTGATTCTGGAATCATTGGAGGTTTGAGAATATACAATTCGTTATTTACCTCATATTCTATCATGTCAAATGGCTTAAAACTACCAATGCACAGGAAGGTATTTAGTGTTTCCAAGATGGTCGTTTTTCCACTCCCATTTTCGCCTGCAAAAACAATAGTTGAAAAAGGATGATTAGTTACTGGATTTACAAAATCCAATTCAAGATTTCCTAATATAGGATGATTTGTCCATTTAACTTTTCTTATCTTCATAAACTTCTAATATTAATTTGTTAGTACAAAATTACAGTTTTATTACTTGTTAGCTAAGTAGTTATCAAAAAAATCACTAATATTGCATAGGTATTTGTAAATGTAATACAATAATGACAAATAGAACAGCTACCTCAGTATTGTTTGGATTTGATTTTCAAGCGAACGCAGCAATAGTGTTAATGCTTGAGAATATTAAAGATATGTCCAGTATCCGTTTAGAAGGATCTGAAGATATAGAAATCAATCTAAACAATGGCAGCAGTATTTTGGCTCAAGCAAAGTCTGTTGTAAATAGTAGTACTGACTTCTCAAATGTACTATCCAATCTTAACAAGTCTATAATATCTTTATCAGAAGCAGAGCATAAATTGGGAGTAGTGAAAGAACTTATATATATAACTAACACTCCAAACCCATTCAATGAGAAACAATTGAACCCTATATTTTATGGTGCTTCACAAAGGGATTATAGCTCATTGCCAAGACCTTTAAAAGATAAAATTAATAAGATAATCTCTAAGATTGAAAAGCCTCTTGATACGAGTAAATTCAAAATACAGATTTTACCTTTTGAGACAGATAATGACAATGAAAGATATAAATGTGTTATGAATGCTATTGGTGATTTCATTCCCAAATTAGGAAATATATCTATAGCTAAAGACAACTTACACGGAATTTGGGTAAAAGATCTTTTTAGAAGTGGAACGAAAAGGATGTCTGATATAAAACTAACTAAAAAAGATATTATATGGCCTTTAATAGTTCTTGTAACTCAAAATGAAAATTATGATGAAGATGAATTTGATGATTCTGAGATATATGAACTATCGAGAAGTTACGAAGCAATTATAAATACCTGCTCGGAAAAATACGAATTTGTAACTAAGGTGCTATGTGCATACAATGTTTTTTATAAAGAAGCAAAACAAAGTGAAAGGAAACGAAAATTTATAGAAATGGAGAGTAGTAAGTTCGCATATCTTTTTGAAGGGGAAAGTGTATCTTTATCTAATACTCTACAAGAAAAACTCCTACAAATTATTGTTCGCAATATTTTGAACAAACGTATTCAAATAGACAATATTAAGAATGCTGTGAATCTATGATTTTCAATTCAATCTATATCGAAGAGGCTGGTAATAAACGTTTGATTGTTTTCTCTGATAGAAACAATCTCATACATAGCCTTGCAAATAGTAAGGGTAAAACGACTTTACTAAGACTTATGTTATATTCAATCGGATATAGCATACCTAATACTAAGCATATTAAATTCGAGAACTGCAAAGTCGAAAGTCAAATAACTTTGGATAGTGGAGAGGTTTTAGTATTATGTAGAGAATCGAGGGATTACATTGAATTGAAACAGAATGATTCTGTAGTAACATATGTTTTGCCAAGTGATGAAGCGGCCCTTCATAAAATTATTTTTAAAGCCAATTATCCAGAACTAATAAATAATCTTTTAGGAATATTCTATTTTGACCAGGAAAAGGGATGGACTTTGCTTAATCGAGGAGTTGTCATTGGAAGTATTCGCTTTAATATTGAGGAACTAATTAGAGGCATTGCAGAGATTGATTGTTCTGAATTATATAGACAAAAGGAGACAAAGAGACAAGATCTTTTGAAATACAAACAGATGTTTAGTGTTTCTAAGTATCAAGAAACTATTGATTCCGAATCCAATAATCTTGCAGGAGAATCATACAATTCTTTGATTGATAGCAAAATCAATCAATGTAAGATGCGGCATAATCTATTGAAAAAAGAACTATCTCGGATAGACAAAGTCCTTAAAGAAAATAAGCATTTTAGAAACTTTATTGGAGAGATTGGTTTATTGGTAAAAACTCCAAATGGAGATACTATAGCTGTAACAGAAAATAATATTGTGGGTCTTAATGATGCCATAGATTTTCTTGTAGCAAAGCGTAAACTTATAGCGACACAATACAACCAGATTCAAGCAGAAATCTGTAAATATGAGAAAGAACGTAGATTTGAAGAACAACAGTTGTCTTTTTTTGATAATGTTGAAACAATAGCCGACATATTTGATAAAAGAATCTCAACAATTCCTATTAATGAAGTAGCTGTAAAAAAAGGAATAGCAAAGTTAGAAAAGGAGATTGCTGAAATTAATTCAAAAATAAAGGACTTAACACGTGCTGCAAATAGTGTTATAACACCAATATTTAATAATACAAGGAAGTATCTTACAGAGTTAGGATTAGATGGAGAATCTATCTCAGAAAAATATTTGTTTACATCAAATTTGAAAGAATTATCTGGAGCAATTTTGCATAAAACAGTTTTTGCTTTTAGATTAGCATGTTTATTGGAAGTTGAAAAACATTTAAATATAAAAATGCCAATAATTCTTGATTCTCCTAGTGGAAAAGAAATTGATCATCAAAATATCGAAGCAATGATAAAAATTTTGAAACGAGATTTCTCTGAAAATCAAATAATTATTGCCTCTATTTACGAATATGATTTAATAAATATAAATAAAATCAATATTGTAAATAGACTAATTGAATAATTGCTTAAATTATAAATCAAGTAATTGAATATTAGATCAATTTGATATATTGCATTTCGATAATGTCTTGGTGAATTGTAGAGTATTTTATAGAATAATTAAATTGGGAAAACATGAAAGGATTACCATTACAAGTAAAGTCTTGTCTTGATAAAGCATTAGATTCCGCATTATTAGCAGTAGAGACGTATAATAAACCTGCTGTTAAATTTAAATCGGGCGGATACATTGTTTTAATGTGTATAGCATGGACTTCTTTATTACATGGAATCTTTTTAAGAAAAAAGATTAAGCCAATATATAAAGAAAAAAATGGCCGATACAAAAAGGTAAATGGAGAGATTCAGTATTGGGAACTAAAAACGTGTGTCGCAAAATATTTTGTTGACAGCAACAATCCTATTCGCAAGAATTTAGAGTTTTTTATACCGTTAAGAAACAAAATTGAACACAAATTTTTACCTGAATTAGATTCTAATATTTTTGCAGAATGCGAATCCTTATTATTGAATTTTGATAAAATCGTGGAAGCTGAATTTGGACATAAATATTGTTTGCGCGAATCGTTATCTTTTGCTTTGCAGTTATTTCCATCTTCAGAGACATTAAGTATGGCTACAAAAGCAAATAAAGACTATGATAGTATAGTTTCCTTTATTAATCAATATCGTTCTTCTATAACTACTGATGTATTAAATTCAGGTGAGTATGCTTTTAAGGCCTTTTTAATTCAGGTTGCAAACCATAAATCTAAAGATGCATTGCCTATTCAATTTTTTTCTTTTGATAAAATGACAGATGAAGAAAAGAAAAAAGTCGAAAGAATCGCTGCATTAATCAAAGAAAAACATATTCCCGTTGCAAATGATGACAAAATAAAACCTGGTACTGTTGTTGAAATGGTCCAGCGAGCTTTAGGAAATAAATCAATAGTTAAGGGAAAGAAAAGAGTAGATAAATTCAATATGGATACACATACAAGGTGTTGGAAAAAATATAAAATAAGACCAGAAACAGGTAGTTCACATCCAGAAAGAACAAATACTAAATATTGTGTTTACGATTCTATGAATAAAAATTATGGCTATACACAAGCGTGGGTTGATTTTTTAATTGAACAAATGAATAAGGATGAAGAATACAACTCTCTTTTTGAATGAAAGCAAAATAAAAAGTATATGGTTTTGCTGGTTTGTTTGAATATAATTATATCTTTGCGAAACTTATTAAGTAGGCGTTCCTTTTAATAATGCAGATTTAGACAAATAAGGGAACTTAACTCGTTTCTAAATCGTTACCTGTCTAAAAAATGGAACTTGTAAGTTTCTTATTTTCAATGAATAAGAAAAGATTTAATGCCTAGCAAGATGAAAGGTCACCCGGCGTTCGATTCCGCATATTGACGCTATCTTTTTCAGATTAATGTTCGTCTTGCTGCAACTGAGCATCGGGAAAAGCCTGCCATTTGGAGCTATGCCACGGTACTTGGCAATAAGTTCCAATGGCAAATCCAGCAATGGAATATGGAAAGGCGTTCCTGTCTTTCTACGCGCACTATGAATCCACCATATCCCGTCCTCCGCTTTCAAAAGGTTCTTTTGGGTGAGATTGCGTATGTCGCTGAAGGCGATGCCTGTGAACGCGGAAAAGAGAAACACGTCACGCACAAGATTGAGGTTCGGTTTCGGCAATGGAGTGTTCATCATCTGTTTCAGTTCCTTTTCTGAAAGGAACTTCGGAACAATCTGCGGATAATCAAACGTATAACCGTTAAAAGGGTCTTTACGCAAAAGTCCGTCATTGAGTGCCGACTTGATGACGCTGCGCAAACGTCCGATAATGTTGTTCACTGTTCCCAATGCCATTTTCAGGTCTGCACGGAGATAGAGGTCAAAAGAGGAAACGAAGGACGGAGTGAGAGCTTGAAATGGCATATCCTTAACATGATATTTCTGCCTAAGAAAATTTTTCAAGTGGTTCAATGCCACACCATACCGCTTATAAGTTTCCACTTTACGGTTTGTGCCGACTTTCTCGTAAAACCGTTCATTACATTTGCCATAAAACGATACAAGGGTTTCCTGCTCGGATGAGACGCCCTGAAAGGCATTTTTTACCTCCAACGCTGATACGGTTTCCTTTTTCGCCAGCAAGTCCTTGTAAGCGGAATGAATGTCCAGCGTAATCCTGTCAAGCTCCTTGTTGGTGGCTGCGGCTGACTTGCTTTTGCCCACAGCCCTTCCAGACTTGACATCCCATAAGGAGGGAATGACATACACCTTGGTGCTGAACTGCACCATTGACTTGCCGATACGGATTCGTCCCAAGATAGGCACCGTCCCATCGGCTCTTTTCTCGTTCTTCTTGAGGTAAAACGTTACTTTTAATTCTTCCATAAACAGCTCTATTTTTTGTTCGCAAAATTACAGCCAATAGAGCTAATCATCCGTTTGCAGAATAGTGCGGACGAGTGCAAGAAAATCCATTGAGAAACTATTTTAACCCATTATGGAAAGGAAAGCCTCACAAGCAGGCTAAACCGTTGTCCTACAGCCCTGCTGCAAGGATTTTGGAGTGGCTTCTTTCGCCATAAACAGGTAATGCATTCGTAACGGAAAGCTTGCATATATCCGCTGCATCTTGCTTTTTTGCCACTTGGCAGCGATAAGAAGAAAATGGAAGTTTACACGTGCGATTCAGTGAGTTACGTTATTTGTCGCAATCTTACTTTTTTGATGCTCGATTTAGAAACGAGCGAACTACGTATATTTGTCATGTTTTGCATTAAGTCTAAAGAACACTTTTATTACACTGCAAAGATAGTATTTTTTTGTTTATCTGCAATTTCCCTGATTGTAATTTTAACTGGCAATAGCAGGTGCTACAGCAGGTTCAACAGGCAATTTTGATAAACCTTATTTCATATTTTCCTAATTAATGTAGCAAATCCCATTCAGGGCTGTTCATCAACTCCACGCTGACGCAACTCGGGTGCAATATTTTATGGAAGATGTTTCGCAACGGAATGCTGGAACATTACGGGCTGTTTCTGAATCTGGAGACGATGAAGGTGAATCCAATATCTGTGTAGGTTTACCTTATAGAAATGAAAGGTATTAAATGATAACCAAGCAGAGATGCAATCACATAATCTCTTATGATGACGGTGAAGATAACCTGCTCAAATTCGATTAGAGCAAGGCTAAGATTTCTGAAGAGATTCTATCTTTATCATGTTCTTGACAAAGTAGCACATTCCCGTCCAGCATTGTAATGTGTTTGATTGCTTAGTTCTTATCTAAACTTTGAAAATTTCATTGATAATCAACTGGCTATATTCGCCTATTTTGCTACAATGTCCTTTAGTTTTAATCTTTCAAAACGACATTTTTTTGTACTTCAGCATTGAATAGATGTCTGTTATTTAAATGAAGTTTTGACATTATCATTTCTCCTTGGCACTAGCAGTTTGTATACGTTTCATAAAGAAATAGTATCCAATTATTATTATTTATTCGGTAAACACTAATTATATTCTGATGGCAGACATCCATATTCTTCCTTAAAGTACTTGGCAAACTGCTTGGGGGACAGCCCCACCTGATAAGCTATTTGAGAGATACTGAGTTGACTCTTCTCCAATAATTGTTTTCCGCGTTTAAGACGTAAGATTCTCATAAACTCCAAAGGAGACTTCCCCGTAATAGACATCAACTTCTTATATAGACCACTCCGGCTAATACCTATCTGCGCGCTGAGCTCCTCAACGGAAAACTCTGAGTTATCCATATTTTCTT
>ERZ826051.2105-NODE-2105-length-16259-cov-3.460442_pt1 | contig 16259 bp, 10 predicted proteins | sample MGYA00519928_ERZ826051 | MGnify/ENA primary metagenome ERZ826051 (study PRJEB31778, sample SAMEA3449219) | human gut metagenome | biome: human gut; feature: human-associated habitat; material: faeces | place: United Kingdom | collected 2010/2012 ...
GGCCCGTCAGTTCATTTTCCGTATGCGTGAGTTTGAACAGATGGAGATGCAGTTTTTCGTAAAACCGGGCACTGAGCTGGATTGGTTCAAGAAATGGAAAGAGATCCGTTTGAAGTGGCATAAAGCCCTTGGCTTTGGCGATGATCACTACCGTTATCACGATCACGATAAATTGGCGCACTATGCCAATGCTGCTACCGACATTGAATTCCTGATGCCGTTTGGCTTTAAAGAGGTAGAGGGTATCCACTCCCGTACCAACTTCGACCTTAGCCAGCATGAGAAGTTCTCCGGCAAGAGCATCAAGTATTTTGATCCGGAATTGAATGAATCTTATACTCCGTATGTAATTGAAACTTCTATTGGTGTGGATCGTATGTTCCTCAGCATTATGAGTGCCGCATATTGTGAAGAACAGCTTGAAAACGGTGAAAGTCGTGTAGTACTGAGACTGCCTGCTGCTCTTGCGCCTGTGAAGTTGGCTGTGATGCCGTTGGTGAAGAAAGACGGACTGCCCGAAAAGGCCCGTGAGATTATTGACGATCTTAAGTTCCATTTCCACTGCCAGTATGATGAAAAAGACAGTATCGGTAAGCGTTATCGTCGCCAGGATGCCATTGGTACTCCGTTCTGTGTAACTGTCGATCATCAGACATTGGAAGATAATTGTGTAACTTTGCGTAATCGCGATACTATGCAACAAGAGCGTGTGGCTATCTCTGAGCTGAATAACATCATTGCCGACAGAGTAAGCATTACTTCGCTTTTGAAAACAATCCAATAAAACCTTGACGAATGAATAAAAAAATCTATTTATTACCAATTCTTTTACTGGCTTTAGTTTTTGTTTCTTGTGAAGAAACAAAAGAGGTGAGCATATATGATAACTGGCAAGAACGTAACGAAGCGTTTATTGATTCTCTGAGAAATGAATTTATGACGAACCGGGAAGTAAGCGGATTAGATACTATTCATTTGTTGAGCGCTCCAGATGATTATATCTTTTATAAGGAGAAAACTCCAGTAAAGAATGAGCCTGAGAACCCTGATAATATATATGAGTATATCGAGGGATATGTATTGGAAGATATTCAACCTTATTATACGGATAGTGTATATACATATTATAAAGGTACTTATATAATCGGTACCAGATTTGATGGCTTTACAGGGAAGAACCCTACAGTGTTTGATTCACCGAGTAGATTTTATGTGAATAGTGTCGTTACAGGCTGGTCTGAGATGCTTCAACGTATGAAAGTTGGAGAGCGTAGGGAGATTTATATTCCTTGGAAATATGGTTATGGTGCAAGTGGCTATGGCAGTATTCTTGGCTATTCTACGTTGGTATTTGATGTGCAATTGTATAGCATTGAGAATCGTAGTTCAAATGCACTGTCAGTACTGGATATAGAAGAATAATAGATTTTTGTATATGAAAAAGTTACGAGGGTGTGTCAAAACTAAAATGACCACTCTAAAAAGTTATAGATTGTAACTAACAATTATAAAAGAGCCATATCAAACTCTGTTTTTGAGTAATGATATGGCTCTTTTCATCATTGATTTAGGGAGTCAAGTTTCAGATTAAAAGTTGTCCTTTCATCAAATTACGTTTTGACACACCCTCGTTTTTGTAATCTATTTGTTCCATAGATGTTTATGAAATCATTAAGAAAGGAGGGGATTTGATGATTTGGGATATTTGATGTTGTGTGTTTGGAAGACTAACAACAAAAAGATTAAACTCAAAATGTTGGTTTTCAGCAATAGTAACTCCAGTCCATGTGGAAAGATTTAGCATCTTTTTTTCAAAGTGTAGCATCTTTCAAAAAAAGACGTAGCAAGCTTTAAAAAAAGACTTGATATCTTTTATTGAAAAATGTAGCAGGTTTCAAAGAAAGATATAATATCTTTTTTTGCAAGCGTTTTCTTATTTCTTCAGAATACCTGTTCTATATATTTCTACCCCCTTCATCGGCTTCACCTTTTAGACTTAAACTCCTTGTTCATCAGAGATACAGGGTGAAGGTATACTCCGGATTTCCAAGCATCGTGCTCATTGTTCGTGCGCCCGGTGCTTATTGTCCATACACTCGGTGCTTACGGACCGTATGCCCGATACCTGAGAGGTATTGGTATGTAGATGAGAAGACGGGAATAACCCTTCACCCTGTATCTCTGATGAACAAGGAGTTTAAGCCCAAAAGGTGAAGCCGGTGAAGGGGGGGGATTCTATGTGGATAATGCGCCAAAAAAATCAAAATAAATACTAACAGTATCATTTTCGATTCCTTGAAAGAGGGAACTCGTCGGTAACCTAATTTGAATAATTCATGATCAGTAATAAGCAGTTAAGTAGTAAACTAATAGAACCACATCAGATGAACTATTTTTACTAAGCTACTTGACACTTATTACTTGATTACTGTCTATGAATCATTCAGGTTAGAGATATTTCCTTAATTTCTTACTCCATATTTTATATCCTTCTTCCGTCAGATGCAGTCCGTCATTGGTCAGTTCTTTCCGCAATACATTGGTTCCTTTCTCTGTAAAGAGGGGGAAGAGATCGATAAAAGTTATTTGACGGGATACAGTTAGGTCCTTCAATTGTTGATTGATTGCCGGTACAACGTCTGTTTTCCCGATCATGGTTTTGTATTTACATACGGATTCGTTGATGGGCAGCAGGCTTTGGAGGTATATCTTTGTTTGGGGGGATTCCTGTTGTATCCGGTCTATCAGACGGGTGATAAGTGTCACAACACTGTCTGCTGAAAGGTCGTGGGATACATCATTGATTCCGATCAGAAGGAAGAGCTTGGCCGGATGTCCGGGGAGTATTTGATGCAGACGGTCGTACACTCCCATAGCTTCGTCTCCGATGATGCCACGATTACGGACATTTTTCTTTTTCAGGCGGGCCCCCCAGTCTTTTCCGGCTTCTGTGAGACTATTGCCCAGCATGACGATGTCTTCCGGGCCGATAGCCGGTTCTTCTTCGAACTGAAGGAAACGTTTGTAATAATGGTCTGTATAGGTGCGTTCGGTAGGGTAGATAGATGCTGCTACGGCATTGGCTACCAATGAACGGAGGCGTATTGCTTTGCCTTTATCGTCTGGATGTACGCTGTTGGTCAATAAGATGACAGAAGTATCGCTATCCGGGTCGAGGATGATGGAAGTACCTGTATAACCGGTATGCCCGTAAGTGTTCGGACCGAAAAGGTCACCGTGATTGGAAGCATACGGTGAAAAGATGTCCCAGCCCAAACTGCGTCCCAGCGCGCTAACCTGACGTGGGATGCTCCGCATGGCTTTTACCCCTAAAGGACTTAGTATGCGATGTCCGTTGTATTCGCCGTCATTCAACAACATGGCGGATAGTATGGCCAGATCGTTGGCATCGGAGAAAACACCGGCATTGCCTGAGATACCACCGTTCATGATGCGCGCCAAAGGATCGTGAACCACTCCTTTCAGAACGCTGCCGTCTTTTTGTTTTTCAGTGGGGGCACAATGTTCCAGTATTTCTCCTGTGGGGCAATAATCGGTGTGGCTCATACCTAACGGATCAAATATATTGGCTTTGGCAAAATTGCGGAGGCTCTGTCCGCTGATGGTTTCGATGATATGTTGCAAGACGATGTAGTTAAGGCAACTGTATTGAAAATCACTTCCGGGCTTGAAAACGGGTTTACAGCCTGCTATGTACTCGATGAGTCCTTCCGGATTGGGAGAGCCGTACTGTTCGGCCAGTTTGTTTACGGGAGCATATGCCGGTAGCCCGGAGGTGTGTGTCAGAAGGTCGGTGATGCGGATCTCTTCGGAAAATGCCGGCAGGTAGAGATTTACCGGGTCTGTCAGGCGGAGTTGTCCCCGTTCGGTAAGGATAAGGGCACAGATGGCGGTTGATATGGATTTACTGACGGATGCCATGTCGAATACAGTATGGGTATCCATGGGTTCACGGGTAGGAAATGTCTGTTTACAGCCATAGGCTTTCAGATAAGCTAATTTTCCGTGGCGGACAACGGCAAGTACGGCACCGGGAATGTCTTTGTTGTTTATTGCTTTTTCGATGGCTTGGTCGGCGTATGTGAGATGGCGGGAGTTCATTCCGACTTGTTCGGGAGCGACACGTTGTAGCGGTTGGGCTGAAATTTGAAAAGTGAACAGGAATATGTTCAGGATGACAAACAGTGTTTTCATGTGGATAGTGTTCGGGTGAGGAATACAGATGAACGTAAATAGAATACTGTTTTTTCGCAAATTTACGTTCATCTGTGGTTTTATTAGTTATGTTATGGGAGCTTTGTCGTTCCCGATTTGTAAGCGTCTACTGCTTTTTTGACAGAACCATGCATCAGGAGTAATGCCTTTGCTTGGTCGTAATACAGTCCGAGTTCTTCGACAATCATGCGTGTACCACGGTCTATCAATTTCTGGTTACTAAGTTGCATATTGACCATTTTATTACCTTTTACACGTCCTAACTGAATCATAACGGAAGTGGTGATCATGTTCAGGATCATTTTCTGTCCGGTACCCGATTTCATACGGGAACTTCCGGTCACATATTCCGGACCGACAATCATTTCGATGGGGACATCGGCTTCCGCGGCCATTGGAGAATCCGGATTACTGGTAATACAGCCGGTCAGGATGCCATGTTCACGTGCCGCATGCAGTGCACCGATCACATAGGGGGTAGTGCCTGAGGCAGCAATGCCGATTACGGTATCTTTATCGTTAATGTTGTGTTCGACCAGTTCTTCCCATCCCCGCCGGGTATCGTCTTCGGCATTTTCCACCGGATTACGGAGGGCGGTGTCGCCACCGGCAATCAGTCCGATAACCAATGTAGGCGGCATGCCGAATGTCGGAGGAATCTCCGAAGCATCGAGTACCCCCAAACGACCGCTCGTGCCGGCTCCCATGTAGAAAATGCGACCGCCTTGTTTCATGCGGGGAACGATTTGGCTCACCAACTTTTCGATTTGCGGAATCGCTTTCTGCGTGGCAAGGGCTACTTTCTGGTCTTCTGCATTGATGTCTTCCAGTATTTCCCGGATAGACTTTTTTTCTAAATCGTTATAGAGCGAAGGTTGCTCTGATATTTTGATAAACATGTTGTGATTTATGAATAATGATTTATGATTTATGACTGATGAAAGGTCATGAGACCTTGCATGGGGCTTTTGACGATGGTTGTTATTTGTATCTCTAATTCGCGGGCGGCTTCGTGCAATATGTCCTGATAGTGGTAGGCGACGGAGCCGATGAAGTGAACCGGATGATTTTTGTAATCGTATTGCATGACATTGCGCTGGAAGAAAGCCTTGAAGCTGCCGAGAACTAATGCATGTACGGAGGGCTCCTGAATGTTTTCTGCCAGGAATGGAGAAAGACTTGCCAAGAAACGATTGGGGAACGGCTGCCGGTATACCCGGTCGATGATTTCGGGAGGAGTCAGTCCGGTCTTATTCAGGAATTTTTCTTTTAATTCCGGCGTCATCTGGTTTTTCAGCATGTCGCCTACCAAGAGTTTACCCAATACTGCACCGCTACCTTCATCACCTAAGATGAATCCTAATGGTGAGACGTTACTTACTATTTTTTCACCATCGTAGAAACAAGAATTGGAACCTGTACCCATGATACAGGCAATACCCGGTTTGTGTCCGCACAATCCCCGGGCAACGGCAAGCATATCCGTATTCACTTCAATACCGTTCTTGGTGTTGAGGTGTGTGGAAAGTGCATTATACATCATCGGAACCTTGTCCGGTACACAGCCGGCTCCATAAAAATAAACAGCATCGAGCACGTTCGTTTTTAAATGAGGAATCAGTGCCGTAGCAATCTCATTCTCTATTTCTTCCTCTGATTGAAAGAAAGGATTCATGCCTTTCGTTACTATCTGACGGACGAGTTGTCCTTGTCCTACAACACACCAATCGGTCTTTGTAGAACCACTATCTGCTATTAATATCATATTTTTATATATATTTTTTTCTTGTATAATATGTAACCGACGCTCCAATTGAGTGCAACGAAAAGGAGTGCGAATGCCAGTGACCCCGGATAATCGCCCAAAAGCGGTTGGAGGATACCTTTGTAAATGTAGCTGTGCAAACTGGTAGTCGTTCCGTCGAACGGTATGCGGATATTACCTAATAAAACGGCAAGTACTCCGGCCATGACATAGATGAAAAGCGGATTTACACCGAATGATTCAAAGAAGCGGCTCCACGATTTGTATCCTTTTACATCGATGATCCAGATGAGTAATGCTAAAAAACTGGAACCCAATCCGCAAGTGACAATGGCGAAAGTGGGCGACCATATTTTCTTGTTGATGGGGCAGCCGTAACTGAGCAGGAAGCCCAGAAAAGTAAGGATCGTGCCGACGAGGAACAGCCGTTCGAGTTTCTCGTTGATGTCCTTTACTTCCATCAGCAGTTTGCCGACACAAAAGCCTATCAATACGTGGGCGATGGCCGGGATCGTGCTTAATAAGCCTTCCGGATCAATTCCGTTGTCTTTATACATATGCGCTTCGCCTAATACGGCACGGTCTACGACCGAAAGTATATTGGTACTGTTGTACTCGAATCCGTTGCCGGTGACGAGCAAAATGAAGTAACCGATCAGCAGGGTCGCAATCAGGTAGGGGATATGCTTGTGCTTCATGGTCAGGGCAACGATGGCAGTTGCTCCATAGCAGAGTGCCAGCCGTTGCATAACTCCCAAAATGCGGATATGGTCGAATGTCCAAATAGATTGTCCGAGACGGGAGAAGAACGAAATTTCTTCGGCAGACAGGGAGTTCCATGTACGGCAGAACATGGAGAACCATGCAAGCCCCAATCCGATGGCGAAAATAACAATGGTACGTTTGAGTATTTTCAGAGCGGCTGAATGGCTGAATTCAAAATTGTATTTCCGGAGAGAAATATAAGTAGATATTCCCATGATAAACATGAAAAAGGGGAATACGAGATCGGTCGGTGTCAAACCGTTCCATTGGGCGTGTCCCAATGGTGCGTAGACGTACGACCACGACCCGGGATTGTTCACCATAATCATTCCTGCAATGGTGATACCTCTCAGTATGTCGAGGGCTAAGAGGCGTTTACTGGTTGTTTTATTCATTTTCTGCAATTTTTATGTGTTAAGTTTTTTAGTTTGATCAACGGGCTTTTGTACATTCGTCTACAAGGTAGGCGATGGATACGTAAGTTACACCTGTGTGGGTAGCTAATCCTATTTCACAGGTACGGCTATTGGAATATCCGGTCTGTATGCCTGCCTTTTCTAATTGAGGGCGTAGCTTACGCAGTGCATAACTATTCACTTCCGGGTGTGTGAAGCCCTTGTCTCCTGCAAAACCGCAACAGCCCACCTCTTCAGGAACGATCACCCGGGTGGAGCATAAACGTGCCAGAGAAAGGAGGGTATCGGCCAATCCCATCCTACGCATGGAGCAGGTGATATGGATAGCTACCGGACGGTCGACCGGGCAGAATTCCAACTTGTCGCGCAGGAAGGTATAGATAAACTCGGCCGGTTCATATAGCTTCATCTTCCGGATTTTTTCACGCATGCGATGCAGGCAGGGGCTTTGGTCACAGAGCACAGGGTATTTCCCTTTTTCGGAAGCTTCCCACAAGGCTTTTTCAAGTTCTGCCGATTTATGGTCGGCAATATCCGGCATACCTTTACTTTCCCAAATTGTACCGCAACAGAGTTTCTCCATATCTTTCGGAAAGATCACTTCGTATCCGGCCTTTTGCAGTAGCGATAACATCTTATCTACGAGTGGTTGCTTCTCCTTGGATTTCTTAGGAAGTCCCATCGTCTGATTAATACAGCTTGGAAAATAAACGACCTTGTTTAGCTGAGAGCTGAAAGCCTTTTTTTTAGTTGAAAGTTGAGAGTTGAAAGTTGAAAGTTGAGAGCCGGTATTGCTGTCACTTTGGCTTTCCTCTCTTTCCTTCTCCCTGCTCAAATCTCCCTTCTCCCTTCTCTTATAGCTCTTGGGCATGAAAGGAGTCCATTGCGGAATACCTAACAAGTTGTGCATTCCTGTAGTGAGAGTAAGCATTGCCGAAGTACCTAATACGGTGTGTGCTGCGTTGGCTAAGGTCAACATAGGGCGCAAGCTGCTCTTTATACCGGCAAAATGGTTGGCGGCAAAGTTGCCTATGGAGTAAGCGAAGCTACCTTCCGGTAATTCCTGTTGGCGGATATAATGAGTCAGATCGCCGGTATTGATTCCCATTGGACAAGATGTAGAACAGAGACCGTCGCCGGCACAGGTTTGATTGCCGGGATAGCGGTATTGTTTTTGCAAGGTTGCCAGCCTTTGGGGATTTTCACCGCTTTCTTTGAGTCGGGAGATTTCGCGTTGTAGCACGATACGTTGGCGCGAAGAAAGAGTGAAACCGCAAGTCAGGCAGTTTACTTCACAGAAGCCGCATTCGATACACTTGTCTATTGGGCCGATATCCGGTGTACTTTTATTGTTTTCTGCCGGTTGCCGGTGGGAACTGCCTAATAGAGGCAACGGTTTAAAATTCTTGATATGACATTGGGGATCATCGTTGAAGATAACTCCCGGATTAAGTATATTCAGCGGGTCGAAGAGTGTTTTGACGGCTTGCATCATACGATACGCTTTTTCTCCCCATTCGTATTTTACGAACGGAGCCATGTTGCGTCCGGTACCGTGTTCTGCTTTCAGTGAACCGTCATATTTGTCTATTACTAAAGTTTTGACATCATTCATCAGTTCTTCGTAGCGTTTTACTTCAGCATCCGTACTGAAAGACTGGTTGATGATGAAATGATAATTACCTTCGAGGGCATGCCCGTAGATACAGGCATCGTCATATCCATGACGGGCTATCAGTTGTTGCAAGTCGGCAGTTGCTTCAGGTAGGTCTTCGATGTGGAAGGCCACATCTTCGATGAGACTTGTGGTTCCCGGTTTCCGGGTTCCTCCTACAGAAGGGAAAATCCCGGAACGGATGGCCCAATATTTGGAGTATTCCTCTGGTTTGTCCGTAAAGTGGACGGGAATATAAGTGTTGAAGGGTTTCAGCGTTTCCTCTATGACAGCGATATTTGCTGCCAGTTCTTCTTTACTGTGTGCTTTGGTCTCTGTCAGTACGGCGGTGAGTCCTTCTCCTGTCCGATCATTGACCGATGCTAACGATTTCCAGTCGAGTAGTTCGGCACCTTTTACAATCCATTCTTTCTTTTCGTTGGTTAACTTCTTCAATGCTACTACTGCCCGGCATGCTTCTTTGATGTCTTTAAAATAGAGCATGGCGCTGGCCTTGTGCGGATAGTCGTATTCTGTGCTCATGGTGACTTCGGAAAGGAATGCAAGTGTTCCTTCCGAACCTACCATTAAGTGAGTGATGATATCGAACGGATCATCGAATGTGATGAAAGGTAATAAATTCAGTCCCGTTACATTTTTGATTGAATATTTATAGCGAATCCGGGCGCTGAGTTCTTTATCGGTACGAATTTGGTCACGCAGGGATTGAATTTGTGTGATAAACTCTGCATGCTTCATTGAAAAAGCCTGTTTGCTGGCGTCATTGCCGGTATCGAGCAAAGTGCCATCTGCCAGTATAATACGTGCAGATAATAACATCTTATCGCTGTTGGCATGTGTCCCGCAATTCATACCGGAAGCGTTATTCATCACAATGCCGCCTATCATGGCACTTTTTACTGAAGCCGGATCCGGGGCGAATTTACGTCCGAATGGCTGTAACAGTTCGTTGACACGCTGCCCGATGATGCCGGGTTGCAATGTGATCCGGTTATGATCGGGAGAAATGCTGTATTTTTCCCAGTTTTTTCCGGCTATAATGAGAATAGAGTCGCTGATGGCTTGTCCGGATAAGCTCGTTCCGGCTGCACGGAAGGTCACCGGCAACTGATGTCGGGTTGCCGAACGCAATAAATCCGATATCTCCTGCTCGTTGTTCGAACGAATGACGATCTGGGGAATGAGCCGGTAGAAACCTGCATCTGTTCCCCATGCCAGCCGACGTAATTCGTCAGTGTAGATTCTTTCTTGCGGGACAAACTGTGAAATTTCCTGCAGAAAGGCCTGGTACTTATTCTCCTTATCCATTTTTATTTATATAAATAATATTTTTTAGACAATTGCTGGAAGCTGTCTACATCTTTATACCAATAGTCACGAATGTCTTCCCAACGGTTATGTTTGCTGAAACGTTCGCGTATTTCATTGGAGCCGCTTACTTTATCGAACATGGAGAAACGACCTTTGTCTGCATGGTCGAATACGGCGCGGTCGGGATAGAGTGCGGCTACTTCCTGCATAACGAGAAACTGTATTTCACTGAGCGGAGCTTTGCCGAAATCCATGATATGTACTTGCACGCCTTGCAGTAATTCTCCTTTGCCTACGGAGTAGAAGGGTTTCAGGTACATTGGTCGGAAAATAACACCCGGTACGTTCAGATTATTCAGGTTCCCGGCGAGTTTTTCAGCCTCTACCCATGGAGCGGCAAACATTTGGAACGGAATCGTGTAACCTACTCCGATGGACATGTAGCCCAGTTCGCCTAGAATACCGCTGACGGGATAGAAAAACGCGGAATGCGGATGCGGAATGTGCGGGGAAGAAGGCACCCATTGCAATCCGGTCTGTGTATAGTCCATTTTGCGCTTCCAGCCTTTCATCTTTACAACCTGCAGTTTACATTGCTTACCCTCTTTCAACATCTTTTCTCCATTCAACATTAAAGCCAACTCACCGCAAGTGAGACCGTAAAGATACGGAATTTTAAATTGGCTGACAAAAGAAACACAGTCATCTTCCGTCAGATTACCTTCAATCTTCAGTCCGCCTACGGGATTGGGACGGTCCAATACGATAAGTTCTTTCCCATTCTCGGCAGCGGCTTCCATGGCCAGTCCCATGGTACTGATATATGTGAACGAGCGGCAACCGATGTCCTGGATGTCGTATACCAGTACATCGATGTCTTTCAGCATTTCCGGTGTTGCTTTGCGTGTACTTCCGTACAGGGAATAAACGGGCAGTCCGGTAGAAGCGTCTTTCATGTCTGTTACATGGTCGCCGGCATGCACGTCGCCGCGTACGCCATGCTCCGGGCCATAGAGAGCCACAAGATTTACGTTCGGTGCCTCGTGCAGAATATCAATCGTGGATTTCATATGGTTGTCTACCCCGGTGGGATTGGTGATTAATCCTACACGCTTACCTTCCAGGCATTTGAAGTTTTGTTCTTTCAATACTTCAATGCCGGTTTTTATTCTGATTTTCTGTGCCTGTACCATGCTTCCGCAGAGGATACAAATCAGGCAGATTGTCATTATCTTCTTCATAATCATTTACTAATCATTAATCACTACTTACTTTTTTCCATATTCCGGGTCTATTCTTCTGTCGGCGAAAACGGTAACTATCACAGTGGCGATACAACAAATGATTACCATCCAGAAGAAGTTGGTATAGCCGATAGCTTCTTGGATGTAGCCCGCAAACATACCCGGAATCATCATACTCAATGCCATGAATGCGGTACAGATGGCATAGTGGGATGTTTTGAACTCTCCTTCGGAAAAGTACATCATATAGAGCATATAGGCTGTGAAACCGAATCCGTAACCGAATTGTTCGATGGCAATGGCCGTGGATATGGCAAACAGGTTTTCGGGTTGGCAGATAGCCAGATAAACGAAGGTCAGACAAGGCAGCGTCATACAAGCCGCCATCCACCAAATGGATTTCTTTAATCCTATACGTGATGCGAATAGTCCGCCGAGAATACCCCCCAACGTGAGGAATATCACTCCGATAGTACCATATACGATGCCTACTTCTGCTGTGGATAGCTCTAAGCCGCCCGCTTCTTTGCCGGCAACGAGGAACGGCATGCACATTTTGATGAGGAATGCCTCGGGCAGACGGTAGAGAAGCATGAATATAATGGCAAGCAATACGCCGGGTTTAGTGAAATAGGTAGCGAATGTACGCCCGAACTCCTTGAAAATGGCTTTTGCACCGGCTGTTCCCGGTGCCAGGACAGACTTGTCGGAAGCGGGTTTGGGTATCGCAAAGAGATGGTAGAGACTTACCGCACTGAACATGACGGCTGTAACCAGCATCGTGATCGTCCATGATAACGGAATGTTGTCGTATTTCAGTTCGATGGCCCCGGCGATAGCTACGAGTACTCCTTGTCCGAAAATGGATGCAAGGCGGTAGAAAGTGCTTCGGATGCCGACAAACTCTGCCTGTTCGCCCGATTTTAGCGCCAGCATATAGAAACCGTCCGCCGCAATGTCGTGTGTAGCGGAGGCAAATGCCGTGATGATAAATAATATCAGCGTGAGAGTAAACATACTGATAGGAGTGGTTCCGGCCATCATGGTCGCTTCATCCGGCCGCGGTATGGTTAACGTCAGCAAGATAAAAGCTATCGACATCAGAATCTGCATGGAGACAACCCACCATCTTTTGGTTTTGATGATATCGACAAACGGGCTCCAGAAAGGTTTGATGGTCCAAGGTAAATACAGCAGACTGGTAAATAACGCCATATCTCCATTGGGAACGCCCATTTTGGTAAACATCAGTACGGAGATGTTGTTCACGATAAAGTAGGGAATACCTTGTGCGAAATACAAAGTAGGAACCCATGCCCAAGGTGATATTTTCTTGATATTGTTCATTCTATTAATTGTTTTTCTGTTATTAGATTAGTCATATAGTTTGTCAATGTTCGCGCCGATATAGTAGTGCAACAGTATAGCGTCATATCCATATCCTTGTTCGCCCATTACGGCAGCGCCTATCTGGCAGAGTCCTACGCCGTGTCCCCAGCCTGCTCCGGTGAGGATAAAGCGTCCGGGTATACCTGCTTCCGACAACTCTGTGCGGTCTACGACAAATGCGGAACTGTAAAGGTGCGAAGGAGAGAGCGTCCGGCGGATTTCCAATTCTTTTCCGATGGTCAGTGTTTTCTTTGTACCGACAATCTTCAGTTTCCACAAGCGTCCGGAAGTGCCGCGGGCAATAGGAACAAGGTCAATAATCTGCCCGTAGTCTATGCCGGAACGTTTCAGGATGAGGGCGGAGAGCTCGTCTTGGGTGTATTCTACTTTCCAACGATAGAAATCCGTAGTCTCCTGGTCGTAATTGTTGAGTACCTGCGACAGGATTTTCTTATCCGTGGTGTTGCAAAACGCTTCGGGAGAAGTACGTATCCATCGGTCGGCCTCGGTTTCCTGCGTCAAGTCGGGTAACTTTCCACTATCAACTTTATAGTCGCGTTGCTTGGCAAGATAAGGGTATTTAATATCTTCCCAGCAATATTGAAATTCTTCGAAAGCGCCGCCGCAACATTTGGAGAAACGGGCATCGCAGATTTTCCCTTCCGAGGTAAGTACCTGTCCCCGGGTGGCGGCTATCGCCTGTTTGACTATATCGGTAGAGGCGCGGGTTATTCCCTGATAGCGTTGGCAATGGTCGTCTGCGCATACGTCGAAATGAGTATGGTCTTCACGGTCGTACCAGCGGATGAGTTCTTCGTCTGTTTGGGTGAAAGCGGAATAATCGGTTTGCGCTTCTGCGATTTCTTTGTTTTTTCGTATCTGTGCCAACAGCCAGCTACGCGAAATGACTGCATGGGCTTTCAGTAGCTCCAAAGAAGCTGTTGCGCTCATTTCACTGGAAATGACACTGGTCAGATAGTCTTCGACATGGATGACATTGATACCCGTCAGTTTGCCGTTTTCCACAATAATCTTTAAGGAGCCCTGAAAGCGTTGGTCTTCTTTCCGTTCCCAATGGAAATTTATGCCGATAGTTACATCCAGCAATTCGAATGCTGCGGCAGATTCCTGCAGGGGTTCAAATAGCAACTCGTCATATTGACGGCCGTTCCAAAGGATTTTGCCTTCGTCATAGGTGACAACTTGCTTGCCGCTGACTTCCTTGCCGGATATGCGGTAAGGAGCTAACAGGACAAACTCTATCTGTGGTTCGAATAATATACCAACTTCTACTTTGGGCTCTTTCATACTCGTTTGTTTAAGGAATAACGGATATTATATTTGTTCTTTGATACGTTGACGTATTTTTTGGAAATCTGCCGGTGAAAGGCATACTTCGCTTAATATTTGCGCAATATCCTCTGCCGTTATTTTGATAAAATCTTTCTCGACAGGCGTAATGAATACACCGCCTAAGTCAACGGATGCGGGACTGCTCAGCAGATTGGCATCGCCCTCGGCTGTGTAACAGGCCGGACGGTGCTTGGCGCGGGGAAAGATGAAAACAATCCATTTACCGGCTTCGTACATGGCGAGAACGTTCATCATCGGTTCATCTTCACCAGGTTGTATATCCAGAGAGTGATAGACGATATCGAACAGTTTGAGCGCTGTTTTCTGGTCGGCAGACTCAATGACAAGGGTAGTACGCGGGGAGTCGTTCAGATACCAGAGGGTGGCCTGACCGTAGTCCGCGACTTTGCCCGCCACTTGTTCGCGCCAGTCTTGCTCGATAGGCATGAAGCCTTTGTTGCCGGCTTGGAAATGTGCATGGTCGGGAGCGGAAGCTCCGCATTTAGGTCCGTTATAAAAGATTGTATAATCGGTCAGTTGTTGTGCCAGGTCCAGCATATCTCCGAAACGGAGAGCTATGCGTTGGTCGACGTGGGCGGTTTCCGGTATGGTCAGGTGACGGGGAAATATAGGAAACGGATTGACCAATATATTATAATGTCCTTCAAACGGAACGCCTCTTTGTTCTGCCGGCAGGTTGGCAGGGCAGAGAAAACATTTGCGTTCCTTTATGGATTTGGCATCTACTTTGGCTCCGGAAGACACAATACGTGCCGGATTGAACTGCACCTTATAAGGAATGCCGTTTACATTCAGCTCTTTTACTTGCACTCCGGAAAGGGCGGCGTAGTTGTTACGCGCCATTTCCCAAGAAGCAAGTTGCTCGGTCAGAAGATTGTGTATTGTCTGGTTCATATATTATTTCTTGTTTTTCTTGTTCATTGCCACGCGTGCCTGCAATTCCCAAGTGCGGATCCGGTCTTTATATAAGTTGTGTCCGTTCATCTTAACGATGTCCAATGAGGCGTCTGAATTGTCGTCCCAGCGGCGGCAGTTATAGACAACATCATAAACACGGCCTATCTGGTACTGGCGTGAGAAGTTCAATCCCAGGGCATAGTCTTCACCATAGCTTGTGTTAGGTACTTTTACCTCGCGCAGTACCGGAGTATAGAATGCGCGCGGTGCGCCCAAACCATTGATGCGGAGAGCATTGTTCCGTCCGTTCTCCGGTGTCCATTCTTTATGGTCGATGATACCCGGAGCAATCATATTCATGTTGAAATCCGTCATCATGTAAGTACCCACCACCATGGCGCAATTCTGTTCATAGAAAGCGCGTACCATTGTAGTCAGCGTGTTTTCATTGGCATATACATCGTCACTGTCCAGTTGCACGGCAAATTTGCCGCATTTGGGGTGGTGTACGCCCATATTCCAACAACCGCCGATGCCAAGGTCGTTACGTTCAGGGATAATATGGATGAGACGTTCGTCGTTCTTGAATTCATCAATGGCCTCTGTCGTACCGTCTGTGGAATGATTATCGATGATGATAAGGTTGAACTTGAAATCTGTCTTTTGGCTTAAAACGGATTGGATGGCATCGCGAATGGTGCGTATACGGTTACGTACGGGGATGATAACAGATGCCTCGTATTCAAAATTACCGGCGGAAAATTCAATCTGTTTGAATTCCGGTTTCAGATAACCGCCGATTTCTTTCAGATGCTCCGTACATGCTTTTTCCATTTCAATCTGACGGTTACGGTTCTTCGGATCGACATAATCAAAAATCTTTTCACCGCTTTTACGGGTATCGTTTTCTACTTCGCTGTACAGATACTCGTTGATATGTACAAGGTCGGCTTTTTGGCTTAATTTCAAACGTAAGTCGTAGAGGCCTGCAAAGTCGTAATCGGATATGAGACGGCCGGCGGCTTCTTTCAGTTTAGAGGTATTGAAAAGGAGCACCGAACCGAAGTTGAAATCATCTCTCAACGAACCGAATTGATAGTCTATGACGGGGGCATTCGTTTGTTTACCGTCAGCTATCTGGTAATGGTCGGCATAGACCATTCCTGCATCCGAATCTTCTGCAATGT